>ERZ891134.165-NODE-165-length-59119-cov-10.368583_pt1 | contig 59119 bp, 56 predicted proteins | sample MGYA00520888_ERZ891134 | MGnify/ENA primary metagenome ERZ891134 (study PRJEB32303, sample SAMEA104408692) | aquatic metagenome | biome: Brackish water; feature: Coastal; material: water | place: Baltic Sea | collected 2014-10-23 | depth 10 m ... | reverse complement strand
CTTTGGGTGCGATGGTGAGTCGGTCTGTAAGCGGGGTTTTGTCCAGCGCCTCCCGGCGCCTGTGTGACCATCCATCTGTGCGGCCTACCAGCGGGTGTTGCCTCTTTCGAAACAACTGACGGGCAGCCAATCCCGACGCTCGGCCTTGCTCCAGGTGGGGTTTACATAGCCATCCGAATCGCTTCGAATGCTGGTGCGCTCTTACCGCACCGTTTCACCCTTGCCTGTGCCCGGTTGCCCGGGCCATCGGCGGTTTGCTTTCTGTTGCACTTTCCTGCGGATCACTCCGACTGGTTGTAAGCCAGCACCTTGCCCTTTGGAGCCCCGACTTTCCTCGAACCGGTCAAGCCGGCCCGCGGTCACCCAACCGGCTCACCATCGCCCGGTCAGTCTGTCACGGTGCGGGACGAACGACCACAGAGCCCTTCATGGAGTTATGGAAATCGCAGTAATAGTCGTAGTTTCCCGCCGAAGTGAAGGTTTGTGTCCAGATGGCAGCAGGCTTGATGATCCCGGAGTTGAACGTGCTGGGTTCCAAAAATTTCACGTTGTGTGAGGCCACGTCGTCGTTGATCCACGTGACTGATCCACCCACCGCAATGTCGATTTTTCGTGGTTCGAATTTTCCGTCTGCGATGTGGATCGTCGCAGCGACTGCTGGTGGGTTCTCACCTGATGACGATGTTGAATTCGTTCCGCAGGAAGTGGCAGCGAAGGCACCAAGTGCGAACAATGTGACAGCAAAGAATCGGCGTACCCGTATGCGGTTCATTGGGACACCAACTTAGAAGTCGAATGTTGAAAGGTCGGCATGCCAACCACTCGAGCGTTCGATTGCCGATGCCCAACGTTCTCGGTTTGCAGGTCCCGAAGGTTCCACGGTGCGCAGTGGGCGCCAGGTTGCTGCGATGTCGTTGAGTCCGCCCCATGTGCCGACCGAAAGTCCGGCGAGGAAGGCGGCGCCGAGAGTTGTGGCCTCAAGTACCGGCGAGATTTCGACGGTCCGCTGCGTTGCATCGGCGAGCGCCTGAGTAAACGTCGGATTTGCGCTCATGCCTCCGTCAATCCTTAAAGAAGGAATAGTGAGGCTGGTCGTAGCTTCGGCGGCATCGACAAGATCGGCGCCGCGTTGGGCGACACCTTCAAGTACTGCTCGAACAATGTGCGGACGAGCGGTACCGCGAGTAATGCCAAGCAACGTGCCTCGTGCGCCGTAATCCCAGTTAGGAGTTCCGAGGCCGAGAAGTGCGGGCACATAGACAACGCCTTCGGTATCGACGCACTGTTGAGCAATGTCATGTGAAGCGGCCACTGAATCGATGATGCCGAGGTCGTCGCGCAGCCATTCAACATTTGTTCCGGCCGAAAGCATGATTGCCTCGATGCCCCACATGGTTTCGTTTCCACGTTTCCAGGCAACGATGGGGAAGGTTCCTGATGCGCTTCGAACTGCAGATGCAGGTCGATCGGGGCCGACCACAAGGTCGAGCATGCCTCCGGTGCCGAATGTGATCTTTGCCGGGCCGGGACGCACACAACCTTGACCAATGAGAGAGGCCTGCTGATCGCCAGCGACACCGCAGATCATTGGGGCACCGTTCAGAGCGGTGGCGGGGGCAATCGGTCCGCTTGAATCAACAATGGTCGGCATTGCCGATCGGGAAATGTTGAGTTTCGCCAGCAGTGCGTCGTCCCAGTCAAGCGATTCAATCGAGAATAAGCCTGTGACTGCAGCGTTCGACGCGTCGGTGACATTCACCGCTCCTTCGGTGAGCGTCCAAATGATCCACGAGTCAACGGTGCCGACGCACAGATCACGACGGCGATCAGGGTCGGCGTTGTCCAGCAGATGCTTGATCTTGGTTGCTGATTGATTCGGGGCGAAGCGCAGTCCTTCGGCTTGCAGTACAAGACAGTCGCCAAGAGTGCGCAGGTCCTGCCAGCCGAGTGCGGGGGCCACCGGTTCGCCGGTGGAGCGATCCCAAACAATGGTTGATGCTCGTTGTGTGGCGATGCCGATGCCCTCGACCGGACCAGCTTCTGCAAGAGCGGCACGAGCGGTCGTGAGTGCGGCTGCGGCCATGCGAGTGGCATCGAATTCAACCAACCCGGGTGCGGGCGTGTCAGGAAGAACTTCTTGGCGGAACTCAACGGCGATTGTTGCATCGGGACGAACGATTGCGGAACGAACACCAGAGGTGCCGATGTCGACGACGAGAAGACTCATTTTGTTCTTGCTCCACGTGAGACGGCGATCATTGCACCGATTGTTCCAAGTGATGCAAAGACCAGCGCGAACAGAACGATGCTGAGTATCAGGCCAAGCGGATTCGTGAAGTCTCGTGTTGCAATGAGGTAGACGATCTCGGCGCCAAGGAATGTGATGGCGCCTGCGGCAGCGCCGTGGGGGAGGGCACGCGGCGGAAGAGGTCGAGCTGCCGCATAACCAGCGAGCGCACCGGCGAAGAACACGATTGCCAACATCACACCGGCAAGAGCCGTGCCTGAGAAAACCGTGCGTTGCAGAATCGCGGCGGGAAGCGCAAAGAACAATCCGTTGAATGCTCCGACGAGGATGCTCCGACGATCGAAGGCGCCCATCTAGTGCTCGCTCCCGAAACCCTTGGGCAGATCGCCGAACGAGGTTGGCATTCCGAGTTTGCCCGGATTGAGAATGCCGTTCGGGTCAAGCGCCTTCTTCATAGTGTGTAAGACCAAGGTTGCACCCGCGCCTTGCGCCGCGCTCATGAATCGGGCTCGATTGAGTCCAACTCCGTGATGGTGGCTAAGTGAACCGCCGTGTGCGAGAGCAGTGGAGGTGCCGGCGTTCCATGCAGATATATACATCTCTTCGATTGCGTCGGGGCCTTCGGTCGCGGCCTTACCTGCGAAGGTGAAGTACAAACAGGCTCCCTCGGAATAGGAATGCGAAAGATGTGCCGTAGAAGCGATGATGCCCGGAGTTGCTGCGATCGCATCTCGCACGGTGGTGTAGAGCACTGGCAGATCTGTCCATGAGACTGTGAGTTCCAACGTGTCGACCATGTAACCACGTGAAATCAGCGCTTCGAGAGCGCTCACGTCGTTGCGGTGGCCAAACCATTTCGTGACGAGTTCGGCATCGAGGGGTGCAGTGTTTGAACATTCTTCTGCGGTGATTGTTGTTGTCGCATCGACAGTTGCCTGGTCGCCTTCATCGAAGGCTAGGAGTACAGCGATATCGCCCGTTCCCCAGTTGCGGTCGGCTTCGGCCGCATCGTAAAGACGCAAGGCAGCAGGAGCGAGGCCGCGTTGAATGATCCTGCGGCACGCGTCGGCACCGGCTTCGAACGAAGGGAAGGCCCACGCGCTGCTGTGATTTGCAGTCGCCACAGAACGAGCCCGTAGTCGAGCCCCGGTGATGATGCCGAGAGTTCCTTCGGACCCCACAAAGAGTTGCGTGAGGTCGGGGCCGGCGGACTGCCGTGCGTGTCCGCCGGTGTGAACGATTGTCCCGTCGGCAAGAACAACATCAAGGCCGATGACGATGTCTTCGATCTTTCCGTAGCGGTTCGAAAGCTGGCCGGCGCCGCGACAGGCAAGCCATCCGCCAATTGTTGAAAGTGCGATCGATTGCGGCCAATGGCCGACGGTGAGTCCGTATTCCGATTGCAGTTCGTCTTCGAAGACGTCGCCGAACATTCCGGCGCCAATGTCGACGATTCCGGAATTGGTGTCAACCGAATGAATGCCCGAGAGTCCGCAAAGGTCGAGGAGAACTCCGCCGAAGACTGGGATTGATCCACCGACAACTCCGCTTCGGCCAGCGGCGGCGGTGACGGGAATGTTGTTCTCGTTGCACAGGCGCAGAATGGCAGCGACCTGTTCGGTTGTAGTCGGAGAAACGACGGCCGATGCGATTTGGCCGATCTGAGCGCTTGACGCCCGGGTCATGATGAGCGGCCACCAATCGCGACTGGCCTCAACTCGATTTGAAAGGGTCAGGTCAACCCCGGCGCCTGTGGCGCGTAACTGTGTGATCAATTCCTCGTTCACGGAGACGAGGTTGGTGTCGAAGTGGGCCTTCGTGTTCGCAGCGTCGAGATCGATGGGCGGTGTTGGGTGGGCTGGCATCAGTGGACGATCGCTTCAAGCTCTTCGTCGATACGTGCTCGGTAATCAGCTACCTGTCGAGCTTGTTCTGTCTCGTCCCAACCAAGTTCGGGAGCAAGGAGCGCAGCGACCGCAGCAGCGGCATCGGCGGAAGCATCGCGAGTCTCAAGTCGGGCACGTGTACGTCGGCTGAGAATGTCATCGACTGTCGTGGCCATTTCGTAACGCACCGCAAAGATTGCTTCTGCCCGCAGATAGGGAAGGCCGGGAACCAGGAGTTCGGCCATCGACGGATCAGCCTCGGCGATTGCGAGCACTGTTGTTGCATCAGACCCGTATCGATCGGCGAGGCGACGTACTTGGTCGCCGCCAAGAGCGGAGATCGTGTCGGCGGACTCGATGAGTTCCTCGTAGCCGTTGGCGCCGTGGATCTTGATGTGCTTTGTCTTGCTGCGGCGTCGGAATCGTGTGATGCGATCTGCATCAAGAACTTCGGAGAGGACTTCGTCGATGGTGTCGGCGGCCATCTCACGGTAGGTCGTGAGTTTTCCGCCGGTGATGGTGACAACACCGGAATCGGAACGGCGCACTTTGTGGCGACGGGAAAGATCGGCGGTGCGTCCTGACGCCTCGGGATCGGCAACAAGTGGTCGAAGACCTGCCCAAGTTCCGAGAATGTCGTCGGTCGTCACGGTTTCAGTGATCGAACCGTTGAGGGCTCGCAGCAAGTACTCGACATCATCTTCGTTGCACTGGGGATCGTCGATAGGTCCGGTGTAATCGGTGTCGGTTGTGCCAACGAAAGTGAACTGGCCCCACGGAACAACGAACACTGATCGCTTATCGCCAGGAACAGGGATGACAGCGGCAACCGTATTGCGAACCTTCGACCACGGCACTGTGATGTGAACGCCCTTCGCGGGTCGAATCGAACGTGGGTGCTCGGCTTCATCAAGGGCACGAACATCGTCAGACCAAACTCCGGCGGCATTCACAACGGCTTTCGTTGAAACGGTGAAGGTTCGGCCATCGGCCTTGACAGTGACTCTGTTGACGTTGCCGTTCGAGCCTTTCTGGAGGCCGACAACCTCGGTTCGGTTCACGAGTGTGGCGCCGAATCGCAGTGCTGCAGTGCGAGCAACAGTCACCACGAGACGAGCATCGTCGGCCTCAGCGTCGTAATAGAGATACGAAGGCATCAACTTGTCGGCAGGGAGGGTGGGGAACCACTCGAGTGCTTGTTTTTTTGAAACTCGTTTGTGCATCTTGCCGATACGAAGACCGCCGGTCAGGTCGTACATCCACATGGCGGTGCCCATGGCCCGGGCGAGTTTGCGGTTCACGACGCCCTTGGTCGAAAAGATCGGGATCAGGAACGGAAGCACCTTGACGAGATGAGGAGCGTTGCGGCGCAGAATCTGGCGCTCGGCGAGTGCTTCGTAGACGAGGCGAATATCGCCCTGTTGGAGATACCGGATTCCGCCATGTACGAGCTTCGATGACTTCGAAGATGTTCCAGAGGCGAAGTCATCACGCTCGATCAGCGCGACCCGGAACCCCCGCGATACGGCATCAAGTGCGCATCCGACGCCGGTAATGCCGCCGCCGATGACGACGACATCGAAGTCGGTGGATTCCAAGCGGCGGAGGGAATCGGAACGGCTGAAGGCGTGGGAGATCATCGCTGCGAGCCTAGAACGGACCAACTCAGAACGCCTGATCGCCTGACCTGCGGAAACGGCCTTCAGGGGCCGGTCTGAATTCGGTTTGTGTCATCGGGTAGAGGGGGTCAATACTCATCTTTCCTTATTCGCCCGCTCCGCAGGAGCCGTTCTGCACCTATGAAACACACTTGGCATTCCTTGGCCGCCTGCACGGGTATCGACCCCGAGATCTTCTTTCCTGACCCCGAAGACGATGCCGACGCCATGCCGGCGAAGATCGTCTGCGGTCAGTGCGATGTTCGCGAAGCCTGCCTTGAGCACGCCTTAGCCGTTCGCGAGAAGGACGGCGTCTGGGGTGGCGCTACTGAGCGCGAACGACGTCGGATGATCCGTCAACGTCGTCGGACGGCCTGAGCATGGAGTGGTCGGCAGTTCTTTCGACACTTGTGGCCAACACTGATCTCACTGCGGACCAAGCTGCAGACGCTTTGCGTGAGATTCTCGCTGGCGATGCCACCGACGCGCAGATCGCGGCATTCCTCGTTGCGCTTCGCATGAAGGGTGAATCGATCACCGAAGTATCGGCGATGGTCGACGCAATGCTCGAAGCTGCGGCGCCCATCGACCTCCCGGCTGGTCCTGATGCCATTGACATCGTTGGAACCGGCGGAGCGCCAAGCCGACGCGCCCATGCATTGAATGTCTCCACGATGGCCAGTTTCGTTGCCGCTGGTGCAGGTGCTCGCGTAGTGAAGCACGGCAACCGCAAGGCGTCGTCAACCTCGGGTTCATTTGATCTACTCGAGATGCTTGGTGTGCCGCTTGAACTTGATGGTCCTGCAGTCGCGCACTGTGTGGCCGAGGCGGGGATTGGTTTTTGTTTCGCTCGATCGTTCCATCCGGCAATGCGTCATGCTGGGCCAGTGCGCACACAACTTGGCGTGCCGACGGTGTTCAACTTCCTTGGCCCGCTTTCGCACCCAGCGCGAGTGCAGCGCCAGGTCATCGGTGTGAGCGATTCAAAAATCGCACCAATTGTTGTAGGCGTTCTTCAGAAACGAGGAGCGCCGCGTGCACTCGTTGTCACCGGTGACGACGGCATGGACGAGTTGACGATCACGACAACCTCCACGGTGCATGAACTACGTGATGGCGACGTCACCACTTCAACCTTTGACCCACGCGATGTTGGTATTGCACTCGCGTCGGGCGATGCTCTCGCTGGCGGTAGCCCAGAAGTGAACGCTGCTATTGCTCGGCGGGTCTTCGCTGGCGAACAAGGGGCCTATCGGGACATCGTGTGTCTCAATGCTGCAGCTGGTCTTTTCGTTGCCGGTGTTGTTGATGACATCGCCACTGGCGTTGTGAAGGCGCAAGTCTCGATCGACTCAGGTGCCGCAGCGAATGTGCTTAATCGTTTGATCAGCGCCGCGAACGACGCGACGAAGTAACAAAGTCGCTGTCGTCGACGGCCAGGCCCTTTCGCGGGCGAAACGAACGAAGCGCGGGAAGTGTTGAGGCCAACACGCCATCGCAGTGATCAAGGGTGAGATCGGGAGCGTTTTTGTCGAGCCATGAGGCGATGCACCCGAGTTCATCGGCGAGTTCCCGATGGAGTGGAGCAAGGGGGCCGCTGCTGTCGGTGCTCTGCTCTGCTGTCGTTATGGGAAGGCCCAGGCTCGGCAATTCTCCTTCGCCCCAAGCCGATTGCAGGCGGCCATGGTCAAGTGCGACACCGCCTAGCGGCCCGAGGTCAATGTGGATGTGACCGGCTCGGCGGAGTTGATCGAATCTGCGCTGGCGGTTGATGGCACCGGCCAATGCGCTTGCTCGGTCGCGAACGTCGGCCGCTTCTTCGAATCGCTCTTCGGTTGCGAGTGAAGTGATCTTTTCCGTGAGCGGTTGTAGGAGCAGGTCGGGTTCGATCGTTAACCCACGAACTGCTCGCTCAACGACGAGTTGGTACTCGTCAGGATCGACCCCGCCGGCACACGGACACATCGACACGCCAAGTTGAGCCGCCGTGCACGGAGCATCTCGAAGCGCTCGCTTGCCGATTCGACCTGAACATCGACGAAGCGGAACCGAGGTGTGAACGGCATCGATGACTCGCTGTGCCGAAGACCGTGATGAGAGAGGTCCGAGGTACAACGCGCCATCGTCTTTCACGTCTTTCACAATCGAGAGTCGGGGGAACGTTTCAGCCAGTGTGAGTTTCACGTAGACATACCGACCCCAGTCTTTGAGTTGGCGGTTGTAACCCGGCATGTACTGATGGATGAGACGAATCTCATGCACTGCCGCTGACAGCGGATGGGGATGAACGACGTGATCGATATGTGCTGTCTCTCTGAGTAGGGAACCGATCTTTCGACGGTCGTCACCGGAGAAATAGGAGCGCACTCGAGAACGGAGATTGGTGGCTTTGCCGATGTAGAGCACATCGCCTCGAGCGTTGCGGAAGAGATAAACGCCGGGAGAGCGGGGCAGAGAATCGGTGAGACGAAGTTTCTGCGCACTGGCGTGACCTGCCATCTTTGGCAATGAGAGAAGATCATCGAGGCCTGTGACCCCGAGACCGCCGGCGCGCTCGATGAGTAGATGCAGTAGATCGCCAGTTGCTAGTGCGTCGTCAAGCGCGCGGTGCGATGGTTTGTGATTGAGCCGCAGGTGCTGGGCAAGAGTGCCGAGTTTGCAGTTCGGAACTTCGTTGCGGACGAGTCGTCGAGCAAGTGCGACGGTGTCGACGGCACGATTGGTCAGCTTCGGTCGTTGGTCGCGTTCAAGGGCGGCTTGCACGAACGACAGGTCGAATCGGATGTTGTGTCCGACGATGACTGCATCGCCGATGAATTCAAGCAACGAGGGCAGCACTGCTTCGATACGAGGGGCGGGCATCACCATTGAATGAGTAATGCCGGTGAGCACCGTGATCTCGGGAGGAATCGCGCAACCTGGATTCACGAGTGTCTGAAACGTTCCGATGCATTCACCGCCCCGGAGTCTCACTGCACCAATCTCGGTGATGCCGCACGACGCAGCTGATCCGCCAGTGGTTTCGAGATCGATGACACAGAAGGTGACCTGCGAGAGGGGCGTGCCGAGATCATCGAGGGACAATTGCAGCGGATCGAGGGCGGGGGAGCGCACCGGTGCAGTCTGATCGAACGTGCGTTCGTGTGCAAGGAGGTTGTCTGAGCCTCGCTAGTCTCGCTGCGTGTCCTCAACCAGTTATCGCTGCACCGCTTGCGGAAATCTCACTCGTTTCGATGTTGTCTCCACCAAACGCACCCGTGCGTTTCACCACTACACGGTGGGCGGAGACCTCGAGGTTGAGAGTGAAGAGGTCCTTTCCGAGTCAATCGAAGAGGTGTCGTGTCACTGGTGTGGAAACGGTGGTTCGGTGGTTCAGACCCAGCCGCCGGCATAAGACACGTACTGGCCGGTCGTGAAGGTGCTCGTTCCGTCGAGGAACGGCGCGCAGAACGCAGCGAACTCATCCATGCGACCGAGTCGGCGCAGCGGTACCTGCTTTTCGAACATTTCGCGCACGGCGGGATCTTTGGCTCCGGTGGCTTCAAGGAACTCGGGAAAGTCCATGAAATTGGTGCCGACGGCATTGACCTGAACGTTCTTACGGGCAACTTCACCGGCGACATTGCGAGTGAGCATCGTTGCTCCGGCGCGCACTGATGAGTACAGCGATGCTCCGGGTGTCGGGCGTGCGCCCGCTGCACTCGTAATGACGAGCACCTGGCCCGAACCTTGTGCGACGAGCGGCGGAATGACGGCTTTGAGGAAGTGGTACGGCGCATAGAGGCAGCCGTCGACGATCTTCTCGTACTGATCGATCGTTGATTCGAGAAACGATCCCGGAATGATTTGTCCGGATGCGGCAACCGCGGCATCGAAGTGGCCGAAACGAGAGAGCGCTGCGTCGACAAGTTTTTGTGAGTTTTCGGGTTTGGCGATATTCGAGACTTTTTCGACAGCAAGCACGGTGGAACCGAGTGCTTCGAGTTCAGCAACGAGGTCGGGATCAGGATCGCCGAGCACCAAATCGTGGCCGCGGCGGGCGAGCATTCGGGACATCTCTGGGCCCACGTAATGACGGGCATCGGCAACGAGTGCGATTCGGCGAGTGGTGGTGTCAGTCATGGCAGGCCTCCGGGATCTTCGGTAGCGTCAGTCGTGTCAGTGTTATTGACACAACCATCTCCGCCAACCTACCCGTTGGCGAACTTTGAGGGGCATGAACATGGAACTCCAAGGCAAAGTCGCAGTCGTTACCGGCGCTGCGTCGGGTATTGGCCTCGCCGCTGCAGAACGATTCGTTGCCGAAGGGATGTCGGTCCTGATGGCCGATATCGAAGCTCCGCTTCTTGAGGAACAGGTTGCGCGTTTGCAGGCCGGTGGAGTTGCAGTCGCTGCCTTTGTTCTCGATGTTTCAGACGCCGCGCAGGTTGCGGCCCTTCGCGATTTCGCTGTCGAGAGTTACGGCGCTGTGCACCTGCTCTTCAACAATGCCGGAGTCGGTGGAACGGGCAAGCCAACGTGGAGGACAAAGCCTGCTGTATGGGAGTGGGTGATCGGTGTCGATCTTCTCGGTGTCGCCTATGGCGTCGAGGCGTTTACGTCGCTAATGGTGGAACAAGGCGAAGGTCACATCGTCAACACGGCATCCGAAGCTGGACTTTGTGCAACGCCGATGCTCGGCGCGTATCACGCCGCGAAATACGGGGTAGTTGGTTTGTCAGAAACGTTGGTTATGGAACTCGCTGGAACCGGTGTTGGGGTGTCATGCCTTTGCCCCGAACTTGTCGACACGAAGATCTTTGAGTCGACCCGCAATGCTCCTGCCCATCTCGGCCTTCCCAAGCCTGATCATGTCCCAATCGAAATGCTTGAATCGTTCATGAAGTCAAAGGCAATTGATCCCGCTGTCGTTGCTGGCAACGTCGTCGATGCTGTGCGGAATAATTCATTCTGGATTCTCACCCACGAGGTGACCCATGTCCGGGCGCAGCATCGAAACGAGTCGCAACAGCGAGGCGATACGCCATCGATGATGCCATTGGGCGGAGCCAAGTGATGTCGTTGAACGCGAACTATGGCGGCGAGATTGGTCGGACTCACGCTGAATCGACTCCGTGGTGGCCACCGGCCAAACACCCTGGTGACGAAGCTCCCAACGTTGTCGTCGTGCTTTTCGATGATCTCGGTTTCTCACACCTCAATTGCTTTGGCTCCGACATGGTCACGCCAAACATCGACAAGTTGGCCAGCGATGGTCTGCGCTTTTCGAACTTCCACGTGACACCGCTGTGCTCGCCGACTCGAGCAGCACTGCTAACAGGCCGCAATCACCACACCGTCGGAATGCGCAGTATTGCCAATTTCAACACGGGCTATCCGCACATGACCGGTCGCATTTCTGAGAATGCAACCACGATGGGCGAGGTTTTGCGTGAGGTTGGCTACACAACCTTTGCGCTCGGCAAGTGGCATTTGTGTCCCATGGACGAAGCTTCCGCTGCCGGCCCGTACGACGCATGGCCATTGCAACGCGGTTTCGATCGTTTCTACGGATTCCTCGATGGCGAAACCGATCAGTTCGCGCCTGATCTTGTCTACGACAACCATCGAGTCGACCCGCCAGCGACTGCGGCCGAGGGGTACCACCTCAGCGAAGACCTCGTCGACAAAGCGATCGAGTTCATTCACGACACCGTTTCGATTCGACCCGATCGCCCGTTCTTCGCCTATCTCGCATTCGGTGCTACCCATGCTCCGCATCAGGCGCCCGAGGAGTATCTCGCTCGCCATCGTGGCAAGTACGACGAAGGCTGGGATGTTGCGCGCGAGCGCTGGTTCGCCAAGCAGATTGAACTCGGTCTGATTCCTGCCGGCACGCAACTGGCACCGCGTAACCCGGGTGTTGAACCTTGGGACTCTCTCCCCGAGAACCAGAAGAAACTCGCACTTGCATTGCAAGAAGCATTTGGCGCATTCCTTGAACATACCGACGCGCAAATTGGCCGCTTGGTCGATGAACTCGATGCGCTCGGGAAGTTAGACAACACCGTCTTCGTGGTCATGGCCGACAACGGAGCAAGTCAAGAAGGAGGGCCGTTCGGTGTTCTGCATGAAATGAAGTTCTTCAACTTCATGATCGAAACTCCCGACGAAGCCGTCGATCGCATCCCGGAAATCGGTGGCCCCGATTCGCATGCGAACTATCCATGGGGCTGGGCGCAAGCAGGAAATACGCCGTTTCGGTGGTACAAGCAAAACACTCACGAAGGTGGGGTGCATGTTCCGTTTGTGATGCATTGGCCTGCAGGAATTGCAGATGGCGGCGCGATTCGCGACCAGTTCCATTACGTCACCGATGTTGCGCCAACCATTTACGACATCATCGGCATCGAGGCGCCTGCGGTATACCGCGGTGTTGAACAGTTCCCAATTGCTGGCGAGTCGATGACCTATGCCTTCACGAACACCGACGCGCCGACGAACCACGATGTCCAGTACTTCGAGATGTTTGGTCATCGTGCGATGTACGAGGCCGGTTGGAAAGCAGTCACGCGACATACGCCTGGCGTTTCGTTCGATGACGATGTGTGGGAGCTTTACAACTTGAACGTCGACGCTTCTGAGTGCAACGACTTGGCTGCGGTTGAGCCCGAACGTCTTGCCCAGATGATCGAACAGTGGTGGGTCGAGGCCGAAACCTATGGAGTTCTTCCCCTCGATGATCGTGGGGTTGAACTATTTGGTGCGCGGTTTGGAGAACATTCACCCCATCGCCCCGACCGTCGCTATTCCTATTTCCCACCCATGGCTCCGTTGCCGTCACAGAGTTCTGCTTCGTTGGGGGGTCGCAGTTGGACGCTCAACGCGACGATCGAGCGTGAGGCCGGCCAAGGTGGTGTGTTGTACGCACTCGGCAACGGCAATAGCGGTCTCACCGTGTTCATTCAGAACGATCGCCTCATCTTCGATTACAACGTCTTTGGTGATCACTACGAAGTCGAATCAGACCGCGAGGTGCCAGTTGGGGCGTCGGTAGTCGGTGTTCGATTCGAACGCACAGGGAAGGGTGGCCACGCGTCAGTTGTGATCGATGGGGCCGAATGCGGCACCGTCGAGTTCCCCTTTGTGATGCGTGTGATCTCGAGCATGGGATCAAGCATCGGCTTCGACCATGGTTTGCCAGTGAGTCGTCGCTATTCCGATGCGTTTCCGTTCGAAGGAACCCTTCATCGCGTCGATATCGAGCTCGCAAAGTCTCGCAAACCCGAATCCGCTGATGAAGCGGCGGCATCTCAACGCGCTGGTATGGCTCGTCAGTGAGCCAGTCGTTGCCCACTTCCGGTTACTGGCCAAGTGCCTGGCCAGCAGAAGACGCAGGACCATGGCGTCAGCAGGTTGCTTCGGGCGCATTCGCTGGAGTTGAGACTGGCGATCCTTATGTTGTTTCGCGCGATGCGCATGGAGCCACGATGGTGGTTCGCCGCGAACTAGGCGAAGTGTTTCTGCACGGCCATAGCGTGGGCGGCGAACGATCCGTCCAGACAAGTTGGGTGGAGCGCATTGATCCCGCCACGTTGGAAACGCTGAGCCGAGTTGATGAACTCCCGGGTGGTTCGGCGTGGCCGGGTGGCATCGCGGCACATGCCGATGGTTCGCTCATCGTTGTCTTTGGGAACCACGCACACCGACTGAACACGAACCTCGAGGTTGAGGTTTCGGCGGAACTGCCGCGGGACCGTCCGTACAACTCATTTGTTGTTCTTCCTGACGGTCACATCGTTACGAAAGACTTCGGCGGTCGTCTTCCTGGCGCCGACGAGTCATTTGTTACTGAAAACTGTGAAGTCCTCGTGCTCGCGCCGACGACATTCGAAATCGTTGCTCGTGTTGAACTCCCTGAGCCCTCAATTGCTCGACTCTCTGCCGATGGCAACACCATCTATGTGGTAGGCGATCATTCCCTGTTCCGAGTCATGTGGAATGGCACTTCGCTTGAGCTCGATGCAACCTTCGCACCTCGGTACCGCACCATCGAAGGTCAAACCTACGGATGGGACGCAGTTCTTGCTCTTGGTGCAGCGTGGTTCCTCGATAACGGCGGCGGAAGCGAGAACTATGTCGGAACGTTCCGGGGTCAAGGAATTTCGCCGGCTCCGCTACATCTGGTCCGTGTCGATCTCGAAACTGCTGCCGTATCACTCACAGAAATTTGCGGGCTGCCGAATGGAATGGTTGCCAATCCGCCGTTGATTGATGAGCGCCGTATGATCGCCGTCGGTTTCGACAGCGCAAATGGTGTTCTCTCTGCGTTCGACATTGATGCTGATGGTTCGACATCGCCTCGGTGGAGTGTTGAACAAAACCATGGGTCGCACATGATTCTTGACTCAACCTCCGGGCTGTTCCTTTCTGCCCATCACGACAACGAGCGTTGGATGGAGCAGTTCGTTGTGCGCGAACTAGCAAGCGGACGTGAAGTCGTGCGACTTGATTCAGGTAGCCCCTTGCAATCTGTCGTATTTCCTGCGGCCGGCGAAGGTCGAACGGTGTATGCGTGTTCGTTCTCTACGGTGAGCGCGCTTAGCTGGTGATATCGGTGGCCGAGTGCGTGCCGCCGGTGAACTGATCGAGTCCGTCAGGCAGTGGTCGCAATTCATCGCAAAGGGCGCGGCTTGGCCTCGTCTCGCAATAGCCAAGAATGCGCATGCCGGTGAAGTGGTGCACTCCAACAGGGTCGAGTGGGCTGCGGCCGTAGACCGGTCCCAGATAGAACGGTCCTGGCGGGGGAGGAAGTTCGCTCGTTCGGAGACCGACAATTTCGGTAGTTGTTGGAATCCACCAGAGGTGCCACGCAGCGTCGGGGTCGTCGGTTGATCGCCAACCGCGTCCGAGATCGATTTCATTCTCAGCGCCGCGCATACGCACGAAGTGTCCGGGCGCTGCAAGGTCAGTGCGCGCCGCGGGTGCTTTCCAACCGCTAATTGAGAGTCCGTAGAAACTCAGCACGACGAAGGTCGCAAGAGCGAGAACGCCGAGAAAGATCCAGGTGGACACCTTGGTGAGGCTAGGCGGGAACGACCTCGACGGGAATGCCGTTCACTGCTTGATTACCGGAAAGCTGATCAACGAAGTGTCCGGGAGCCAGCAGGTTTGAATTCACGCCTGCATGTTCACGAGCAACCGAGAGCCGTGTGCCGGCTTTGTCGTGGCCCCAACCATGGGGCAGCGAGACGACGCCGCGCATCATTTCGTCGCTGATTTCAACAGGGACTTCGATCGAACCGGCTTCGCTTGTGACACGTGCACTTGCTCCGTCGGTTAGGCCAAGTTCGGTCGCATCCTCGGGATGCACGATGAGCGTGCAGCGATTGCCTGCCTTCACCAACACCTTGATGTTGTGCATCCAGGTGTTCTTCGACTTGATGTTGCGTCGACTCACCAGCACATAGGCATCGGGATCTCGGTCGAGCGCCTTCTTCAATCGTGGAAGATCGCTGAGGATGTACTCGGGTGCCAGCTCAATCTTCCCTGATGGCGTCCCGATGACTTCGCTAAGACGATTGGGAACCATTGGGCCGAGGTCGACACCGTGCACAGCGTCTTTCACCTTCTGCAGGTTGAGGCCATCGGGGTCTTCGCCGTAGCGGTCGCCCCACGGACCCATTCGCAACTGCAGGTCGATCATGCGCTCGGGGCCACCATGGTCGTAGAGAGGAAGAGTCGTTTCGGGATCGCGCCCGTACATATGACACATGGTGGTGAACCAGCCATCGTCGAGCGCCTCGAAATTGAAGTCGGTGTCGTTGTTGCCGGCACATAACCAACCGAGGCGGGCGAGAATTTCCCATTCGGGAACGTAGTCCTCGCCCGTATCGAACAATTGGTCGCTCCACTTCGATGCACTACCAATCGACCATGCCCACATGAGTTCGTCGAAGTGCGGGGACTCAAGGGGTGACGGGCCCGGAAGCAGAACATGTGCGAATCGTGTGGTTTCGTTCATGTAGCAGTCGATCGCGATTAAGCAATCGAGCAATGGCAGTGCGTCTTCAAGATTCTGAGAGTCGGGAACCGAAAGAGCGGGGTTCGCAGCAATGTTGATGAGGGCCTTGATTTGGCCCTTACCTGGGGTTGCGATTTCTTCGGCCAAACACGAGCACGGAACTTGACCAAGAATCTCTGGAGCGCCACGGACGCGACTGCGCCAGCGCCCGAACTCGGGCTCGCCCATGATCTTTGTGTCGGGGACCCACGTAATTGGTTTGGCGGCAGGCTTGCCAAACAACATGCCACCGGACTTGTCGAACTGTCCGGCGATGATGTTGACGACGTCAACAAGCCACGATGCAAGGGTTCCGAATTCCTGATTGCACAGGCCGATGCGGCCGTAGAGGCCACCGCGCTCGGCATTGGCGAGATCGCGGGCGATGCGACGAATGGTTTCGGCGGGAATTCGACAGAACTCGGCAACTCGTTCAGGCGTGAAATCAATACATGCTTCGCGTACCTGTTCAACACCTTCAACGAGGCCCTCGACATTGCCAAGAGTGAAGAGGCCTTCGGAGAAGATGACGTTGCACATGGCGAGAAGGAATGCTGCGTCGGTTCCGGGAACGATCGGAAGCCACTCGGTTGCGTGGTCGGCGGTGATTGTCCGACGGGGATCAATCACGATGACCTGACCGCCGCGCGCTTTGATGCCGTCGATCTGAGCGAGCTGATCAGGGCTTGCGAGAAGCGAACCACCAGAGGCCTGCGGATTACCGCCCATGATGATCCAGTAATCGGTATGCGCGATGTCGACCGTGGGGATCTTCCACATGTTTCCGTACATCAAGACTGACGACACGTTCTTCGGCCACTGATCGACAGTGCCCGCGGAGTAGATCATCGGGAAGTTGGCCTGACCCATGAGAAGTGCGCCATACCGACTGAGGCTGAATGAATGGCCTGCAGGGTTGCCAATAAATGCGGTCATCGATTCGATGCCATGTTCATTGAGAACGCCATGCAGAAGCTCTTCGCATTTCGCGAAGGCTTCGTCCCACGAGACCTCTCGCCATGTTTCACCCTCGCGGATCATCGGGACGCGAATGCGGTCGGGGTCTTCGTGGAGTCGGCCGAGCGTGGTGCCCTTTGGGCAGATGAAGCCCTTCGACCAGACATCGTCACGGTCGGGACGGATGACCTTCACATGGTCGTCGTCATCAAGATGGACTTCAAGGCCGCACATGCACTCGCACAGTGGGCATTGACGCAAAAACACCCGGGTGCCGTCGGGCTCTGTCCGGTGCTGGCGACCGATGACTTTTTGACGTGTTGTCGGTGTGGCGACGGGAACTTCCATGGTGCGACCCCCCGGTGCGTTGGAACGGTCAGAGCGTAGACCGGGGGACTGTCTCACCCGTTCGGCAGTCTTTCGGCATGGACACACCTTCCCCTTCCTTCACCATCGATTGCGATACCTGCGTTATGCAGCACACCGATGCCTGCAACGACTGTGTCGTGTCGTTCATTTGCTCCCGAGAGCCGGGCGACGCCGTCGTGGTCGATCTCAACGAGTACCGGGCACTCGAAATGCTGGCCGAGTCTGGTTTGGTGCCCGAACTTCGCCATCGTGGGCGGCCTGGTTCCCCGCAGCGCCGCCACCGCACGGGCTGATCGATTCACCTGAGACAATGGGGCGGTGAACGCGCCCGGCCTCATCGACCAACTCAACGATGCGGCTCAGCGTGCCGGACTCGTCGCCCTCGGTGTTGCGGCGGTCGAACCCTTTACCGACACCCGTGAGATTCTCGAAACTCGCAAAGCCGAGGGCCTCCACGGAGGTATGGCATTCACCTATCTCGATCCGGAGCGTTCGACTGATCCGGCGCGAATCCTGGCCGGTGCTCGGTCACTTGTTGTCGGTGCGTTTCCGTATTCCGCAGGGCCCGTGAGCGAACCGTCATTCGATGGTCCTGCTGGTCGTGTTGCTCGCTACGCCATCACTGATCACTACGCAGCATTGCGCGCCGCTCTTGATGAGGTTGCAACCATCCTTGAAGACGCAGGTCATCGCACTCGTGTCGTGCTCGATGACAATGCGCTCGTTGATCGTGCTGCAGCCCAGCGCGCTGGGTTGGGGTGGTTCGGGCACAATGCCAACCTCTTGGTGCCCGGCTATGGAAGTTGGGTCGTGCTTGGCTCAATCGTTACCGATGCAGACCTGGCTCAATCCGAACCTGTTCCCGACGGATGTGGAACGTGTCGACGGTGTCTCGACGGATGTCCGACTGGAGCAATCGTTGCCCCTGGCATTGTTGATGCCCGACGTTGTCTTGCGTGGTTGGTTCAGGCTGAAGGCACGTTCCCGATGGAGTTTCGTGAGGCACTCGGTGATCGCATCTACGGATGTGATGAATGTCAAGAAGTGTGTCCGCCGGCGAGACGCAGTCCGCAGGCGAAGGAAACCATCGACGCGCCATCGTCCTGGGCTGATCTGTTGTGGATGTTGCAAGCCGAAGACAGTGAACTTCTCTCGGAACTCGGGCGCTGGTACATCCCGCGTCGAGATCCTCGGTATCTGCGTCGGAATGCGTTGCTCGCCCTCGGCAATACCGCTGACCCGCTCTCTGCAGACGTTCGATCTGAGATCCAAAAATTTGTTGTGAGCGAAGGCGACGATGACATGTTGCAGGAACATGCGCAGTGGGCATTGCATCGACTTGACGAGCGACTGCAGGCGCAAGCATGAAGCACCTTCTGGTCACCAACGATTTCCCGCCCAAAGTTGGCGGTATTCAGAATTACTTGTGGGAGTTGTGGCGTCGACTTCCACCTGAGTCAACGACTGTGCTCACGACTCCGTATCGCGGAGCAAAAGCTTTCGACGCGCAGCAACCCATTCGTATTGAACGCGATTCTTCGAAGGTGTTGCTGCCCACCCGCGCGCTTGCCCGACGTATCGACCGCCTTGCCGCCGAGATCGATGCTGACCTTGTGCTGCTCGATCCCGCAGTTCCTCTCGGCATCGTTGGACCTTGGCTCGAACGGCCCTATGGGGTTGTCGTTCATGGTGCAGAAGTGACCGTTCCCGGGCGGTTACCGATTGCTCGTTCGGTTTTGCGCCGCGTCCTGCGTGGGGCCGAGGTTGTCATTGCTGCCGGCGGGTATCCCGCTGCGGAAGCGCGCCGATGCGCAGGCGGCGATCTTCCGACGATCATCGTTCCGCCAGGTGTCGACACAAATCGATTCGTTCCCGCAGGGGAGAGCGAGCGAAGTGAGATTCGACACCGACTTGGGTTCGATCCCCATGCACCGCTCGTAGTGGGCATGAGTCGATTAGTTCCTCGCAAAGGTTTCGACGTGTTGATTGATGCGAGCGCCGAATTGGCCCACCGATGGCCCACATTGCAGGTTGCAATCGCGGGGTCGGGGCGCGACCGTGCCCGACTTGAACGACGAGCAAAACGTCGCGGCGCACCGGTGAGATTTTTGGGTCGTGTCGACGATGCCGACCTCATTCCTCTCCTTGGTTCCGCAGATGCCTTTGCGATGTTGTGTCGGAATCGATGGGCCGGGCTTGAACAAGAAGGGTTTGGCATCGTGTTTCTTGAAGCGGCAGCTTGCGGAGTTCCCGTGGTCGCTGGTCGAAGTGGTGGTTCCGCTGAAGCAGTCGTCGATGGTCAGACTGGGGTCGTTGTAGAGCAACCACGCAATAGCGCTTCGGTAGTGAAGGCGTTAGAGCTTCTACTTGAGGACGCTGCCCTCGCTCGGCAATTGGGTGATGCTGGGCGAAAGCGAGCCGATGTGGAGTTCACCCATGATCGACTGGCAACATTGCTGCACGAAGAACTGAAACGGATTGGGTCCTGACGTGACTGACGAAAAGAACGAAAGCGACGGTCCGATCGGGATGGACCCTGCACAACCAGTTGCTGGAACGGGAATTCTTCGGGCAACGGTTATTGGCACAGTTGTTTTTGTGGTGGTTGGGTTCGCTGCTGCGATTGCTCAAGGAGCGCTTACCGGCGTTTATGTCGCACTCTCCCTGTTCGAGTTCGTGGTTGGAATGATCGTTTTTGCGCTCGCGTTCTTTCGTGCCATCGATCGAAGCAGAACCGAAGCGATTGGAATTGGCGGCCTCTTCTTTGCTTCGGGTTCTACTCCGAAACGTGTGCAGGCCATCCTGATGGTTTCGCTGATGGTGCAGGTGGTTGCTTCGATCGTTGTCGCGTCGATTCACCTCTACACGGCGCTGGCGTTCGGCGTTCTCGCACCTATGTGGGCCCTCGGATTCACCGGTTTATGGGTCGCTGCATACGGGACGTTCCCGGAACGAACACCAGAGCTCAGTCGGGTTGGTCGTCGGGAAGAAGCTCGACGTGTTCATAAACAGTCAGCACCGAAGAAGCCGGCAGACAACGCCGAGTAGAGGCGGAGTAGGGTACGGGCATGTCCGAACAGGCCAAAGAGCAAATCCGTATCGCAGCCCCGGTGGATCGTTGCTTCGCGACGTTGGTCGACTTTTCTTCCTACCCGGAATGGGCGGGCGACCTTAAAGAGGTCACGGTGGTCGAATCTGATTCCGATGGCCAGGCAATCGTTGTTGAGTTCCGTGCAGCCGCCATGGGCCGCAGTACCACCTATCAACTCCGCTACGACTACACCTCGGCTCCGAACCGTTTGGGTTGGGAACTCGTAGAAGGCGATCTGCCGCGAGAGCTTGATGGTGTCTACGTGCTAACTCCGGCCGAAGATGGCGCGGCCACCGACGTCGTCTATGAACTGGCAATCGATCTGGTGTACCCAATCCCAGGATTCGTGAAGCGTCGTGCCGAAGGCCGGATCATCAAGACTGCACTCGGAGAGCTCAAAGCTCGGGTCGAAGGTTCTCCTCGTCCGAGTGAAGACGACTGATACGTCCATTCAATGACGCCAGACGAAGACGCAATGCGAGCAGCGGCTCGTGAACTGATTGCTGCGGGGCGATCATTTCTCGACGCGGCGGAAGCATTGCTCGATGACCCATCTGCAACCGAACGGGTTGTTGGAGTTGTTTCCGTCATTGCACAACAAGCACAACGCGTCGCTGCTGATGTGGCCAAAGATATGACGAGAGATCCCGAGAGCACCGATAAAAGAGCCTGAGCGCACTGCGGTTCTGAGGCCTACGCTTCGTTGCAGATGTTTGACAACTGAGGAGGCACCATGACCGTGATCACTGAGGCAACGATCAAGAAATTAGCGGGTTTCAAAAGCGCCGATACCCCCGTTGTGAGTTGTTACCTCGATGTCGATGGACGCCGACACATCCGGCCCAAGGATTACCAACTCGAACTCGAGTCTTTGAAGAAACAGTTACTTGCTTTGCATCCTGGTCAGATGTTTGATGCCGACTTTGCGCTCATTTCTGATTACGTCGCTACGCAACTCGATCGCCATGGTGTTCGCGGTCTCGCAATGTTTTCATGCGCAGAGAAGAAGTATTGGAAAGTAATTCGGCTTCCAGTTTCCGTGGCGAATCGACTTTCAGTGAATCAATCGCCGGTGGTGGCACCCCTTGAAGCAATCGTGCATCAACTCGAGCCACTGGGCGTATTGCTCGTTGATCGGCAACGAGCGCGCATGTTCATCTTCCAATTCGGCGAAGTTGTCGAGAGGACCGAACTTTTTGAAGCGCTTCCTCGCGATTACGACCGCAGAGATGACGCGAGTCGTGGATCCAGAGAGCGTGAGCAACACCACATTGATGAACTCGCCCACCAGCATTTCCGTCACTCAACGGAGGCGGTATTCCGTCTCTTTCAAGAGCGAGGGTTTGGTCGGCTGAGCATTGGAGCAACCGACGAGGTCTACTCTGCCGTCGAGCACGAATTGCATCCGTATCTTCGAGAACGTTTGGCTCCTCGGATTCACGTGCCGGCCGCGGCAAACGAAACCGACATAGCGAAGGCTGCCTTTGAGATTGAACGAGTCGTTGAACTTGAGCGTGAAGAAGCAGCGGTCACGAAACTTCGTGATGCGATCGGCTCGGGAAACAAGGGGATAGCGGGTCTTGGGCCAGTGCTCAGTGCGCTCAATGAACGCCGCGTTGCCACACTCCTCGTATCGAATGGATTCGAAGAATCAGGTTGGTTGTGTTCGTGTGGAGCACTCGCCCTGAGAGGCCCCAAATGTCCTGTTGATGGCCAAGATATGGAAAGGGTCGATGATGTGGTCAGCGATGCAGTCGACGCGGCACTCCTTGAAGGCGCCCATATCGTCACCTGCGAAGGTAACGCTGACCTCGATGTGCACGGCCGTATTGGCGCCCTTCTGCGGTATTGACTCAACCCTCGAGCCTGAACTTCCGACAATGTCGCCCTGATGGGCTAATCATTTGTGTGTGAGCGAACGTTTGGTGGGCATCGATGTTGGCGGCACGAAGATGCTCGCGGTGGCAGTTGGCCGGTCCCAACCCACCAAGATCCTTGTGCAACATCTTGTTTCGACTCCCACAACGGCCGAAGGCGTCATCTCCTCACTCATTGAACTCGCCCAGATGTGTGGCGCCGAACGCCAACTCGGAATCGGTCTGGCGGGGTTGGTCGAAGATGGACAGGTTCTGCGCGCCGCGCCAAATCTCCAATGCATGATCGATGTTCCCGTTCGCTCTGCGGTTGAGCGCGCGCTTGGCGTCCCGGTGTTGATCGACAATGACGCCACCTGTGCGCTCGTGGCCGAGATGACCTATGGCGTAGCGCAAGAAAGTGATGACGCCATCCTTGTGACCCTAGGAACAGGCATTGGCGGGGGCGTAGCGATCGGGGGCTCGGTCCGTCGCGGAGCTCATGGCTTTGCGGGCGAACCCGGTCACATGTGCGTCGACCCTTCTGGGCCGCTTTGCGTGTGTGGACGGAACGGCTGTTGGGAGCGTTATGCCTCAGGTTCGGGAGTGGTGTGGCTGGCGCAACAGCGTGGTCTGGCTACTGATCGAAGCGGAGATGCCATCACAGGCGAAGTACTCGCGGATCTTGCTCGCGGTGGTGATGCTGTGGCTCTTGAGGTCTGGGCCGAGTTCGCCGAATGGTTGGCTCGGGGTCTGGCGAATCTCGCCGATGTCCTCGATCCCGAGCTCTTTGTGATCGGTGGGGGTTTGGTGTCGGTCTCTGATCTGTACCTCGAACGGACACGAGAACTTTTTGTTCGCGAGGTTCTTGGCGGGCGTTCGCGCCGCAGAACTCGCATCGAGACCGCCCAGTCAGGGCCCTTGGCGGGTGCCATTGGTGCTGCGCTGCTCCACTAACCTCGCCCAAATGGAGTTCCGCCGAATAAATGCGCTGCCGCCCTACGTCTTCACGATTATCGATTCGTTGAAGATCGAGGCACGCCGCTCCGGCCACGATGTCATCGATCTGGGATTCGGTAACCCAGATCTCCCATCTCCAGATATTGCAGTTGAGAAACTGACTGAGGCCGCGCACAACTCCCGTAACCATCGCTACTCGTCGAGTCGGGGTATTCCGAAACTTCGAGAAGCAATTGCTGGTTATTACCAGCATCGGTTCGGCGTGACTCTCGATCCCGATACCGAAGTCATCAGCACAATTGGAGCGAAAGAGGGTTTTTCGCACCTCATGTGGACGTTGCTGCAGCCAGGTGATGCGGCGCTTGTCCCTTCGCCGTCGTATCCAATCCACATTTACGGACCACTCTTCGCCGGTGCCGATATCCGTGAGGTTCCTCTCGGAACGGGTCAAGATTTCTTCGACAATCTTCGTGAGCAGTGGGAGTACTCCTGGCCCAAGCCGCGCGTGATCGTCATGTCCTTCCCGCATAACCCGACCACCACCTGCGTTGACCTTGAGTTCATGCAGAAAGTTGTCGACTTTGCTCGTGAACACGATGTTGTTGTGGTGCACGACAACGCCTATGCCGATATCGGTTTCGACGGCTACCGACCACCATCGATTCTTCAGGCCGAAGGCGCCAAGGAAGTCGCCGTCGAGTTGTATTCAATGACGAAGTCGTTCTCAATGGCCGGTTGGCGCGTTGCGTTCATGCTTGGTCGTGCCGACGTCGTTGCTGCGCTTGCCAAGTTCAAGAGCTACCTCGATTACGGCACGTTCCAGCCGATTCAGATCGCGGCCACCGTCACCCTCAACGAAGCCGCCGATTTCCCGATGGAAGTCAACGAGATCTACCAATCTCGTCGCGACTCTCTCTGCGACGGATTGAAGCGCATTGGGTGGGATATCGAGCCGCCTAAGGGCACCATGTTCGTATGGGCACCGATCCCCGAGCAGTACTCCGATATGAAGTCCATTGAATTCGCGTCCTACCTCGTCAAAGAGGCCAATGTTGCGGCGTCTCCAGGCGTGGGTTTTGGCCCGGGTGGTGAAGGGTTTGTTCGGTTCGCGCTGATTGAAAACGAGCAGCGCACACAACAGGCCGTGCGCAACATGCGCCGGGCTCTCACCCGTCTCGACGGCCAATAGCCCGCTTTTGGGGCCGGGGCGGTCAACGGAGTTCTCGCTGATGTCGCGCCATGGAAACATGGCGTTCACTCTCGATCCCTAAGGTACGACCATGACTCAGACCTACATTCTTCGAGTGTGGATGCCTGATCGCCCTGGCGCACTCGGTGCGTTGGCGAGTCGGATCGGCGCAGTCGGTGGCGACGTGACTGGCATCGACATTCTCGAGCGTGGGGCTGGTCGCGCAATCGATGAGCTTGTGGTCGAACTACCTGACGACGCCCTCGTCGAGTTGTTGGTCACTGAGATCCATCAGGTCGATGATGTCGATATTGAGAGCATTCGTCCGGCAGCCGAAGCACTGCACGATCCGCGCGTCGATGCACTTGAGACCGCTGCACTCTTGGTTGGTGCGCCGACACCATCGGCGGCAATTGAAGAACTCTGTGTTCACGGTGTTCGAACCGTCGGCGCTCATTGGGGAGTTGTTCTTGACCTCGCCGATGGCTCGATCATCACAGAGGTCGGCGATTGTCCATCGGCTGCGTGGATTGCCGCGTTCGTGGCAGGGAGTCAGTCATCTGCTCGTGTTTCTGATGGAGATGCCGGACCATCTGATGTGGTGTGGGCCCCGTTGCCGGCCGCCGGAAGAGCATTGGTGATGGGCCGGAACGGGGAATCGTTCCGGGCTCGCGAACGGAGGCAAGCGGCCGCTTTGGCTCGGATCGTTGACACTAGGTTTCGAGAGTTGACGGCTGCAGCGCGCCAGCAACATCCTTCGGCGAGGCGCTGAATGTCATTCAGTCGCCGGGTGATTCTTTCGCCCAATTGCGAGATCGTTCAACTGCTCTAAGCCACTGTTGATGACCAGGTTCGACCATTGAGCGATCAGACGCCGGTTCAATCGTGATGTCGATCGCCCAGTTCTCGGCGATGTCATCGAGCGAGTCCCAGAACCCTTCGGCGAGTCCCGCAAGGTACGCCGCCCCTAGGGCGGTGGTTTCAGACACGGTTGGCCGATGCACCGGGACTCCGAGTTGGTCGGCCTGAAGTTGAAGTACGAAATCGCTTGCTGCGCCACCGTCGGCTCGCAGTGATTGGAGAGCGAGGCCACCAGCGTTGGTCATCGCATCCACAACGTCTCGGGTTTGCAGTGCGATTGCCTCGAGCATCGCCCGAGCGATATGCGCTGCCGTTGTACCGCGTGTAATCCCAAGAATCGTTCCGCGAGCGTACGGATCCCACCACGGACTGCCGAGACCGGTGAACGCAGGAACAACGACAACTCCATCGGTGCTGTCGACCGAAGACGCAAGAGCGGTGATTTCGTTCGAGTTGTCGATCAGTTGCAACCCATCACGAAGCCATTGCACACCCGAACCAGTGACGAAGATTGCACCTTCGTAGGCGTAAGTGAGTTGGGGTGTGCCCGATTCAGTTGGCAGCGACCACGCAATCGTGGTCAACAAGCCTTCGACGGGAGTAGGACACTCGGTACCCATGTTCATCAAAACAAAACTGCCAGTTCCATAGGTATTTTTCGCCATGCCCGGTACAAAGCACGCTTGACCGAAAAGCGATGCTTGCTGATCGCCGGCAATGCCGCTGATAGGGATTCCCGAACCGAGGGCACAGGATGGAGCGGTGACAGCGACGCGACCACTCGACGGAACAACTCGAGGAAGTACATGGCGGGGAACGCCGAGTAACTCGCACAACTCATCGGACCACTCGCCGGACCGGATATCGAACAACATTGTGCGACTGGCGTTGGTCGCATCGGTGACGTGTGTATCGCCGCCGGTCAGTTTCCAGATCAGCCAGGAATCTATGGTGCCGATGGCAACAGAGTCGTCTGGTGTGACGCCACCCTCAGTGAATAGCCAATGTGCTTTCGTGCCGGAGAAGTACGGATCAAGGACCAGACCGGTAGTCGATCGAACAAGATCAAGTGCGCCGTCGGATTCAAGCTGCGCGCAGTAATCGGCAGTTCGTCGGTCCTGCCACACGATGGCCCGATGACAGGGCTGACCGGTGGATCGATCCCATGCGACGATCGTTTCGCGTTGATCAGTGATTCCAATTGCGGCGATGGTTTCACCGGCTGCATCAAGCGCTGTTTTGAGTTCGGAGAGGACGTGTTGGATCGCCGTCCAAATCTCGTTGGCATCGTGTTCGACCCATCCGGGTTGGGGGAAGAACTGGGTGAATTCCCGGTATGAAGACGACAACGGAAGGCCCAGATGGTTGAACGCGATGGCCCGGACTCCGGTGGTTCCGGCATCGATTGCGACGACGACAGTCACGAAGGTCTCAGTTCGGGGCAGACTGCGACAATGAGCATCGACTTCAGTCTGTCACCCGAACTCGAAGAGATCCGCGGGAAGGTCCGTACCTTCATTGGCGAGGTCGTGGCGCCGACCGAGAAGCGGCTTGAAGCCGAGGGGGTCGCCGAGACCGATCGGCGCGCGTATGTCGCAGAGTTGATTGAGTTGCGTCGCCAGGCGCAGGAACTCGGTCTCTGGCTTCCGCATATGCCGGTTGAGTGGGGCGGTATGGGTCTGGGGCATGTGCAACTTGCGATGGTTCAGGCAGAGGCGGCCAGAACCCGTCTTGGTCCGTGGGTGTTCAACTGCCAGGCGCCTGATGAGGGCAACATGCACACGTTGCTGCATTGGGGAACCGATGAGCAGAAAGAGAAGTATCTGCGCCCTTTGTGTGAGGGGCGAGTTTGGTCATGCTTTGCGATGACTGAGCCCGAGGTTGCTGGATCCGATCCGACCTTGATCCGCACTCATGCCGAACAGGACGGTGAGGAATGGGTAATCAACGGCCATAAGTGGTTCATCTCCAATGCCCATAGGGCCAGTTTCGCCATTCTCGTTGCGCGAACCGAAGACGATCCCGACTTGCCCCAAGCTGCGAACACCGCGTTTCTTGTCGACATCCCCACCGAAGGGTGGAACGAAGTGCGCCAGATCGAAACGATGCATGGCTCGACGGGCCACTCCGAGATTCTGATTGAAGACCTTCGCGTTTCCGATTCGGCCATGCTCGGTGGTCGCGGTCAGGGGCATCGTTTAGGTCAGTACCGACTTGGACCTGCCCGTCTTGCTCATTGCATGCGTTGGATCGCGCAGGCAGAAGTGGCACTCGACATGATGGTCGAACGATCTCTTGATCGATATTCACACGGTTCGATCCTTGCTGAGAAGCAAGGTGTTCAATGGCTCATCGCTGATTCAGCGATGGAGTTGTACCAGTGCAAACTGATGGTGCTGCATGCCGCCTACAAGATCGATCGCGGTGATGACTTTTCAGCAGAAGTTTCCATGGCGAAGCATTTCGTTGCGAACTCGTTGAATCGGATCATTGATCGCTCGATTCAAGTTCACGGAGCATTGGGCTATTCAACTGACACGCCACTGGCTCACATGTATCAGCAGGCTCGTTGGGCCCGTTTCGCCGATGGCGCCGACGAAATCCATCAGATGCGCATCGCTCAACGCACCATCGCTGCGTGGCGCGACCACGGGAGCACTCGCGCAGCAACTGGCGATCTCCCGATCTAGAACTGGAGATCGTTGACTGTCACCTATGGAGCAGCTGTCACCGTGGTCGTGGATTGTTCGCGGTTGACCGGCTGCGGTTGATCCTCGGTGGGAATGCTGCATGCGGCAACGATTGAACTGAGGCCAACAATGAGCGCGGTGAGGCCGACGAGACGTCGAAGCGAGTGAGTGCTCATAGGGCTTCCTCTTGCGTTTCGTCGGGTACAGGCGGATCAACCAAGGGCAGTTCAACGACGAATCGAGCGCCGTGGTCACCGTCACGACGATCTTCGACCCACACTCGTCCGCCGTGGAGTCGGATGTGTTCATCGACGAGTGCGAGTCCAAGACCAACGCCGGTGTCATTTGAACGGTTTCCGCCCTCGCTGCCGCGAGAAAAGCGGTCGAACACGATGTCGCGTTCGTCTTCAGGTACGCCGTTGCCGTTGTCCTCGACGCTGATTTGGATCATGTCTTCGACTCGCTCAACGGTCACCGACGTAGCACCGCCGGCATAGCGATCGGCGTTGTCGAGAAGATTTGCGATGACCCTGCCGAATCGGCGTTTGTCGACGCGTACAACGAGCTCGTCGGTATCGATGTCGTGGATGACCGGGACGCCTCCTTCGCCAAGAATGCTTACGGATTGGTAGACGAGTTCGACTACGAGCACTTCTTCGAGGTGCAAAGTGATTGCACCAACATCGAATCGAGAAATCTCGAGTAGGTCCTCGACGAGTTGCTGCAAACGATCGATATCTGCCGACAGCAATACGAGGGCAGTACGAGCTCGTTCGGGAAGATCGTCCCGAGTGTTTTCCAGCACCTCGATCGACGCGGCAAGAGTCATGAGTGGTGAACGCAACTCGTGACTGACTTCAGACGCGAATCGCGCATCGCGTTCAATGCGGTCCTCAAGCGCTTGAGCCATTTCGTTGAATGGCTTTGAGATGAGGTCGAGGTCTGCGTCGACGCCTTCGGGGAGTCGAGTGTCGAGGCGGCCACCAGCAATCGCGCCGGCAGCGGTGCCGACATCGAGCAACGGAGCGAAGACGCGTCGGCTTGCCCAATAACCGATGAGTGCACCAGCGACAGTCGTAAGCGCTGAGGAGATCAGAAGTGTCCACGCCAAGCCGTCGAGCGTTCGTTGGAGATCGGCAAGCGGCACACTCTCGTAATAGCGGGCATCAAGATTTGGAACTGGGACGCCAACGATGAGTTGGGTTGACCCGTTGACGTCGGTTCGCATGGTTGCGGCCTGACCGCCCGCAACCATGTCGAGCAGCGATGCGGGGATTGCATCTTGGGTGAACGCTGCCGGGTCGGTTGCATACCAGCGTCCAGCGTTTGAAAGCGCAGCATTTGCGTCGTTGGGATAGGAAAGGCTGTTCAAGTCCCGATTGACCATGGCTGGGGTGGATGCATAGGGAAGTTGGAACGACAAACGGTCAGCGTTCACGAATGCTCGTGTCACTGACGAAGATTGCCGTTGGTCAATCAGATTCTGGCGGGTGAGACCAAAGGTGATGAACGCCAGGACTGCCGACAAGACCGCAGCGCCAAGCGCAAAGGTCAGGGTGAGGCGAGTGCGAAGGCCAAAGCGACGACGGACCGGGGCACTAATCCGGGTTCGACGTCGTCGCCGAGTGAGGGTCGTGATGGGTTTGGTCACTGCTGAAGTTTGTAGCCGAGGCCGCGGATTGTCATGACGTGGCGCGGGTTAGCGGGATCGACTTCAACCTTCATGCGCAAACGACGGACATGGACATCTACGAGACGACCGTCGCCGAAGTAGCCATAGCCCCAAACACGTTCGAGGAGAACTTCACGACTGAAGACACGGCCGGGTGCTGACGCGAGTTCAACAAGAAGTCGGAACTCGGTTTTCGTGAGGTGAACCTCGGCGTTGTCGCGAAGAACGATTCCTTCATCCGGAATGATCTCGAGATCGCCGAAGCGCAAGTGAGTAGGAGCGAGGTCGATTGTTTGTGCCCGTCGAAGGAGCGCGCGAATTCGCGCTGAAAGTTCTTTCGGAGCGAATGGCTTGGTGAGGTAATCGTCAGCTCCGGCTTCGAGGCCAGCAACAACATCATGAGTGTCGGCGCGGGCGGTAACCATGACGATCGGGACATCGCTGACACGTCGAATAGAGCGGCAGACATCGAAGCCATCGATGCCGGGAAGCATGATGTCGATCAGGACGACATCGCTGGGCTGGCGGGTGAATGCTTGAAGCGCTTCCTCGCCAGTGTCTGCTTCCTCAACCTCCCAACCCTCGTCCTCAAGGGCGAGGCGAACGGCGGTGCGGATTCGTTCGTCGTCCTCGACGGTGAGGATGCGGGTTTCCATATCCCACCATTGTCACCGATGGGGGCCGCTACGTCAGGTTTTCTGATTTTGGAGTTGTGGGCGATGGTTATGCGTTGCCTGCATCGGCAGCGACGAGCAGCGATCGCAGGCCATTGAATAACGCTGGAGGCGCAGCGAGGCAGAACTCAAATTCGGGGGCACCGCCGGCGAGATTGCCGACGAGTGCGCCGGCCTCGGTTGCAATGAGTGCCCCGGCAGCGTGGTCCCAAGGCTGCAGACCGCGTTCGTAATAGGCATCGACCCGGCCGCATGCAACCGAGCACAAGTCGACCGACGCGGCGCCCATGCGGCGAATATCGCGAACTGATCCGATGATCTTGCCCAGCACTGCTGCCTGACGCCGACGGCGATCAGGCTCGTAGGAGAAACCAGTTGCGACCAGCGCATGAGACAACTTCGTTTCGTCCGAAGCGTGGATCGGGAGACCATTTCGGAACGCGCCTTCGCCCCGAATGGCGGTGAAGACCTCGGCATGCAACGGGTCATGAACGACGCCAATGGCCATTTCGCCATCGATCTCTGCTGCGATTGAGATCGCGAATCCGGCGAGGCCGTAGAGGTAGTTCGTCGTGCCGTCGATGGGGTCGACAATCCAGCGAACACCGGTTGTCCCCGGTCGGTCCGTACCCTCTTCTCCGAGAACTGCGTCATCGGGACGCTCGTTAGCGAGCCGATCAAGAATGAGCGCTTCGGAGGCTTTGTCCATTTCGGTGACCATGTCTGTGCCCGAGGTTTTCGTATCGACCAAGGTTCGGGCTCGAGAAAGTCCGTCAACAATCAGCGCTGCTGCTTGGGCTGCAGTCGACGTTGCGAGATTGAGCAGTGCTGCAGTGTCGTGGCTCATTATTGAACGCGGGGAACGTTTCGGTTTGCAGCGTTTGATTTCGCTGAGGCAGCGGCGAGTTCCTCACGGGCACGGATGGTGTTCCATTCGCCCATTGCTCGGAGGGTGAGAATGACGACTACTGCGGTGCCTAGTGCGGCGACGACTGCGCCAAAAAGAGCACCGAGTCCCGCCCATAACGAGGAATCGCCGGTCAGTTGAAGGTCAACGAAGGCGTACCCGATGACCCCACCGGCGGTGCCGCCGATCAGGATTGCAAGGAACGCAAGCACCCGCGCCCCAACGGAGGGAAGGGCGGAAACTGTCGTGGATGCAGATGGGGTGGTGGGGGTTTGCGAGGCCATCGGTTCCATCGTACGGGCCTGAGCGAGTGGACTGCGCACCGGGGGAGCGCTCGATGCTTCTACAGTTGGAATCGTGAAGCCGCTCGTCATCCTGCCGACCTACAACGAGGCAGAGAACATTGTTGAGGTCCTTGAGCGCATTCAGAAGGCGTTGCCGAAGGCCGACGTGCTCGTGGTCGACGACGGAAGCCCTGACGGAACCGCTGATCTGGCCGAGGGGTGGGGGTCTGACAACGGGGGGCATGTGTCGCTGCTCCGCCGAGGCGCCAAAGCCGGACTGGGATCGGCCTATCGAGCGGGTTTCGCCTACGGCCTGGCCAATGGCTACGACGCGTTGATCGAAATGGATTCCGACCTTCAACACGATCCTGCAGCGCTTCCCTCATTGGTGAACGCCGTTGAATCAGGCGCCGACCTTGCCATTGGCTCTCGCTATGTCCCAGGTGGACATATCCCGGAGTGGCCGCGTTACCGCGAGTGGTTGTCTCGGGGCGGCAATCGCTACGCCGCAATTGTGCTCCGGCTCCAGGTGCGCGATGCCACCGCAGGGTTTCGTTGCTATGGCGCTCCGATGCTGTCGCGGATTCCGCTCGATCTTGTGACTGCAGACGGCTACGGATTCCAGATTGAAATGGCCTACAACGTTGCTCGCCGTGGCGGCCGCATTGTGGAAGTCCCGATCACGTTTAACGATCGTGAACGCGGGACCTCCAAGATGTCGTCCCGAATCGTCTTCGAGGCGCTCCTTCTCGTGACGTGGTGGGCAGTTCGTGATCGTATTTTCCGCCGCCCACTTCCTCCGGACGCTTCCTAAGTAATGCGCGATTGGCTCGTCGGCGGTGCGGTGATCGAGGGTCCGGCGGGGCTCTTACTGGTGCGCAATCGGCGTCGCGACGGATCGTTCGATTGGAGTCCACCCGGTGGGGTCATCGACGCTGGTGAATCCGTGGTCGAAGGCATTGGTCGCGAAGTGGTTGAGGAAACAGGTCTCGTTGTTACCAAGTGGGCAGGGAAGTTGTACGAGATCACTGCGAGTGCCCCTGATATGGGGTGGACACTTCGAGTCGAAGCATGGCTGGCCCAATCATGGGAAGGCGAACTTCGCTTCGATGATCCCGACGGCATCGTTGAAACGGCAGCATGGGTTGAGCCTGATCAGTGCGGGATGCACCTCAACGACGGCGCGCCCTGGGTCGCTGAACCGGTTCTTGAATGGTTGATGCACCGCTGGGACGACCCGCGTTCATTCGCCTACAACATCGAAGGTTCGGACCGATCGTCGTTGGTGGTTACACGAGTGTGAGTGATTCGCGCGACATCGCAAGCATCCTGCACGTTGACATGGATGCGTTCTTTGTCTCCGTTGAGTTACTTGATCAACCTGAGTTGCGAGGAAAACCAGTCGTTGTTGGTGGTGATGGCGAACGTGGAGTAGTCGCTGCTGCATCCTACGAAGCGCGCGCTTTTGGCATTCATTCGGCTATGTCATCGGTGCAAGCCCGTCGGTTATGCCCGCATGCGGTGTTCCTTCGAGGCCGCTATCACCGTTATTCCGAAGTCAGTGCAAACGTCATGGCGATTTTCAGAGACGTCACACCGCTTGTCGAGCCGCTTTCGCTTGATGAAGCATTTCTCGATGTGACTGGTGCTCTCCGATTACTCGGTGACGCGCCGACGATCGCTGCATCGATACGTCGTCGCGTTCTCGATGAACAGGGTCTGACATGTTCAGTCGGGGTGGCAAGCACAAAGTTTGTTGCGAAACTTGCAACCGAGGCGGCGAAGCCAAAGGCTTCAAAAAATGGCCCGCAGTTTGGCAGCGGAGTTTTCGTTGTTGAACCCGAAGAAACGCTGTCATTCCTTCGGCCACTTCCGGTTGAGTCACTTTGGGGGGTGGGGCCGGCGACGCTCACAAAACTTCACCGAATCGGCGTTCTAACGATTGCTGATCTCGCTGACCTTCCTGAAGAGAACGTCGTTGCCGTGCTTGGTCGGTCTCAGGGGCGCCATCTCCACTCGTTGGCCAACGGCCAAGACGAACGCGCAGTCGAACCAGACCGCGCAATGAAATCGATCGGTCAAGAGGAAACGTTTTCTCGTGACCATCACCTTCGGTCGACCTTGGATCATGAACTGGTGCAGTTTGCTGATTCCGTTGCATCGCGGTTGCGGGCACAGGGCCTTGTTGGGCGCACCGTGCAGCTGAAGGTCCGATTCGGGGACTTCACGACGATCACCCGATCAACCACATTGGTCGTAGCGGTTGACGATTCTCGTTCATTGCTAGAAGCCGGTCGCGGTTTGCTCGCACTCGTTGATCCCGCTCAGGGAGTTCGGCTACTTGGCCTCTCGGTGAGTGGACTCAGCTCAGATTCGTCCCGACAACTCACATTTGACGAAGCGATCTCGGGTCCAGGCTGGCAGGAAGCGGATCGCACGATTGATGAGATCCGTGCGCGTTTCGGTGACGAAGCGATTGGACCCGCGGTTGCTGCGGGCCCTGACGGACTTCGTTTGAAGCGCCGAGGGGCTCAGCAGTGGGGTCCAGATGCCGAGCAAACTGATCCCGGGAGCAGTTCGACATCCGCGTGACACCTCCCGATACCGAGGTGCCGTTGTGTATTGGTGTCGGCCGTGGGAGACTGTCATTTCCAAGTTGCCACAAGGAGTGGGTGTAGTGCCGCTTTCCGAGGACGAACAACGCATCCTCAGCGAGATTGAGCAGCAACTGCGTGAGACCGATCCCGGTCTCGCTCGAGACATCGCTGACACAACCGTGTACACCGCAGCATCTCGCGGTTTGAAATGGTCAGCATTCGGTTTTGTCGTCGGACTCATTCTTCTGGTCGTGCTACTTGGCACATCGTTTCTTCTAGCCTTCGGCGGGTTCCTCGTCATGCTTGTTTCGGCGCTCGCGTTTGAGCGCAATGGGCGTCGTCTTGGCAAGGCCGGGATGCAGCAAATGACGCAGTCGGCGAAGGCTGCAGGTTTCCGTGATGCACTTGGCAACACGCGGTCACGTTTCAAGGATCGTCTCCAGCGCGAGGACGAGGCCTGACTCTGTCTGTCCCGGCAGCACTCGCCGTCGACATTGGCGGAACCAAGATCGACGTGGGTCTCGTCGATCGCAATGGGGTAGTTGTCGCTCGTGAACGTTCGGCCACACCTGCGCATGGCTCCGGCGACGAAATGTTTGCCGCGATCGTTGAACTCATTGCCGAAGTAACGAGGTCTTCGCCGGTTACCCCGGTGGTTTGCGGGGTAGGTACCGGTGGGCCGATGACGCGCGGTGGCCTGGAAGTCTCGCCGGTGAATATTCCCGCGTGGCGTTCGTTCCCCTTGTTTGACCGACTTTCCGTCGTAACGGGGCTTCCGACCTTTATCGACAACGATGCAAAGGCGTTGGCGTTGGGCGAAGGTTGGCTCGGCGCAGCTCAAGGCGTCGATGACTATCTGGCAATGGTCGTGTCGACCGGCGTCGGCGGTGGAATCGTTCTTGACGGTCGTTTGCTTGATGGTGCCGATGGCAACGCGGGGCACATCGGGCACATCTGCGTTGAGCCTCAAGGTCGTCTCTGCGGATGCGGCGCACGCGGGTGCTTAGAAGCCGAAGCGTCGGGAACCGCGATTGCTGCCTACAGCGGACGGCCTGCCGCCGAAGCAACCTCAGAAGTGATCGAACGCACTGGTCGGTTGGTTGGTCGTGCGGTAGCAACAGTCGCGAATCTTCTTGATCTTCGTCTTGCTGTTGTTGCAGGTTCTGTGGCGCTCGGCTTTGGTGATCGGTTTTTCGCAGCAGCGAATGACGAGATTGCATTGCGCTCGCAACTCGATTTCTCGAAGGGTTGCGAACTGCGCCGTGGAGGTCTCGGTGCCGATGGGCCGCTCATCGGCGCAGCGGCGGTCGGCTGGCGCGGACTCGATCAGTAGGATCATCTCGTGGCCGATCAACTCTCTTCGCGCTGGATGCTCGCCGGAGCACTTGCCGTTGTGCGCCATCCGTCGCTTTGGACAACTGCCGTTCGTCAGTTGTTCCGTCTCGCTCCGCGCGGATGGTGGAAGCGCCCGCCGTTCTTGCCGCTTCCCGACTCGTCGTACATGAAGTTCCGTTTGGTGACGGCCTATGGCGATTCTGGTGGGGAACCTCGGCCAGAGGACCTCATCACCTATCTGAATTGGTGTCGGGCTTGGCCCGAAGTCACGTCCTGAGGAGTTCAGGACAAGTATTGATCACCCGATGCACGCACGGTGATATCGCTAATCGAGATACCCCACGGCTGATCAATCACGTAGACGATTTGTTCTGCGAGTTCTTCGGGCGAGATCGCCCAATAGCGAATGTTCTCGGGATCGGTGAGGCCTTCGGATTCGCCCGGTGTCATGAACTTCACGACGTTCTCGCGGAATGAGTCCATGTTCTGTCCAAGAATGCCGATCATTGCGTCGCCATTGATGATGGTGGAACCGAGGTTGGTGCCAATGACGCCGGTGGGCTTGACCGTGGTGACTTTGATCCGGCCCTGCGATTCGATTCGGAGCGATTCGGAAAGCACATTCACCGCAGCTTTCGTGGCGGTGTAGATGGCTGAGCCGGCGACGGGGGTGTTGCCGTAGATCGATGAAATGTTCACGACGTGACCGCGACCCTGTTCAATCATTTGATCGTGAACTGCAGCGATTCCATTGACGACACCTTTGAAGTTGATATCGATACAGCGACTCCACGCGTCGGCCGCCGTCGCGTGATCGGCCCAAAACGCAAGTGGCATGGTGCCGGCGTTGTTGACGAGCACGTCGATAGCGCCGAAGTGCTCCACGCATGCTGAAGCCATCGCCCGCATCTGTGCCGAATCGGTGACGTCGGTCGTGCATGCCTGCACCGAGCGTCCCTGCGCTTGAAGTTCAGTAGCGAGCGCAGCGACACCTGTGCCGTCGACGTCGGCGGCGAGAACGTTTGCGCCGCGGGCAGATGCGAGAGCGGTCACGAGTCGACCGAAGCCGCTCGCAGCTCCCGTCACGATGATTGATCGCCCTGTGAGGTATCCATTGTCAGCAACAGTCATGACGGTGACCGTATCGCTGGTCGGTAACCTGCGCCGGTGGCTCGTTGGGATGTGGTGAGGGCAAAGGGTGATGCTCGGGGCTTTCATAGTCACGGTGTGCCCGCTGGCGCCCAACGTTCGGTGCGACTGCTAGATGTCAGCGGTCCAGCCCTTGCGCTTGGTTCAACGCAATCGATTGACGATGTCGACCTCGCTGCGGCGAAGCGCCTCGACGTTGATGTCTTCAACCGTCAGAGCGGGGGAGGAGCGGTGCTCCTCGACCCAGGCGCGCAACTTTGGGTCGACGTCGTGATCGGTAGAACCGATCCGTTATGGAATGACGATGTGAGTCTCGCCTCCCAATGGCTCGGCGACGTTTGGGTCACGGCTCTGCGTTCAGTGGGTATCGAAGGCGTAGTGCATCGCGGGGCAATGATGACGAACGCGTTGTCGTCTGTTGTGTGTTTTGCCGGGCTCGCCGCCGGAGAGGTCACCGTCGATGACGCGAAGGTCGTCGGCATTTCCCAGCGACGAACTCGGGCTGGTGCTCGATTCCAATGTTCGGTGCCGTTGGGTTGGGATGCGAAGCGTCATGCTGAGCTGCTTGCACCAGGCATCGCGGCTAGCGGCGGATCGATCGAAGAAGTTCGCGTCTTCCCCGCCACGCTCGGGGATCCCGCCTTCGATCTTCGTGACGCATTCATCGAGGCGCTGCCCTAACTCTTCTCGGCATTTGGCGTTGAGCCGGTCCAATCCCGATTGAGAACGCTTCGGTAAGTGGGTCACCCCATGCCGACGTCGTCCCGGTGATGGTCGAGTGCCTGTAGGGCGGCATCGCTATTGCCGGTATCTGGCGGTTTGTCGCGTCCCCATGGCTGGGTCGCTGGCCTCGAATCCCCAGACCGTGCATGAGGAATTTCGACCTTTTTGGGCGATTTTGGGAGCAAGGGGAGGGATGTACTTGCGAAGTGGGGGGAAGTGGGGCAATATGTCTATCCGTAGGGGCTCCGTGGGGAGCCGGTGGAGAGGATTGCAGGCATGTTCGTTGGGACGTTCGAGCATTCGCTCGATGACAAGGGCCGAGTGGTCCTTCCCGCGACCTTCCGCGCCCAGTTGGTCGAGAAGGGGTTCATTTCCCAGCTCGACCGCTGTCTTGGCCTCTGGACCGAAGAAGGCTTCGGCGAAATGGCCACCCGACTCCAGGACAAGGTCCGTTCGGGTGAAACCAGCCAGGAATCGCTCCGGGCCTTCGCCGCCAATGCCCACGAAGTCCGACCTGATTCACAAGGCCGCATCACCATTCCTCAGCGCTTGCGCGATTTCGCCTCGCTCGACAAGGAAGCCGTCGTCATCGGCGCCTTTGGTCGCATCGAGATCTGGAACGCAGGTCGCTGGAACGACCAAGCCTCACTCGCCGACGACAGCCTCACCCAAGCCGTTACGTCCTTGGGGCTCTAGTCCGTGTCATGTCCCCTTTGTCCCTGACCCACCAACGAAAGGACCACTCCTGCGACCGAGCCGGTCGCCCGATTTTCAGCAGTCTCTCGGAACACACGATGGAAGGCCCCTACTCCGCCCGCTTCCCATCGAGCCCGACCGGGGAGAAATCCCGGCGGGCGCCGGTGTTCCGAGGGACTGCTGAGGACCGGTACCGGCTCTGCCGACTGGCTCAGCAGCGAGAGGTATCTGTCATGGCCGAAACCCGCGAATCGTTCGACCACCACCCGGTGATGCTCGACGAGATCGTGGCGGCCTTCGAGTCAGTCCCGGCTGGTTGGGTTATCGACGCAACCCTCGGTGGCGCTGGCCATACAACTGCTCTTCTCGAGGCCTACCCGCATCTTTCGGTACTTGGTATCGACCAAGACTCCGACGCACTTGCAGTTGCTCGTGAACGTCTTGGGCGCTTTGGTGATCGTGCTCGCACTGTTCAGGCCCGTTTCGACTCAATTGCGTCGGTCATCGACGCCGAACTCGCCGGTCAGTCCATTGTTGGTGCGCTGTTCGACCTTGGTGTGAGCTCTCCGCAGTTCGACCGAGCTGAGCGCGGCTTTAGCTACCGCTTCGATGCGCCCCTCGATATGCGGATGGATCCGTCTCGTGCGCTCAGCGCGATGACTGTCGTCAATGAGTACGACGAAAAGGATCTTGCTCGCGTTCTGCGCGAGTTCGGTGATGAACGCTTCGCTGGTCGTATCGCCCGAGCGATCATCGCTGCTCGGCCAGTTGAAACCACAACGCAGCTTGCAGAGATCACTCGTGATGCGATTCCTGCACCTGCACGTCGAACTGGCGGGCATCCGGCGAAGCGAACCTTTCAGGCGATTCGCATTGAAGTGAATGACGAACTTGGCGTACTTCCCGTTGCGCTCGAAGCGGCGATCAATGCGTTGCATCCTGCCGGTCGTTTGGTGGTTTTGTCCTACCACTCGGGCGAAGATCGAATCGTCAAGCAGGTCATGCGTGACGCAGAGTCTGGCGGCTGCACCTGCCCCACGAACCTTCCTTGCGTTTGTGGCGCCGAGTCGATGGTTCGGCTTGTCCGTCGCGGTGGAACGACGCCAGGCGCAGCCGAACGAGAGAGCAACCCTCGTGCTGAAAGCGCCCGTCTTCGAATCGCGGAACGTTCATGACCAGTGCAAGAGTTGCTGCGGAAGGTCGTCGCTCGGCGACGCTTCGCGCTCCACAGGAGTCAACCCGTGAGGGACTTCGATCGCGACTTCGACTTGTCGATCGCACTGCGCCTGAACGTCGCCGTATCGGTCTGATCGCGGGTGTCTTCGGCGTGGTCGTTGTGCTCTTCGCAATCGCAGCCGCCCAAACCTTGATCATTTCGGAACAGGCGCACATTGATCGAGTCAACAATCGTATTGCTGAAGCGGAAACTCGTGCCGAACTTCTCCGCGTTGAGCTTGCCCAATTGCAGAGTCCGCAGAACATCACAACGGCAGCGACAACGAAACTCGGGATGATTCCGTCGCCGACGCCGGTCTACCTGCAACCCAAGACGACCGACGATGCACGTGCGGGTGAAACGCCACCGGCACCCACGCCAAAGGCCGTTCCGAAAGCCACGGCCACCAACGTTGCTCCGAAGACGACGCCAACCACAGTTGCGAAGGCAACCACTCCGACAACTGTGGTCAAGCGATGAATCCGCCTCCCGGTCCCGGAACCCCTTCGGTTGACCATCCGCAAAAAAGCGCTCCTTGGAACTCGCCTGATTACTTGCCTCGTGGTCGCCGTCGTGTGGCCACACCGACGCGCCCGGTCCGTCATTCATCTGGGCGCGGCACCACCGCACCTCGGGCAACGCGCGTTCCGTGCGAGGTCCGTCCGGTTGATCGTGTGCAGTCACGGGAGCCGGGGTCTGGGCGCGGCCCAGTCTCATCGGCGACCCATGCCTCCCGTCAGCCATCAATGCACAGTTCGCGGCCAGCCTCTGAAACGATCCAAGTCGCAGTGACTGCGACGGTTGCATCTCTCATTTCTTCGGTTCAGGGAGTCTTCGACCCATCGAGCTCAGGAAAAGGCTCGAAGCCTGTTTTGGTAAGTACGTCGGTCGGGAATCAGCGTCGGCGCACACTGATTCTCCTGGTGGTTTTCGTTCTTCTCTTTTCGGTCGTGCTTACGAAAGTCGTCTACCTCCAAACGGTTGGCCGAGATCGTTACGTTGAATATGGAGCAGGACAGCGAACAAATACGCAGGTACTTGCTGCCGAACGCGGTGCGATTCTTGACCGCAACGGCGCGGAACTTGTGATCTCTCGGCCGGGTCGCTCAATTTTCGTGGATCCGAAACTCGTGACTGACGCTTCAAGCGAGGCAGCGAAACTCGCTCCGATACTTGGCCTTGATCCGTTGTTCATTGAATCGAAAATGAATGGAACTGGCCGGTTCGCCTATCTTGCGCGCCGCGTGACGGCGGAAGTCGCTGATCAGGTTGAAGCTCTCGGTCTTGCCGGTGTCGCGATTCTTGAGGAAAGCGAGCGCTTCGCGCCTGCTGGCGATTCGGCTCGATCTCTCTTAGGCAGTGTTGATGTCGACAACGTTGGAATTTCTGGACTGGAGTCACAATTCGGGGCAGAACTCACTGGGACGCCAGGGCGGATTTCGCTTGAGCGCAGTCCTCGGGGTCAAACGATTGCTGTTGGTGATCATTCTGTTACTCCTGCACAAAAAGGTGACGACCTGAAACTGACCATCGATCAGTCGATTCAGTTTGAAGCCGAGCGCTTACTTGGCGAACAGGTGAAGGCCACCGGGGCAAAGGGGGGCATTGCGATCGTCAGCAAGCCCGGTACGGGCGAAGTTTTGGCGATCGCCGACATGGTGCTCGATCCTGAGACTGGGGAGGTGCGCGTAAGTTCAAACAACTCAGCGCTGACGACCCAGTACGAGCCGGGTTCGGTCATGAAAATTGTCACCCTCGCTGGAGCGATGGATGCAGGCCAGATCAGTCCGACTTCCCAATTCAATCTTCCACCATCGCTCAAGATCTACGACGCAGAATTCGGTGAAGCCGAAGGCCGCGGAACCGTTACGTGGGACACCACTCAGATCCTCACTCATTCGTCGAATGTCGGGACGATCAAGATCGGCCAAGGCCTGGGCAAAGAAGCGTTGTATTCCTCGCAGAAGGCTTTTGGTTTTGGATCAAAGACTTCGCTCAACTTCCCAAATGAAGCACCTGGCTCCGTGCTCGCTCCGTCGAAATACTCCGGGACGTCACTTCCTTCGATCGCAATTGGTCAAAGTATTTCAGTAACGCCAATGCAAATGCTCTTCGCCTACAACACGATTGCAAACCAGGGCATGTATGTGGGGCCGAAGTTGGTTGACTCGACCATTGATGCCGATGGAGTCGAGCATCCGACCGCCGCTGGTGATTCACATCGGGCAGTGAGCACGGGTACTGCCGACCAGATGAACCTCATGATGCGTACCGTGGTGGATGAGGGGACCGGTCGCCTTGCTGCCATCAACGGGTACTCGGTTGCGGGTAAGACGGGCACCTCTCGGAAGCCGCAGCCAGGTGGCGGCTACATCGACAAGATGGGCGTAGTTCGCTACCAATCAACCTTTGTCGGCTTTGTGCCGGCACAACAGCCAGCACTCTCGGTCTACGTCATGATTGATGAACCGAGTGGCGCGTACACCGGTGGCGCAACGGCTGCTCCGGTTTTCTCGAAACTGGGCTCGTTCGCGCTCAACCGTCTCGGTATTGCTCCCGCTGCAACTGACATCGCACTTGGAGGCGCCCCAGTCTCTGCAGTGCTTGGACTTCCGAGTTCCTCAACCCAGGCAATTGTTACCGAGGGCGACCGGGTTCGTGCGCTAACTGCGGGCTCACCTGAAGCGATTGCATTCGCGACACCGACCACGATCGCCCCACCAGCGTCGACCACGACGACGACAACGGCGGCGCGTAGAACCGCAGCGGTGAGGTGACGTGTGCGACTGGCGACGATCGTTGCCGAATTGAATGAGGTTGAAATGGTCGGCCTCGATGGCTTGCCATCATTCGATGACCTGGAAATCACGGACGTGAATTTCGATTCTCGTCATGTTCAAGTCGGTTCTCTTTTTTGCTGTGTCCCTGGAGCTGCTGATGACGGGCACCTCCATGCGCATGATGCTGTTGCGGCCGGGGCAGTTGCGTTGCTCGTCGACCACCGCATTGATGTCGATGTTCCTCAACTTGTGGTCTCGAACGTGCGGGAAGCGATGGCGTCAGTGTCGGCAACGTGTTTTGGGCATCCGGCCGAGGACCTTTCCGTCGTTGGAGTGACTGGCACAAATGGGAAAACCACGACGACGTGGATACTCCGAAATATCTTGACCGCTGCTCGACGAAATGTTGAGGTACTCGGGACTCTTTCAGGAACTCGCACCACTCCTGAGTCTCCGGACCTCCAACGCCGTTTGGCTGACTGGCGTGACGACGGTATCGACGTCGTGGCGATGGAGGTTTCCTCTCACGCGATCGACCAGCATCGTGTCGATGCAATGAAGTTTCGCGTTGCGTTGTTCACAAACTTGAGCCGTGATCACCTCGATTACCACGGCTCGATGGAGGAGTACTTCGAAACGAAGGCCCGTCTCTTTGACCCTGAGCGCTGCGAGTCTGCGGTTGTGAATCTCGACAGTCCCCATGGTCGGCTACTTGCCGATGCCGCAACCGTTCCCACCGATGGCTATTCGCTCGATGAAGTCGAAGACTTGAACCTCTCAGTCGACGGTTCGACCTTTCGGTGGCTTGGGCATCCAATCTCGCTTCCTCTTGGTGGTCTGTTCAATGTGAGTAACGCGCTAGGTGCCGCGCACGTTGCTCGTGTGTTGGGTGTCGATGACGCCACAATCGCCGAAGGGCTTTCCCTCCCACTTGTTGTTGAAGGCCGATTCGAACGAGTCGATGCTGGGCAGCCATTTGCAATCATCGTTGACTATGCACACACCCCTGATGGTCTCGAACAACTCCTTCGTGCTGCCGGTGACATTGTTGATGGGCGTGTCATCGTCGTTTTTGGTTGCGGTGGAGACCGAGATCCGTCCAAGCGCTCGATGATGGGAGAAACCGCAGCGCAGCGTGCCGACTCGGTCATCATTACTGCAGACAATTCAAGGTCTGAATCAACTGATCAGATCATCGCTTCGATTGTGGAAGGTGTGCAGCGGGTGTCGAGTCCACGGGCAAGTTCAATCATCGTGGAGCCCGATCGCCGGAGAGCGATTTCCATGGCTCTCCGAAGCGCAGCGCCTGGAGACATCGTTCTTCTGGCTGGCAAGGGTCACGAGACTGTTCAAATAATTGGCGAGTCAACCACTCCCTTTGATGACCGTCTCGTTGCATCCGAGGAATGGAAACAGTTGGAGGCCGCTCGATGATTCGCCTCCTCATAGCTGCGGCAATTTCACTAGGTCTTTCGTTATTTGGCACACGGCTTTTGATCTCTTGGCTCGAACGCCGCCGAATTGGACAGCCCATTCGCGAAGATGGCCCTCAGGGCCACATCACCAAAGCAGGTACACCCACGATGGGTGGTGTGGCGTTTGTAGCGGCCGCTGCGGTTGGGTGGTTTGTGAGTGATCTCAGTGGGGCTGTCTTCACCCGTCGCGGATTGCTTTGCATGGCTGCGATCGTCGCTGCCGGACTCGTCGGTCTTCTCGATGATTCCATCAAAGTGTTTCGCGAGCGCAACCTCGGGTTGACCAAGAGGGCAAAGACGTTTGGACTCCTTGCTGTTGCTGTCGCCTACGCAGTTTCGATGCTGACGTTTACCAACGTCGAGACCACGTTGTCCTTTACTCGTTTCGATTTTCCGGGCATTGAAATCGGAAAGATCGGTTGGGTGGTTCTGGCCGTCGTCATCTTCTATGCCACAACAAATGCGGTGAACCTCACAGATGGTCTCGATGGGCTCGCCGCTGGTGCCTCGATCTTTGGATTTGCGGCCTACACCGTGATCGCCTTCTGGGGCTTCCGTAATAACTCGATCTACGGCGATGAAAGTTTCCTCGACACAGCGGTTGTTTCGGCATCGATGATGGCAGCTGTCGCGGGTTTCTTGTGGTGGAACGCGGCGCCAGCTCGCATCTTCATGGGTGATACCGGCGCTCTAGCAATTGGTGCAGGGCTCGCAGCGCTCGCGCTGAGCACCAACACGATCCTGCTTCTGCCAATTGTCGGCGGCCTGTTCGTGATGGAAACCGTCTCGGTCATTCTTCAGGTGGGCAGTTATCGAGCGTTCGGTCGACGTATTTTCCGAATGGCGCCCCTTCACCATCACTTCGAACTTGGAGGTTGGCCTGAAACCACGGTGATTATTCGACTCTGGATTGTTGCTGGTCTGTTCACGGCCTTGGCTTTGGGTCTTTACTATGCCGACTTCGTGAGATTGCCAGGGGTAATCAACTGATGGACGCGCCGACGCGCGGCCCGCTGCGGTCGGCTCTTGTCTTAGGTTTTGGCGTCACAGGCCGTGCGGTCGCGACTGCGCTTTCCTCTCGAGGCGTCAAAGTCGTGGCGGTCGATGAGCATCCCACCGACGCGATTCGCGCTGAGGCAGCATCTTTGGGAGTGGAACTGGTCGAATCACCTTCGCAGCAGGATCTCACGCGCCTTGTCTCAGGGTGCGATCTTGTCGTTCCCAGCCCCGGAATTCCCGAATCCCACCCCATCTTCGGAGTTGCTGATGCGGAAGGAGTCGCAATCGAATCGGAGTTTGACCTCGCCGATCGATGGGATTCTCGTCCGATCGTCGCCATCACCGGCACCGACGGAAAGACCACGGTTACGACCATGGTCACAGCGATGCTTCTCGCCTCTGGTGTCCGCTCAATCGCTTGCGGCAATACCGAAACCCCTTTGGTTGAGGCGATCTCCGACCCCGATATCGAAGTCTTTGTTGTTGAAGCATCCTCGTTCCGCTTGGCGACGACACGTTGGTTCCGACCTTCGGTTGCTGTGTGGCTGAACTTCGCGCCCGACCACCTCGACGCGCATGCTTCGCTTTCGTCGTACGAATCGGCGAAGGCGTCGATTTGGAAAAATCTCGATGCCGTTTCCGGTGTTGCAATCGCGTCGGCGACAGATCCAGTCGTACTCGCAAACCGCAACTCAGAGGTCTCTACGCTTACTTTCGGGGGGGTCGGGTCCAATGCCGACGCCACGGTGTCCGACGGTTGGCTTTGCTTGCCGGACGGAACCCAACTCGTTGCCGTCGACGAACTTCCGCGTTCTTTTCCCCATGACATCACCAATGCACTCGCCGCATCACTAGCGGCGTTGGCTGCAGGAGCAACTGTCGAGGGCGTTCGACACACGCTTCGATCGTTCGAGGGACTGCATCACAGGGTGCAGTGCGTGGGCGAGGTTGATGGCGTGCGCTGGTATGACGATTCGAAGGCCACAACTCCGCATGCAGTCGAAACTGCTTTGCAAGCGTTCGATTCTGTTGTGCTTATCGCTGGCGGACGCAATAAGGGTCTCGATCTTGCTGCTCTTGGGGTGCATGTACCTCCGGTGCGGGCCGTTGTGGCGATTGGTGAAGCAGCCACTGAAGTGCACGAGGCCTTTCATGGGCGTTGCGAAGTTCGTGTCATCGAAACCTCGATTGCTGACGCGGTTGCAGTTGCCGCGGAGCTTTCCCAGCCCGGAGACGCAGTCTTGCTCTCTCCTGGATGCACGTCGTTTGACTGGTTTACGTCCTATGGGGATCGTGGCGATCAGTTTGCCGATGCGGTGCGTGCTCTCCCCGGATTCATGACGGAGGGAGCGCTATGAGTGCAACTGTTGCTGAAGAGCGACCCTCAGTCGGCCGCTTGCTGCGTGCTGCTCGCGAACCGCAGCCGCGCACTACTGATTTCAAGATTCTCTGGATCGTTGTTATTGCCGCCAATCTCTTTGGCTTGTTGATGATCTTGTCTGCATCATCGGTAACGGCCCTCTATCAATACGGAAGCTCGTGGTATCAGTTCCGCCAACAAGCGCTCTGGTTTGTCATTGGGTGTTGCGCAATGTTTTTCATGAGCCGCTACTCCTATGAAAAGTTGTCGAAGTGGATGAAGTTGATCCTCTTCGGTTCTGCAGGGCTCATGATTGCGGTGCTGATTCCAGGTCTTGGCGTGTCGGTCAACGGTTCTTCGCGTTGGCTTGGCTGGGGCCCCTTGCGTATGCAGCCCTCCGAATTTGTGAAACTCGCGGTCATTCTTTACGCAGCCGACACTCTTACTCGGCGCGTTGGCCAGATTCGCGATTGGAAGGCAGTAATGCGTCCCATCGCAATTGTGTTCGTTGCATTCGCAGCGATGCTCATGGCGCAGCCGAATCTGGGCACAACGATCATTCTCGCCACGATTGTTCTCGTGATGCTTTTCGTCGGCGGTGTTCCCGGCAAGCCTCTCGCTGTCCTTTCGGGGCTGTTGGTTAGTGCAGCCGTGTTCTTTGCATTTTATGAGCCCTACCGATGGCGCCGACTTATGTCGTTCCGCGATCCATGGGCCGACCCGCTCTATACCGGCTATCAGAGCCTTCAGAGTCAGATCGGTTTTGCGAACGGTGGAGTTCTGGGTACCGGCCTTGGTCAGGGCCGAGCGAAGTGGGGATTCCTTCCAGAAGCTCACACGGATTTCATTTACGCGATCATCGGTGAAGAGATCGGCCTCGTCGGATCGGTGCTTGTCATCGGAATATTTCTTGCGTTTGCTCTTCTCGGCATTCGCACCGCACTTCACGCCCGTGATCGTTTTGGAATGTTGTTGGCCACCGGCATCACAACCTGGATCCTCATCCAGGCATTCGTCAACGTTGGCGCCTGCGTAGGTGTCCTTCCCATCACAGGTGTCCCTCTGCCTTTTGTGTCTGCAGGCGGTTCATCTCTAGTCGTCACGATGGCGGCCTCTGGCATTCTCCTGAACATCGCTCGACAGGGACGCTGATGAGGAGTCGGCCCGTTGCCGATTCCGCCACCTATGCCCTTGTGGCCGGTGGTGGAACTGCAGGCCACGTGCTCCCAGGTTTGGCGGTTGCACGGGCGCTTGTCGATCGAGGTCATGACAGTTCGTCGATTCATTTTGTCGGAAGCGAACGGGGGCTCGAGCGAACACTGGTGCCCGATGCGGGCTTTGCTGTCACGCTGCTGCCCGGACGCGGTATCCAACGTCGACTGACGCTTGAAAACATCGCGGCAGCTTGGGGCCTTTTACGCGCGGGGGCGAAGGGGATCGGGATTGTTCGTCGACGACGCCCAAAGGTGGTCCTGGTCCTCGGCGGATACGCCAGCATCGCCTGCACAATCGGTGCGGTGATCTGGCGCGTCCCGATCGTCGTCATGGAACAGAACGCTCGCGCAGGAGCAGCAAATCGTCTCGCTGGTCGATTCGCGAAGGCGTGTGCTGTTCCATTTGCTGAGACCGATTTGCCGCGCAGTGTCCTGACTGGAAATCCGGTTCGTGCGGAGGTCCTCGCGATCAACCGAGAACGCGACCGAGTGGCTGCACGAGCAGCACTGGGAGTTTCTGGCGATCGCGTATTCGTTGCGGTGATCACGGGATCACTCGGATCACGCAAGGTGAACGAAGCCGTTTTTGCTGCTGTCCCCAAATGGGCGGAGCGGAACGATCTTTCCATTCGTCATGTGATTGGCTCTCGCGACTGGGAATCGGTGCAGGACTCGCTTCCGGTGGGCGACACTCTCGAATACGTCGCGGTGCGCTACGAAGACCATATGGACACAGTTCTCGCTGCAGCTGATCTCCTTATCGGACGCGCCGGGGGTACGACTGTTGCTGAACTCGCTGAAGTTGGCGTTGGAGGTGTGTTGGTGCCGTTGCCTCAAGCACCTCGCGATCACCAGACAGCAAACGCGGCCGCTCTCGTAAGGGCCGGAGCTGCCTTGCTTATTCCCGATGCGGAACTCGACGGCGACCGACTCGTCGCCGAAGTTGACCCGTTACTTGATGATCGGTCGAATCTCGAACGAATGGGAATTGCGGCTCACACGTTGGCTCAACCCGATGCCGCTGATGCCGTTGCTGAACTCGTGGAGCGTCATGCTCGCCGCTCGTGAAAGCGATCCGTGTCCGTCGCTTGCGAGTGTGCGAACGATCCACGTCGTCGGCGTTGGTGGTCCGGGGATGTCGGCGATCGCCTCGACCCTTGTTGGCATGGGCCATTCGGTTTCGGGAAGCGATGTTGTCGAATCCGCCATTCTTGATCGCCTCAGGTCTGAAGGTGTTGTTGTGTTCGTCGGGCATTCGGCCGACAACCTCGGCGCCGAAACCGATTTCATCGCAGTTTCCACAGCGATCGCCGACGACAATCTCGAAGTTCTCGCCGCACGTGCCCTTGCGATTCCCGTTGTCCGTCGGACTTCGCTGTTACCTGCAATGGCTTCTGAGCGCCGCACAATTGCGGTAACAGGCACGCATGGAAAGACGACAACTTCGTCGATGCTCGCATTGGTCCTACTTGAAGCGGGTCTTGACCCATCGTTCCTCATTGGCGGCGACATCAGTCAACTTGGAATCAACGCGAAGTGGTCTCAAGGTGAGTGGTTTGTGCTGGAGGCCGATGAAAGTGATGGCTCGGGCTTCACCATCGATCATGAAGCGCTCATCGTCACCAACATCGAAGCTGATCATCTCGAATATCACGGCTCGTTCGAGAATCTTCGTGCTGCTTTTGAATCGTTCATTTCAGAAACTCGTGGACCAGTGGTCTTGTGTGCCGACGATCCAGAGACTGCTGCGATCGCTCGGGGCACGAGTGTCATTACCTATGGTCAATCCGAAGGCGCCACCGTGCGCATGCTGAATGTAGAGAGTTCTCGTTCAGGAATCGATTTCGATGTTGCACAGCGTGGCGAGCAGCTCGGACACATCCACCTTCCCGTCCCTGGAACGCACAATGCACTCAATGCGTGTGCGGTGATCGCATTAGCTCTGGAACTTGGGGTCACGTTCTCGGCATGTTCGGCCGCGCTCAAGAACTTCGGTGGTGTGCGTCGTCGGTTCGAAAATAGGGGAGAGGCCCGTGGCGTGGTTTTTGTCGATGACTACGCCCATTTGCCCACGGAAATTGAGGCTGCGATATCGGCCGGTCGCGACGGGAATTGGGGCCGTGTGGTCGCGGTGTTTCAGCCCCATCGCTATAGCCGTACCCAATCGTTATGGCGCGAGTATGCCGATGCTTTTGTCGATGCCGATGTCCTTGTGCTCACGGGCATTTACGCAGCTGGTGAAGCGCCTCGCGAAGGGGTCACCGGGCAACTCATCGCCGATGCGGTCACCGGTGCGCATCCCGAGCAGGAAGTGCTGTATGTCGCCGATCGTTCTGGGTTAGCGCAGGTTCTTGCCAAGGAACTCCGAGAAGGTGACTTATGTCTTTCGCTGGGCGCTGGAGACATCACCAAACTCGCCGACGAAGTTCTTCCGCTGCTTGTCGATGGGGGAGCGTTATGAATCTCAGCGAGGTTGCTTACGAACTTGAGGCAACGTTCGGCGAGCGCAGCGAACGCGATGCTGCTCTTGGCGAACTCACGACCTATCGAGTTGGTGGTCGGGCGTCGATTCGAGTTCGAGCTGAATCAGCGTCGGACCTTGAGACGATCGGAAATCTGATCGCTAGATCCGGCGCGCAGTTCGCGGTGGTGGGACGTGGTTCGAATCTCCTCGTCGCCGATGAAGGTTTCGATGGCATCGCGATCACGCTTGGCGAAGGCCTCGCGTCAATCGATATCTCTGGCACAACGGTTTGCTCCGGTGGGGCAGCTCTGCTGCCTGTGGTAGCCCGACGCACTGCAGCAGCGGGTCTCACTGGTTTCGAGTGGGCCGTTGGTGTTCCCGGTTCTATCGGCGGAGCAATTCGTATGAATGCTGGTGGTCACGGTTCAGATATGGCGCAATCGCTTGTCAGTGTGCGTGTGGTGGATCTCGCGACGGGCGATCAAAGGCAATTGTCTTTGACTGATCTCGGCCTCGGATTCCGCTCCTCGGTGCTTGGTCGTTCACTCGTCGTAACTGAAGCGGAACTTGCCCTTGCGATAGGCGATCGATCAGTTGCCGAAGCGGAGATCTCAGACATCGTTCGTTGGCGTCGAGAAAATCAACCGGGCGGGGCCAATGCCGGTTCTGTTTTCGTGAACCCTCGCCCCGACTCGGCCGGCAGACTTGTTGACGAAGCCGGGGCGAAAGGTCTCAGAGTCGGTTCGGCTGAAGTGTCGACCAAACATGCGAACTTCATTCAGGTCGACGATGGTGGTTCGGCGAACGATGTCGCAGCGCTGATGACGGCGGTTCGTGCGCAGGTACGCGATCACACTGGAGTCGATCTGCACGCCGAAACTCATTTCCTCGGTTTTGCCCCGCACGTCGCAGCGGCGGCCGGCGCTCAACGGGTCGAGGATTTCGCCTGATGGCCATCAGACTCCGCAATCGATCGGGATCCACTTCTGATATTGATCCGCGCATTGCTGCGCGTCGCAACGCGGTTGAAACCGAAAAGCGCCGCCGCCGCGGTCGTTGGTGGCTTCTCGCTGCGATCGTTTCGGCAGTCCTCGTTGGTGCCTGGTTTATTACGCGAACCCCGCTACTCGATGTTGATGACATTGAGGTACGAGGCGCGGTTCGGACGACAACGGACGAAATCATCGCCATCTCCGGGCTTCGCCCGGGCGAAGCCCTTCTCGAAGTCGATACTTCAGCTGCAGCATCTCGCATCCGCGAACTTCCCTATATCGAGACCGCGTCAGTGGTTCGAAACTGGGACGGTTTGGTCACGGTCACCGTGTCCGAGCGAGTGCCAGTGGCGATCGCAGCTTCTGCCGACGGTGTCGCCATGCTTATCGACGGGTCGGGCCGAGTGATTGGCGTCCATACCGCCGGCGACGGTGTCGAAACGGTTCTCATCGGGGTAGGGGCGGGAGCCCCCGGAACGCTCGTCGAGGGCGTCTCTGGTGCCCTCGAGGTGGCCTCGTTACTTACCCCGGGCATGCGAACCCGAGTCGCTGGGATTGCAACCGCCCCGGACGGTTCGCTCAATCTGGCGCTGAAGCCCCAGGGCATCGTCATTTTGGGACCCCCCACAGACCTGCCGGCCAAGGTCGACTCGTTGCGAACCGTGATGGGCCAGGTCGACCAGCGGGACCTCGCCACCATCAATGTGGTCAATCCCTCGACCCCTGTGGTTGTGAGAACCCCGAAATAGCCCTATGGGGCGAGTAACCTCACTCCAGTTCGTCTGTCTCTTCCCGAAGTCCGTCCTGCATTTCTCTCGAAGGAGCTCCCCATGGCCGCCAGTCCGCAGAACTATCTCGCGGTGATCAAGGTCGTCGGCGTCGGTGGTGGTGGCGTTAACGCCATCAATCGCATGATCGACGCCGGACTCAAGGGGGTCGAGTTCATTGCGGTGAACACCGATGCTCAGGCGCTGCTCATGAGCGATGCCGACGTGAAGCTCGACATCGGTCGTGATCTCACCAAGGGCCTAGGCGCCGGTTCCGATCCAGACATCGGCCGTGCCGCCGCCGAAGCGCATATCGACGAAATCGAAGAGTCGCTCAAGGGCGCCGACATGGTGTTCATCACCGCTGGTAAGGGTGGTGGCACCGGTACTGGTGCAGCTCCCGTTATTGCGCAGGTTGCCAAGAGCCTTGGCGCACTCACCATTGGTGTGGTCACTCGCCCCTTCGGTTTCGAAGGCAAGCGTCGTTCGACCCAGGCCGATACAGGCATCAAGACCTTGAAGGAAAAGGTCGACACCCTCATTGTCATCCCGAACGACCGATTGCTTACGGTCTCGAACGACAAGACCTCTGTGCTGAACGCCTTCAAGATGGCTGACGAAGTCCTCCTGCAGGGTGTCCAAGGCATCACCGACCTCATCACCACGCCTGGTCTCATCAACACCGACTTCGCCGACGTCAAGATGATCATGAGCGACGCAGGTTCGGCGCTTATGGGCATTGGTTATGGTTCAGGCGAAGGCCGTGCGGTGGCTGCAGCCAAGGCGGCGATTTCCTCGCCGTTGCTTGAAGCCTCCATCGAAGGTGCACGCGGCATCCTTCTCACCATTGCCGGTGGAAGCGACCTCGGCTTGTTCGAGGTCAACGAAGCAGCCGAGATCATTCACGGTGTTGCTCACGCCGATGCCAACATCATTTTCGGTACGGTCATCGACGACGAAATGGGCGACGAAGTCCGAGTCACCGTCATTGCTGCAGGTTTCGACCGCTGGGACGGCGAAGTTCGTCCGGGTCGTTCTGTGCGTGAGGATCGCCCGATCGCCCGTGACGTGTTTTCCACCGACGACGACCTCGATGACGACGGCGACTTCGACGTCCCGTCGTTCCTTCAGTAGTTACGTCTCCGCCCGGTGCGGTTCTTTGATCGAGCGCTCGTCAACGGGCGCTCGATCCGCGTCCGGAGCACAGAAGAAACTGATGGCGATTTCGCTCATGGAGACGCGGACCACGACCTCGAGGCTCGTCGCCGCTCGGTGATCGATCGCCCGTGGGTGTGGCTTAGTCAGGTGCACGGCGATGGGTGTGTCGACGTCGATGCAGTCGGATTCGAGAGTGCATGCGGCGCGCCTGCTGATTCGTCGGTGACACGTCGAACCGATCTGGCACTTTCGATTCAGACGGCCGATTGCATTCCGATTGCGCTCTGGTCGCTTGATGGGGTCATTGCCGCTGTGCATGCAGGGTGGCGGGGGCTCGAGGCTGGTGTGATCGAAACAGCAACGCGTTCGATGCGGACCCAATCCTCGGCTCCTCTTCATGCGTACGTCGGTCCATCTATCGGTCCTGAGTGCTACGAGTTCGGTGCTGAAGATCTTGATCGTCTCGAAGCAAGATTTGGTTCCGCGGTTCGTGCGAAAACCAATGATGGCCAGCCTGCGCTCGATGTACGCGCCGGTGTGATTTCGGAACTTCTTCGAAATGATGTTGTTATCGAGGTTAATGACGACGTATGCACTGCGTGTGCGGGCGGATTCTTTTCGTATCGCGCTCGAGCCGACACCGCCCGTCATGCCACCGTGATCTGGATCGAGGAATCATGACAGTTGAAGTGAACGCGCAACTCGTAGAGAAAAATATTCACGAACTTCAAGGTCGACTTTCGCAGATGTCTCCAGAGCGCGACGTGCGAATCGTGGCTGTCACGAAAGGATTCGGCGTTGACGCGCCTCGGGCCGCACTTGCTGCTGGTCTCACCCTGATCGGAGAGAACTACGCGCAAGAGCTTGTTTCGAAACACGAAGAACTTTCGCCTGCTGAACGAGAGCGCATCGAATGGCATTTTCTCGGACGCTTGCAGCGCAACAAGGTTCGAAGCCTGGCCTCGATCGTGTCGGTATGGCAGAGCGTCGATCGAGTCGAGTTGATTGACGAAATCGCTCGACGTGCTCCGGGGGCAAAGGTCATGATTCAGCTCAATTTGAGCGAAGAGCCGCAGAAGGGCGGCGCTTCGGTTCCTGACGGTTCCGCATTAGTGGGCCATGCCCGCGACATGGGTCTTGACGTTGTTGGCCTCATGGGCGTGGGTAGCGCTGGAGACCCGGCGGACTCGGCTGCAGCGTTCGGAGAATTAGTTGCCCTCGCCGAGGATTTAGGCCTTCCTGAGCGTTCGATCGGGATGTCCGACGACCTCGAGGTGGCCGTTGCACAGGGTTCAACCATGGTGCGGGTTGGAACCGGTCTCTTTGGGGCACGGGCTCCTCGGGATGGGCTTTGACGAGGCGAATTCGGCTGTTCGCGGGAGTGAATGTCGACAATCGGCGCGGAGGAACTAGCCTGCCGAGTCGGACCGGGGGGAGTTCCCCCGCACGGAGGGTCAGATGTCTTCGATGTGGCGCAATGCCATGGTGTACCTCGGGCTTGGGCCCGACGATGAGTATGACGATTACGCGGCGTCCCCTGACGATCGCCCGTCGCCACCGCCTGCGCAGGCGGCTCGTCAGCAACCTGCACGACCAACCGGCACCGTGCGTGCACGCCCGCCAGCATCGGGTGGGCCGGTGCTGTCGACTCCCCCTGAGGCCGGAGAGGTCTCAGCGGTGCGTCCCATCGCCACCCCGAGTTCTTCTCCCGCCGGGGCCCAAGACGCATCGAAGCCGCGAGTTCGGGCAGTGCCTCGCCGTCAGTCGGTTCGCCCCCTTGTCGTCACGCCGACGCGCTTCAACCAGGCCCAAGACGTGGCCGACAACTTCAAGGCCGGTAAGGCCGTTGCCATGGATCTTTCCAACGCCGATGGCGACTTGGCTCGCCGACTCATCGATTTCTCGAGCGGCCTTTGCTACGGAATCGGCGGAACGATGCAACGCCTCGAGCGTTCCTCGGTGTACCTCATTCTTCCGGTCGGGGTCGACGTGCCCGAGCAAGAACGAGCGGTCCTGCTCGGCAGCATCGCCGAAGACCTGTAGTTCGCTGCCGTGTGGGTCCTCTTTCGTTTTCTCGCGCAGATGTATCTGTTCTGCCTCCTTGGTCGCATCGTCCTGAGTTGGTTTCCGCCATCTGGCCCCGGCGCACTTGAGGCCATACGGCAGATTCTTTTCCGCATCACTGAGCCATTGCTCGGGCCCATCCGCGCCCTGTTGCCTCCGGTGCGTTTAGGCGGAATGGGACTCGATCTTTCTCCGATGATTGTGTTTATCGGTCTTCAGATTCTGTTGAGCTTTTTGCCGGGCTGAGGCCTCTTTCACGTCGTTGACACCCGGGTGCCGTTCGGCCGATACCATCGCCGCCATGGAAACCACTCCCGGAACTCCCCACCTTCTTACTGACGTTCGATTCTCTGTAAGCCGCAAGGGATACGACCCCGACGAGGTCGACAATTTCCTTGAGCGCGTCAGTGCTGCGGTTGCGCAGTTGCAGGACAAGCTTCGGCAGGCAACTGCTTCGGCAGAAGCCGCCGAGACGCGCGCTGCCGATGCGGTTCGCAACGAAAGCCGTCTGCATGCGCGCATTGCAGAACTTGAATCAGGCGCAGGTGTAGCGCCGGCAGCAGTTGTTGCGCCGATTCGTTCTGTCGACCCGACGATCGACGCCGAACAAGCGTCGTCAGTGCTTGTGATGGCACAGCGGACCGCCGATGCAACGATCAACGAAGCGCGAACGAATGCTGCACAGATGCTCTCCGAATCAGAGGTCGAGGCCAGCCGGATTCTGTCGGCGGCAAAGACACAAGCCGACGAGGCCATTCGCGATCTCGACAAGACCCGTCGTGAACTCGCAGCCGACAACGCTGCACTCGATGCGTTCCTTTCGGAACAGCGTGCTGTTATCGCTAATGGAGTGGCTCGAATTCAGGCCGTTCTCGATGATCCGGCTGCACTTCGAGTCGGATCCGCGCCGGTTGAACTCACGACCCCAGCGGTGGCGCCTGCGCCGGCCCCTGCGGCCTTCGCAGCACCGGAACCAGCAGCAGCCCCCGAACCCGAGCCTGAGGTCTTCCAGCCAATCCTGGCCGGGGACACCGGTTGGAACCCCGAACCAGCCCCGACATCGCTCTTTGTTGACGAAGAGGCCGATGGTGGTCCAGTCACCTCAGCAGTTCCGGTGTTCGACGATGAATTCCTCGCCGAAGACGACGATGACGCTGACGCCGCAATGCGACGCTTCTTCGATGCCGATTTCGACGACGATCGTCGCTGAATTCGTCAAACGACTTGTTCCAACGTTCGGGACTCTTCATCTTCGGATGAGGGGTCCCGTTTCGTTTTCCTAGGAGCGCAAAGGCGCCGCGTTGATTCAGTCGACGCGAATGAGGGCGATCGAGAAAGCAGTTCCGTCAATCTCGATTGTTCGATCACCGTCTCCGAATTCGATCGACCGAGCAAGAATCTCCGTGGTGATCGTTTCGCGATGAGTCTCGATCACAGAACGAAGGGTTTCGTCGGCATCAATTGTGACGGCAATTCGATCAGCGATTTCGAGACCGGCGCTCTTACGGGCATCGTTCAAGGCTCGAACGAGTTCGCGAGCTGTTCCTTCTGCTCGGAGTTCGTCGTTGAGTTCGAGATCGAGCGCCACTGCCCAGCCATCGTCTTCAACGAGTGCAAGATCCGCGTGTTTCTCGGCCCGAACTTCGACCTCTTCGGCGGTGAGGCGTTCGCCAGCAATTTCGATCCAACCGTTCTCGGCAAGTTGCGCTTGGAGTGCAGAACCGTCGGCATCGGCCAAAGCCGCTTTGATCTCGTTGACGCGAGGGCCGAGGCGTGGGCCGAGTAGCCGGAAATTGGGGATGACGGTCCAGCCCATGAGGCCTGACAACGAATCGAGTCGCTCAAGGTTCTTCACATTGAGTTCGGCTTTGATCTCGGCCTCGATGGCCTGATCAAGATTGGTGCCACCGTGGAGCAGGAGGGCTCTCGATAATGGCTGCCGGACTTTCATCTTTGCGTCGGTACGAGCGGAGCGCCCCAAACTCACGAGCCGTCGAGCAGCGTCCATCTGTTCGGCCAGCGACGGATCGTGGCGGCCCTTGGCGACAGGCCAATCGGTGAGGTGCACGGACTGGTTCTTGGTGAGAGTTGTGTAGATCTCGTCGGCCAAGAACGGACAGAACGGTGCCAACACCTGCGAAATGGTGGTGAGGCATTCATACAGCGTTGCGTGAGCGGCGGCATCGCTTGACTTCCAGAATCGAGGGCGACTGCGACGGACGTACCAGTTCGACAGGTTGTCAACGAACTTTGCGATGCGACCAGAACCGCCGAGCGCGTCGAAGTTCTCGAGTGCAGTCGTGACTGAAGCGACCGTGTCATCAAGTTCAGAAAGGATCCAACGGTCGAGGACGTGTGTCGGTGCAGTCGCGCTTGAATCGGGCTGCCAGCCATCAAGGTCGGCATAGGTCGAGAAGAAGGAGAACACGTTCCAGAGCGTGAGCAACGTTTGCCGTGTGGCCTCGCGAATTCCGTCGTTGAAAACGCGGCGAGGAGTCCAGGGTTGTCCGGAGGAGAAGAAATACCAACGCAACGCGTCGGCGCCCAACGTGTCGAAAATATCGAACGGCGCGATGACGTTCCCGCGCGACTTCGACATTTTCTGTCCGTTCTCATCGACGATGAGGGCGAGACACACAACGTTCTTGTAAGGCGTTGAATCGAAGACGAGTGAGTTCACGGCAAGAAGCGAATAGAACCAACCGCGGGTCTGGTCAATGGCCTCACAAATGAAATCTGCGGGGAATGCACCGTTGAATGAGTCGGCATTTTCGAACGGATGATGACGCTGCGCCGAAGGCATGGAGCCAGAGTCGAACCACGCATCGAGTACTGGGGCGACGCGACGCATGGTTCCTGAACAGCCATCTGTGCTGCACGTGAAGGTGATGTCGTCCACGTGAGGCCTATGAAGGTCAAGCTCGGTGAGATCACGGCTGGTCAGGGCACTGAGTTCTTCGACAGAACCAATGCAGTGTTCATGTGCGTTCGCATCGCATCGCCAGATCGGGAGGGGTGTGCCCCAATAGCGGTCGCGCGAAAGTGCCCAGTCGATGTTTCCTTCAAGCCACTTTCCGAATCGACCGTGCTTGATGAATTCGGGATGCCATTCAATGCGCTCGTTTTCTCGCATGAGCAGATCGCGATGCTCTGACGTGCGCACAAACCAGGAGGTCTTGGCCCAATAAATGAGCGGCGTGCTGCATCGCCAGCAATGGGGGTAACTGTGTTCGTAGGCCTGCTCGCGAACGAGAAGACCACGGGCGTCGAGGTCGGCGATGATGTCGCGGTCGGCGTCTTTTACGAACGTCCCGGTAAATGCAGGAACCGATTCATCGAAGGCGGCGTCGGCATTCACAGGATTAAGGACGGGCAGTTTCTCGGCGCGACCAACTGCAGCATCGTCCTCACCGAAGGCGGGAGCGAGATGAACGATTCCCGAACCGTCATCGGTAGTGACGAACTCGGCAGCAACAACGCGCCAACCATCGGATCCGGCCGGGGGAGTCAGGGTGTCGAACGGGCGCTCGTAGCGCCAGCCGACTAGATCTGAGCCCTTGAACGTCTCAACGACGGTTGCGTCTTCAGGGGCGAGGGCTGCAGCCATGACGAGATCGCGAGTTCCGTCAGTGGAAGCCACGCGCACGTAGTCAATGTCGGGGCCGACTGCGGCAGCGACGTTTGAGATGAGGGTCCAGGGTGTGGTGGTCCAGACAAGCAGATCGACATCGCGATCGACGATCGGGAACCGGACGTAGACCGACGGATCAACAACGTCGCGATAGACGTCGGGCTGTCCAAGTTCGTGACTCGAAAGCGCGGTTCCGCATCGACCGCAATAGGGGGAAACCTTGTGGCCCTCGTAGAGAAGTCCTTTGTCCCACAACTGGCGAATGAGCCACCACACTGATTCGACATAGGAGTTGTCGAGGGTCCAGTAGGCGTCGGCGGTGTCAATCCACACGCCCGATCGTTCAGTGAGCGCAGTCCAGTCGGTGACATAACGCTGGACCGATTCCCGACAGCGTTGATTGAACTCGGCAATCCCGAATTCCTCGATCTCTTGTTTCGTGGAGAGACCGAGTTCCTTTTCGACCTCAAGCTCCACGGGGAGACCGTGACAGTCCCACCCGCCCTTCCGGGGAACATCTCGGCCACGCATGGTTTGGAATCGTGGATAGATGTCTTTAAAGACTCGGGCCCAGACATGGTGGAGGCCGGGTCGGCCGTTGGCGGTGGGGGGACCCTCGTAGAAGATCCAGGGCTCGCTGCCAGCCCGGAGTCGGCGGGTCGCACCGATGGTGTCATCGGCCTTCCAGCGCTCTAGGCGGCGTTGCTCGAGGGTGGGGAGGTCGAGATCTGGGTCGACGGGACCGAATGGCATGGGGGCCAAGCGTACGCTGTCGCCGAACGGCTTCGGTGCGGGCGGGTTGACGTGGGAGGGCGACGCCCTTACCCTCCGCCGATCCACCGCCACTCAAGGGAGAACATCCGTGGCAGTCAAAAAGGCACCGGCGAAGAAGTCCGCAGCGAAGAAGGCTCCGGCGAAGAAGTCCGCAGCGAAGAAGGCTCCGGCCAAGAAGGCCCCGGCCAAGAAGGCCCCGGCCAAAAAGGCACCGGCCAAAAAGGCACCGGCCAAAAAGGCACCGGCGAAGAAGTCCGCAGCGAAGAAGGCTCCGGCCAAGAAGGCCCCAGCGAAGAAGGTCGTCAAGAAGGCTCCGGCCAAGAAGGCACCAGCAAAGAAGGCCGCTCCGGCGAAGAAGTCCGCAGCGAAGAAGGCTCCGGCCAA
>ERZ891134.159-NODE-159-length-59904-cov-4.963759_pt1 | contig 59904 bp, 41 predicted proteins | sample MGYA00520888_ERZ891134 | MGnify/ENA primary metagenome ERZ891134 (study PRJEB32303, sample SAMEA104408692) | aquatic metagenome | biome: Brackish water; feature: Coastal; material: water | place: Baltic Sea | collected 2014-10-23 | depth 10 m ... | reverse complement strand
AAGGCGACATCAAGGATTTGGTGCGTAATCAATCCGAACTGATGAAATCTTGCCAAGAAATGTTGCGTCAATGGGAGGCCAAGGATGATGCCGTAATACAACTTTGGAGTAAAATGAATGCATGGGTTTACGAAGGTTTCAATCGCACGTACGAGCGTTTGGGAGTGAACTTCGACGCTATGTATTACGAAAGCAATACCTATTTATTAGGGAAAGACATTGTACAGGAGGGTTTAACGACTGGGGTGTTTTTCAAGAAAGAAGACGGCTCTGTTTGGATAGATTTGACGGCCGATGGCTTGGATGAGAAATTGGTACAACGTGGAGATGGAACTTCGGTATACATTACACAAGATATGGGAACTGCTGATTTGAAATACCAAGATCACGGCATTCAGCGCAGTGTGTATGTAGTAGGAAATGAACAAGATTACCACTTTAAAGTATTGTTCCTAATAATGGAAAAGTTGGGCCGTTCATACGCTAAGGGCATGTATCACGCCAGCTATGGAATGGTAGATCTTCCTTCAGGAAAAATGAAGAGCAGAGAAGGCACGGTAGTGGATGCCGACGATTTATTGCAGGAAATGTACGATACGGCTAAGGCCAAAACCGAAGAATTGGGGAAGACCGACGGCATGAGCGAGGGCGAATTACACGAACTATACCACCGATTATCCATTGGGGCGCTCAAATTCTTCATATTAAAGGTAGACCCTCGCAAGCGCATGCTATTCAATCCACAAGAAAGCATCGATTTCCAAGGCGATACAGGTCCGTTTGTAATGTACACCTATGCCCGTATCAAAAGCATCTTGCGCACGGCAAATTTCGAAGGTATTACCATAAAGCCCGACCTTAACTTGCACCCTACGGAGATGTCGTGCATCAAGTTACTAAGTGAATTTGCCTCTGTCATCCAAACCGCAGCAGAAGAATACAATCCCGCAGCTATATGTCAGTACGTTTTAGACCTAGCCAAGGCTTATAATAAAGTATATAACGAAGTAAGTATTCTCAAAGAAGAAGATACCAACCTGCGTGACATGCGTTTGTTTTTGGCCTCACAAACCGCTCAAACCTTACAACGTGGCTTAAAGCTCATCGGGGTTGAAACAGTGGAGCGGATGTAGAGGATTATTCCAAAACTATTAATTTTTGTGTTCTACCTTGGTTTTGTAAATAATAAAAGCCAGGACGCAAATTAGCAGGTATAAGACCTTGGCTTATGTGAAAAGTGCGACCTAAATAATCAATTAATAAGCCCGTTTCGATATTAATTGAATGACCGCGATACACGGGATTAGGAAAAACAATATCCTGAAATTGACCGTGACTTTGCTTAACAGACACATTTGTGCAATTCAATTTATTAATCATTTTCCAAATATCATTCCCTAAATCAAAGCTTACCAACGGCACTTGAGTATTTGGCGCATCACCCATTCGAATCCAGACGATATTTTGAGAAGGTACCACATGTATTTGTTGTCCATCTCTACCCAGAGCCATGAACAAATCCGAGGGACCTTCTGACATTATTGATCCGGGAAACTTGATTTGTGACTGTGGCGCCATGAAACTCTTTTTCCCATTCAACCAAGTCAGATAGCCATAAGAAAGATTCAAAGTCTGTGAAGTTTCCACCATTTCATTGAAATAGGTGGAGGGAATGATAGTTTGCGTATTCCATTTACCTTGGGCTAGAAGCAACAAACCAAAACGTGCAAAATTTCGAGGAGTAGAAATGGCCACATTATTGTCGCCAATTTTAAAATAAGCCACTTTTAATCCCGTTTTTTGAGTGAGTTCAGACAAAACAACTTGATTCAATGTTTTTTTTGCCGCTGCCTCAATAACTCTATCTAGAAGGGTGTATGGTGCATTATGATAGGCCCACCTATTACCAACAGGCGCTTTGTAAACCAAACAACTAGGGTCGGTACAATCCGATTTAGTGGGATGGTCATCCAGTCCAGAAGTCATGGTTAATTGATGCCAGATGTGTATAGAATCTTCCCGATTTTTTGATAGAGATGTCCAGGAATTTCCTAAAAATTTACTTGTTGGGTCGTTCAGTTTCAATTTGCCTTGACCTTGTAATATCCCTATTACAGAGGCGGTCAATGTTTTTCCAGCAGAAGCCCAATACCAGAAACTATCTTGCGAAAAACCATTGAAATAGGACTCTAGCACAACTTTGCCATCTTTCAACAAAATAAAGGCCTTAGAATTTTGATTTTCTAAAAATCGATAAAGACTGTCGATACGATCCTCACAATATCCTAATCTATCAGGACTAAGGGTATCCCATTCGGAACCATTTATCGGGGGAAAATAGATTTGAGCTCCAAGATTATTGAGGCCCAAAAGCACAACCCAAATCCCTAATTTCACTTTTTTAAGTGCAGTTTGGATATTGAAGTACATGTCCATAAGACGAAAAAAATATTATTCAGGTTGGGAAAATCAAAGGTTAAATAAATAAACCTAATTCTTCAATTCGTAAGTCAAATCCATCGTTATAGAGGCTGTTTTGTATTTCGATGTGGTATTGAATGAACCACCCCAAGAGTATTCTTCGTTGGAATTCTTTCCTACAATTTGAAATACCCCCATTTGCGCCGTTTTCAGATCGCCAATTGAAGCGCCTCCCATTTTGGCGATGATATTGGATTCTGAATATTGAAAACGGTGTAAATAGCTGTAGCTTAAGATTGAAACGGCTACGACAATCGTAGCAGCGATGGTGGTGTTCCGAGATAAGTTCATAGACAAATATAATTGTTAATGGTGAATTGTGAAGGACGAATGATGAATTATGAATTATGAATATTCCGTCGGGGCAACTGGTCGGGGCAACCCTTGCGGTTGCCCATCTATCGGGTCTGGGGTAAACCCAGCCCCTACTGGTTACCAATCATTCGTATCAGCGGTATTGTCAGGGGTAGGGTCAGGGGAGAACCCTGACCCTACCGCACACGATCGGGATTGTCTTTTACGAACGATTCCCAACCCGTTTTCCCTTTTCCTTTGGTTTGTCCGAACGCACGCGGACTGAATTGATAAATATGACACAAGGCAGCCGCCAAACCATCAGAGGCATCTAGGGTTTCAGGCTGTGTTTCAAATTTGAATTCGCTTTGCAACATAGCCAAAACCTGCTCTTTTGAGGCATTACCGTTCCCACAAATACTTTGTTTAATTTTACGGGGAACATATTCATAAACGGGTAAGTCTTTTGAGATAGCGGCGGCGATAGCAACCCCTTGAGCACGACCTAATTTGAGCATGCTTTGCACGTTTTTACCAAAAAACGGGGCCTCAATAGCCACTTCTGTGCAATTAAAACCGTCTATTAATCCAGCGATGCGCCTATAAATCTCATGCAATTTTTTACCGGCATCGGTAATTTTACCCAAACGCAAAACTCCAATAGACAGCAATTCGTTTTTTCGACCGTTCACTTTAACAATTCCATATCCCAAGAGATTCGTTCCCGGATCTATTCCTAAAACAATGCGTTCGACTGATTCTTGCAATTCCACTCAACGAAAGTACGCATAATTTATCCGTATTTCACAAGCATCATGGGCGATTTCATTACCCTAAAATGATATAAAATTGTAAAAAAATACCGACCTTTGCCATGTTAAAAAATAGATACTATGGCTTTTGACATCGACGTAATTAAATCAGTGTATGAGAGAATGCCGGGCAACGTAAAAGCAGCCCGCGAGTTATTGGGTCGCCCCTTAACCTTATCCGAAAAAATATTATACAACCACCTGAGCAACGGGGTTGAAATGAAAGCATTCAAACGTGCGGCTGATTATGTCGACTTTGCTCCCGATCGCGTGGCCATGCAAGACGCCACCGCCCAAATGGCGCTGCTGCAATTCATGCAAGCCGGTCGCGCTAAAGTAGCCGTACCTTCAACCGTACACTGCGACCATTTGATTGTTGCCCAAAACGGCGCTACAACCGATTTGGAAGTTGCCAATAGCGAAAGTAAAGAAGTTTACGATTTCCTTGCTTCTGTTTCGAACAAATACGGAATTGGATTTTGGAAGCCAGGTGCCGGTATCATTCACCAAGTGGTATTAGAAAATTATGCATTCCCAGGTGGAATGATGATCGGAACCGACTCCCATACTGTAAACGCAGGTGGTTTAGGAATGGTAGCCATTGGTGTGGGCGGTGCCGATGCCTGTGACGTTATGGCCGGTCTTCCTTGGGAACTAAAATTCCCGAAATTAATTGGTGTGAAGCTAACCGGCAAACTAAACGGCTGGGCAGCCCCTAAAGACGTTATCCTCAAAGTAGCGGGTATCCTGACCGTAAAAGGTGGAACCGGTGCCATCGTTGAATATTTCGGCGAAGGTGCTACCAGCATGAGTTGTACCGGTAAAGGTACCATCAGTAATATGGGTGCTGAAATCGGTGCCACTACTTCTACTTTCGGCTACGATGAAAGCATGGAGCGCTATTTACGTGCAACTGACCGTGCCGATATTGCCGATTTAGCCAATACCGTTAAAGAACACCTTACTGCCGATCCAGAAGTATATGCCAATCCTTCAGCCTATTTTGATGAAGTAATTGAAATAGACCTTTCTACCCTCGAACCTCACTTGAACGGACCTTTTACTCCGGATTTGGCTACGCCTATCTCTAAAATGAAAGAAGAAGCCGAGAAAAACGGCTGGCCCTTAAAAATAGAAGTAGGTTTGATAGGTTCTTGTACCAACTCTTCTTATGAAGACATATCTCGTGCCGTAAGCTTGGCCAAACAGGTTTCTGAAAAGAACCTAAAAACCAAAGCAGAATTCACCATTACTCCGGGTTCTGAACAAGTGCGTTACACCATTGAGCGCGATGGTTTCCTTGAAGTTTTCGACAAAATCGGCGCTCAGGTTTTTGCCAACGCTTGTGGACCTTGTATCGGTATGTGGAATCGTATGGGAGCAGAAAAGCAAGAAAAAAACACTATCGTTCACTCATTCAACCGCAATTTTGCAAAGCGTGCCGACGGCAACCCCAATACATTCGCATTTGTGGGATCGCCTGAATTGGTTACGGCCTTGGCTATTGCCGGAGACTTAGGATTTAATCCTTTGACTGATACCCTTACCAATGAAAATGGCGAACAAGTAAAATTAGATCCTCCAACCGGTTACGAATTGCCCCCCAATGGCTTTGCCGTTGAAGATGCCGGTTATATGGCCCCTGCGGAAGACGGAAGTCATATCCAAGTAGCCGTTGATCCTAATTCTAAACGTTTGCAATTGCTAGATTCCTTTGCCGCTTGGGAACGTACCGATTTAACAGGTTTGAAATTATTGATCAAAGCCAAAGGAAAATGTACTACCGACCATATTTCTATGGCCGGACCTTGGTTAAAGTTCCGCGGTCACCTCGACAATATTTCTGACAATATGTTAATTGGAGCCGTTAACTACTTCAACGAAAAAACGAACGAAGTAAAAAACCAGTTAACCGGACAATACAATGCGGTTCCTCATACCCAACGCGCCTATAAAGCCGAAGGAATTGGCAGTATTGTAGTAGGCGATGAAAACTACGGAGAAGGTTCTAGTCGTGAACACGCGGCTATGGAGCCCCGCCATTTAGGCGTTCGTGCCGTTTTAGTAAAATCGTTTGCACGTATTCACGAAACCAATTTGAAAAAGCAAGGTATGTTGGCCTTGACTTTTGCCGATAAAAATGATTACGATAAAATCCAAGAAGATGACACCATCGATATCATTGGATTGACTGAATTTGCACCTAACAAGCCTTTAACCATGGTGTTTAACCATGCAGATGGCAGCCAAGATCAAATCAGCGTAAATCACAGTTATAATCAACAACAAATTGAATGGTTTATTGCCGGTGGTGCGTTGAACATCATCCGCCGTTCTGCAGGTAAATAATTCCCTTTACCTAAAATATAAAGAGGCCATCTCAAATGAGATGGCCTCTTTTGTTTTATTATCTCTTCTGTTTTAATACCTCTATATTAATCCATCTAAAATAACTGCAATTAATTACTTCTCACCAAACAAGCGTAATTTATCATCTCTTTATTACTTCGCACCAAATAAGCGAACCGCCTCTGAAACATAGGTGCGTACACACGTAAATATTAAATTATCGCCTTCCATTCTTTTAATGTGCTTTCCGGTTCTTACCACTACCATATTATAAGAAGGAATGATGCATATATATTGTCCGTTTAATCCTTGAAAATAATAAAACGGCACCGGCGTTTCATTGCTAATCCAAAACGAATGTCCGTAGCGATTATCTTTATAGGGCATAGCCGCCAAATTTAAAAACGCCGAATCAACGGTGGCTTCTCCCCATTTGCCCTTGTTCAATACCCAAAGTCCCAAACGACCGAAATCGCGGCTTACCGCATTCAAACAGCAAAACCCAAGTTCGTTGCCCGATTTTCTGTCCAATGACCAAAGCGCTGGGGCTTCCATTCCTAAAGGCGTCCAGAAATACGCACTGGCAAATTCGCTGATGTTGGCATATTTCTCCAAAGGCATAGATAGGTCGATTTTGCTTACTGCAGTTGCCTCTTTTTCTAGTTTGTCCAAATCCATTTGAGTGGCAAAACTTGTATCCATTTGAATAGGCATTCTATGAACCCCTGGTGTGCGTAGGGCTTCCCTCAAGACAAAAGTGAGCAATTGCGTGCTTCCGCTTTGATACTGCCATTTTTCACCTGGCTTATTTATGATGCCCAATCCGCGCATTACGCCTTCTATGTCGTCGGTATAATAGGCTTGCGCCGTTATGCTGAAAGGAGAAAGATAATTTTCATTCCAGTCCAAACCAGCCGTCATGGTTGATAAATGTCGGAGCGTTACCGAGTCTGAGAAGGGACCTGTAAGCCAAGGTAAGTATTTTTTTACAGGTTCATCCCAAGATTGTATGTATCCGATTTCAATGGCTTTTTGCACCAACAACGTGGTATAGGTTTTGGCCATAGAAAACGAATTCAGGTGGTGGGTATCGGTAAATCCGTTGAAATATTCTTCACAAACCAGGGAGTCGTTGCGGAACACAAGGTAAGAGCCCGATTCGGTTTCTTCCAACATATTCCGAAGGGTATCGCTCAATGGAATGCGGCTGTCGAAGGATTTGGGCAAAGTGCTATTTTTTGATCCGTTAGGAATTACACGGGTATCGAAACCATACCAATCTGTAAAATGGGCCGAATTAGTACCCTGCAAATAAGTGAGCTTTATTCCTTTGATTAGATATTTATAAGGGGAAAAATACAGAACGCCGTACAAGACCATAGCAAATAGGAACCAAAGGAATATTTTGAGTGATTTTTTCATCAACTGCAAAGAACATTAAAAAAATCTCAAATAATTTAATACAAATTGTGGTACTATGATAATGTTTTGACACAATCGCATCGCTCCGGCACCTTATATTTGTAGAATGCGTAAGCGTTTATTCTACACAGTGCTGTTTTCTTTTTTCGCTATCTCATTAATAGGCATAGGCTTATACAATACGGGAGAAGGATTATCATTTAAAACCAACCTGCCTTCTAAAGGCTCGCACCCTGGTTATTTCGAACAATGGAAACAAGAAAAACAAAATAAAGACGGCATAATTCCCAAATGGCAGCGCTCTAAATGGCAGCTTTGGGATATCAAGAATAGCAACATTAACAAAAGAAACGGTTCCGATATTTTTGATACCATTATCGAAATTGGGCCTTTATCTGTAGGCGGCAGAACCCGCGGACTGTGGATCGATCCAGCAAACGACCAATATTTATTAGCGGGTGGTATCTCTGGTGGAATTTGGAGATCTACCAATAAGGGCAATTCTTGGGATCCCGTAAACGAACACGAAACGTCGATGATGCCCTCTTGTATTACCTCTAACCCTTTTAATCACGATGTAATCTATTATGGAACAGGCGAAAGTCGCGCCAATAGTGCCGATGTAAGTGGAAATGGAATTTTCAAATCTACCAATCGCGGTCAATCTTTTACTCAACTTCCATCTACCGAAGGACTCGCAGGCATGGATGAAGTTTGGGATATAGCGCATAGTTTAGACGACTCCAACACCCTGTTTGTGGGAACCAACTCACAGGGACTTTACCGCAGCTCCGACGCCGGTAAAACCTGGGGAAAAGCCTATAATGGTGGCAATCGACAGGTAAATGACATCTTGGTACTTCCCAACAATAGAATTTTAATAAGCATGCATTCCAATGGCGTTTTGGCCTCCGATTCCAACGGAAATAGCAATTCTTGGTCGGTACTTACCTTCCCCAACCGACCCACCTCGTTCAGACGAATTCAATTGGCAAACTGCGCCGCTTATCCCAATGTGGTGTATGCGTTGTTCGAAGGGTTTGGATTCAGCGATCCACCAGTTGGTTTCTATAAAAGCAGCGACGGAGGTCGCACCTGGACCCAACGCAATATCCCCACCGCAATTGGCGCAGGTTACCAACGCTATTGTGTGATGTTAGGAGCCAATCCGCACGACAGCAATCAGATTGTAGCGGGTGGTGTAAATTCGGCTTACTCTATGAATGGCGGTCAGTCATGGACACGCATCAACGGGACCCATGCCGATCACCATTCTTTTGCCGGTTTCAACCAAAATAAAAATGAATACGCGGTAGGTAGCGATGGCGGTGTTTACTTTTTGAAATGGGGCAGCGCAAATATCATTAAAGATGCCAATGTTGGATATCGCGTAACGCAATTTTATGCCGGTGGACCTGGATATTCAGGTTATGAATGCATTGGTGGAACGCAAGATAACGGCTCCCACTTTGGTATACGTCGTTATGTTTCTGAAAAAGTTTTCGGAGGAGATGGGGTTTACTCCCACGTAGGTCAACAAGATGGAGATGTTGCCTACATTTCCACACAAAATGAAGGCATCAGACGAATCGATAATTTCAAAACAGGACCTAGACAATTTAGGTATATTGCCGACGGTTCGTTCACCAGCGAAGGAGTGAGCTTTATCAATGCCTACAACATGAATGAAGAGGACCAATACATGGTTTTCTACCGCACCAATCGGGGCATACACCGTACCGTAGACGGCGGAGATAACTGGCAGCGCATCAACACCACTACCCGCTCCGGATTAAAAGCCATTGGAATTAGCCACGATCAAAATCCCGTTATGTATTTCGGGGGAAATGCGGCACAGCTCTACAAATTAGAAAATGCCGCTACCGAGGTAGGTACCGATGTGAATTACAACCTAAGCGTACCTGCCGCCATTACCAACGATTTTCTAAATTTTATTGAAGTAAATCCAAAAAATAAATATCAAATTTTTTGCGCTTTCAGCAACTATTCAGACACTTCCCGCATTTGGAAAGTGAGTAATTTAGACTCGAGTAATCCAGTTTGGACTGATATTTCCGCCAATTTACCCAAAGGTTTGCCCGTGAACAGCGTGGCCGTTGACCCACGAAGTCCAGAACACTATATTTTCGCGGGAACGGATTACGGTTTATATTACACCCTCGATGGCGGTATTACATGGCAAAAAGATTATAGCATACCTAGCGTAGCAGTTCATGAAGTAAAAATAAGAAATTCAGACCGCACACTTTTCGCCTTTACACACGGCCGAGGTATTTGGTACTTGAAGTTAAAAGACGTTCAAACCGATGTAGAAAATCCTCGTACTTTTGCCGCTAAAATCAGCCCCAATCCCGTTTCCAATTTTGTAAATATCAAATCGGAAAGTCCCTTAGACTTCATTCATATTTACAATACCAACGGTAAATTGGTACACAAAACAAACGGTAATAAAGAAAAGGATTTCAAAATCAATTTGGAAGCCCTGCCTAAAGGTGTTTATTTTGTTCAGTTAATTTCTCAAAATAAGCAGAGCACCCAGCGCATTTTAAAACCCTAAAGAATGAACGCAGCCGCAGTAACCGCACAACTCGACATACTGAAAAAACAATTAAAAGGCATTTCTAATGAGCTTAAAGAAGTTTCAGAAGAAATGATTCAAGGCGGGTTTACCGAAATTCCCATTTTTGTGGCCCATCAAGAAAATGCCCAAATTGGAGAACTGTTGTTTGATCGCCATGAATTTGGTTTTGCTTATAGCATTAACGCTACCACTGTCGAGCGACTTACCGAGCTGAATATCATACAATCCGATAAAGTTCAAGACTTTAAAAAAGCAGCTGGCGATCCCCAAAAGCATTATTGCGTTTTGTGGTTGTCGGGACCTCTATCTAACTTTATCTTTGTGCCTTTCAAGGTAGAAAAATGAGTTTACCCCGCATCGATGTTGTAGTTCTTAATTACAATACCCGAGATATCCTTGCACAATGCCTCCCTATGGTATTGAAGCACTCCCAGCATGAAAACGTGCGTGTTGTGCTAGCCGATAATGCATCAACGGATGACTCATTAGAATTCGTAAAAAGAACTTTCGGCAACCAAATTCATATCATCAAATTAGACCAGAATTATGGATTTGCAGGCGGTTATAACGAAGCGCTCAAGCATTGTGATGCCGAATATTTTGTATTGCTGAATTCCGATGCCGAACCAGCACACTCCGAATGGTTGTATGAATTGTACGCCACAGCCCTAGAAAATACTGACTTTGCAGCAGCCCAACCCAAAATATTAGACTATAAACGGAACGGCAAATTTGAATACGCCGGAGCCGCGGGTGGATTTATAGACCACTACGGATTCCCATTTTGCAAAGGCCGGATTTTTGGTAATGTAGAAATCGACACCCACCAATACGAGCAAAGTGAACCTATTTTTTGGGCCTCAGGGGCCGCTTTGTTTATCAAACGCGATGCCTGGAATTTAGTTAATGGATTAGACCCGAGCTTCTTCGCTCATATGGAAGAAATTGACCTGTGTTGGAGGTTGCAATTGCATAATCTCGGCATCTACAGCTGCCCAAAATCCGTTGTCTACCATATGGGTGGGGCTACTTTATCGAATCAAAATCCCAAGAAAACATTCCTCAATTTCAGGAATAGTTTGATCATGATGCACAAGAATTTACCCGATTCTGTTGCCTCAAAACGCATATTGCAACGGAAATTTCTAGATGGTTTAGCAGGGGTGTTTTTTATGCTTCAGGGGAAGCCGCTTCACACCTTGCAAATTATTAAAGCCCACCGGGAATACGACAAAATCAAAGCCCAAATAAAAAAGAGCGATTCTCGCATAATGCCCCAAAATTTAAAAGGAATGATTTTAGAAAGTTTGGTATTTTCCTATTTTTTCAAAGGCAAAAAGACCTTTTCGGCTTATTTAGATCGCGGGTGAAATTGCTCCAGCGTTTTGGCTAAATAGACCCTATCTAAATGCGTATAAATTTCCGTAGTAGTAATCGATTCATGTCCGAGCATCTCCTGAACCGCGCGCAAATCAGCTCCAGCTTCTACCAAATGTGTGGCAAAGCTATGTCGGAAGGTATGCGGAGAAATCACCTTTTGAATCCCGGCCTCTAAAGCTGCTTTTCGTAACAGAAAAAACACCATTTGCCGGGTCAAACCCCGACCCTTTGCACTCACAAAAACCGCATCTCTGTATTTCGGATCTATCTTTAAGGTATTGCGATAATAGTCTACGAAAAGAAAAATATGCTTCAGTGCTCTCTCCGAAATAGGCACCAAACGCTCCTTGTTGCCTTTACCTATTACTTGTATATATCCCTCCTCTCGATGTATTTGGGTAAGTCCTAAATTTACCAATTCCGACACCCGCAATCCACACGAATACAAGGTTTCAAACAAAGCCACATTCCGCTCTCCTTCTAAGGTTGACCTATCAAAAGTGGCAATCATCGCATCGATTTCATCGGGGGTTAATACGGCCGGTAGTTTACGTCCTGTTTTGGGGAATACTAAAAAATCGGCGGGACTTTGATCGATTAGATCTTCAAGAGCCAAATAGCGAAAAAATGCCCTTACTCCACTTAACACGCGCGCTTGAGTCGTTGCTTTCACCCCTGTATCGGCGATGTAGGCCGAAAAATCTTGTAACTGCTTTTTATCGATTTGGGTAGGACGTAATATTCCTTCCTTGAGCGCCCAATGGGTAAGTTTTTGCAAATCGCGCTTGTAGGCGCTAACGCTATTTTCTGAAAGGGATTTTTCCAATTTCAAATGGGCTAAAAAACCCAAAAGGGCGTCCTCCCAGTTAATCATTATAAGGTAAGTTTAGCCGCTTTGCAATGCATTACTTCGCGGGTTTCGGCATCGAGAATCCATATCAAAACCGATAAATTTTCTACTTTCCATTTATCGTTTTTATTTAAGTAATAATGCTTTTCTACGGTGTAACCAGAAGAGGGAAAGGCGGGAGCCAAGGTATCGCCGGTAGTAGAACCCACTACCCCACGCAAAACATGGTTGAATTCATAATTTGAAATATAACCACTGCTAACCCTACGGTCAGATTGTTTTCCAATAATTTTATCTTCTAAAATGGCGCCAATTACTAAAACAGGCTTTGTGTAAGCCGCATTGGCGGTGGCTTTATACTCAATACGCCCTCTATTTTCATCGGCAATCCAATTGGCTTTAACCTCAAGATTGATAGGCGTTGTTAAATTCATCTGCTGCTGCACAACCGCAGGCCATGAAAAACGATCAATAAAACGATTTCCGTTATATACGATGTTATCGACCAATCCACGCGGCAGGGCATCGGGTTGCGCCCCCATGATATCATCGGCCAATTTCGTGTAAAGGGTATCGTAGCCAGACCAAGGGCTTATTAAACTATTCAAGCTCGAAAAGGTTGGAAATAAGGCAATTATTTCTACGCGACCCGGATTATCTTTATATAGTTGATAGGCTATTTCTGCTGCTTCCGGACAGTTTACACATTTCACTCCTGTAACATCGGCCAACCAAACCGTTTTGGCTTGCGCCGCAGGCGCCGCCGATTGGTAGACCGTATCTAATAAAGGCTTTTCAATAAAACGTATAAGGGGTGCTTCTTCTTCGCAAGAGAAAAAAGACAAAACAATCATGGAGATTACCGCTATCGATGACAGATGCTTCATACCTACGAAAATACACATTTTTAAACGGAGGGAAAACAAAGAACACCTAAAACCTTTATGTTAAATTTTTGTTCTCTTAACACATGAAATCTTTATTCAACAAAGCCCTAAAATTAGGCATTATTGCTACCCTTACCGGTTGTTTTTTCGGCAAAACCAAAACTGTAGATTCTAAAACAATGCAAAATAGCCAACCCAAAAGTCCCTTTTTTAATGTCAAATTGAAATCCTTAGAAGGCATGGAAGTCAATCTTGCCGATTTTAAAGGGAAGAAAATTTTAATCGTTAATACAGCCAGCGAATGTGGTTTTACGCCGCAATATGAAGAATTGCAAAAACTGCAAGAAAAATATCCAGAAAAATTAGTGATAATTGGAACTCCTTGTAATCAATTCGGCGGACAAGAGCCTGGCGATGCTACCCAAATCAAAAATTTCTGTCAAAAAAACTACGGTTTAAGTTTCTTAATGACCGAAAAAATAGATGTTAAAGGTCCAAAGCAACACGAATTATACCGTTGGTTAACGCAAAAGAACGTAAACGGGGTTTTAAACAGTGAGGTGAGTTGGAACTTCAATAAATTCCTAGTCAATGAAGAAGGCAAATTATTGGCTTACTTCCCCTCTACTACCGGACCCTTATCTTCCAACATCACCTCCTTAATTGAAAAGTAAAGCGCAACGAGATATTTGAAATCTACGTTAATATCGTTTAAAGGTGTGGGAATGTAAAAGCGATAGGTTATTTTCGCAGCGACATTCAGGACATGAGTATTTTAGTAAATAAAAATTCGAGAGTGGTGGTGCAAGGTTTTACCGGAAACGAGGGGACTTTTCATGCAACACAAATGATTGAGTACGGTACCAATGTTATTGGTGGTGTTACTCCTGGAAAAGGCGGTAGCGTTCATTTGGATCGCCCTGTTTTCAATACCGTTGAAGCAGCGGTGAAACAAGGTGGCGCCAACGTTAGTATCATCTTCGTACCTCCTGCATTTGCTGCCGATGCCATCATGGAATCTGCGGATGCTGGTATTGGAGTAATCGTAGCCATCACCGAAGGAATTCCTACTAAGGATATGGTTATGGTTCGCGAATATCTTCAAAGTAAAAATAGCCGCTTAATCGGACCTAACTGTCCCGGTATCATTACTCCGGGTGAAGCTAAAATTGGTATTATGCCTGGCTTTATCTTCAAAAAAGGAAATGTAGGAGTTGTTTCTAAATCAGGTACCCTCACCTACGAAGCGGTAGACCAATTGACTAAATTAGGTTTAGGTCAATCTACTGCTATTGGTATTGGTGGAGACCCAATTATAGGAACTACTACCAAAGAAGCCGTTGAACTCTTCATGAACGACCCTGAAACTGCAGGTATCGTAATGATTGGAGAAATTGGTGGCGGAATGGAAGCCGAAGCAGCCCATTGGATCAAAGAATTCGGAACCAAGCCTGTGGTAGGATTTATTGCCGGACAAACAGCGCCTCCAGGTCGCCGTATGGGTCACGCCGGAGCTATCGTAGGTGGAAAAGACGATACTGCTGCTGCTAAGATGGCCATTATGGAATCTTGCGGCATACACGTAGTAGCAAGTCCCGCCGAAATCGGACAGCGCATGTTCGACGTATTGAAGTAATTTATCACAACCCTTAATAATAAAAAAGCCGCTCCGAAAGAAGCGGCTTTTTTATTATTATTTTATGTAGACTTTTTAAAGAAATTTAATGATGCCAGATAATCCAGTTTGTAGAAATCTAAACGGCTTATATCAATTTTAACTACATCAAATTTACCTCTTATAAAGTACACCATCGGAAATATCCGTATCAACTGAAACACGCGATTACTTCAATTATGCACAATGGTTGAAATTTTAATAGGACTTTTCTGCCCTTACCTCAAATCTACCAACACCGCACCCTTGTGATCCGATGCCTGCCATCTGAAGTGGTTGTCTGAAAGACTTTTATTGGGCGTGAACTGTGTTACCGTTACAATCACTTCATTGCCATTTTTAAAGTGTTGAATCACCTTCCTTAGCTCACTCGTCTTTTGATCAATATGAACCTTTATATAGGCAAACTTTTCCTTGCGCTTTTTAGGCACCAACTTTACCACATTATGAACCTCCGAACCTGATTTAACAGTTCCCTCAAAATTCGATTTAAAGTTACGGTTATACAGATTGAACATATCTTCGGGTGATAAATCATTCGTTTTCTTCTTATACGTTTCTAAGGTAACTTCCTCATCTACCGGATTGTAAGACCATATATTTTTTCCATCGCAGTAAATGGTTTGTTCGGCATATTCTAAACGGAATTTATTTCCCTTAATAGAAAGTTTTCCTTTGTTAGAATGAGCCTTCTTTCCTTCCCCATTGGTAGTTAATGTAAAATCCGCTGTAATGGTTTTAAAAGACTTGTAGTGGTCTTCCGACTTTTTTAATATGCTTTTGCTTTTTGCATCGGGTTGTGCAAACAGAACAATTGAACAAAAAATTAAACTTAAGGTTAGGGTTAAATAGCGCTTCATCCTTTTAATACAATATTTTTAACCTGTTTAAGGCATTTCGAAATTATTCAAAAATGATGAAAATCCTACTATAAACGGATAAGAATTAATATAGATTGGACAAAAAGTCCTCTAAGCCCATTTCATCAGGTATTAATACTTGCCGCGGTTTACTGCCTAAATTAGGCCCTACTACCCCCGCATCCTCCAATTGGTCCATCAATCGGCCAGCACGGTTATATCCTATTTTCAACTTCCTTTGAATCATGCTCGTACTTCCCACCTGGTTCTGCACCATTATACGTGCGGCATCTTCAAACAAACTATCACGACTGTCGGAATCGAACTCGCCACCAGAACCGCCGTGGTCGTCTTCTTGAATTTCAGGCAATATATACGCCGTAGGATAAGCCCGCTGCTCCCCAATAAATTCGCATATTTTTTCAACTTCAGGGGTGTCAACAAACGGACATTGCAAACGCACCATTTCATTACCTCCGTTGTACAGCATATCGCCCTTTCCTATTAATTGATCAGCTCCATTGCCATCTAAAATGGTACGTGAATCAATTTTGCTGGTTACCCTAAAGGCAATACGCGCTGGGAAATTCGCTTTAATCATACCCGTAATAACGTTTACCGAAGGCCGCTGGGTAGCTAATATTAAGTGAATTCCGATGGCACGGGCCAGCTGAGCCAATCGTGCAATTGGAATTTCTATTTCCTTTCCAGCCGTCATCATCAAATCCGCAACCTCGTCAATTACCACTACGATGTAGGGCATAAATCTATGACCGTTCTCGGGATTCAACTTGCGATCTAAAAACTTCCGATTGTATTCAATAATGTTACGCACCATCGCTTCCTGTAACAACTTATAGCGATTATCCATCTCTACACAAAGTGAATTCAGCGTATGTACTACCTTTTGATTATCCGTGATAATTGCATCGGCATCGCCAGGCAACTTCGCCAAAAAGTGCCTTTCAATTTTATTGAAAAGCGTAAGTTCAACCTTTTTGGGATCCACCAAAACGAACTTAACATAGGCCGGATGTTTCTTGTACAACAACGACACCAATATGGCATTTAATCCTACCGACTTACCCTGTCCTGTCGCACCTGCCATCAATAAGTGGGGCATTTTGGCCAAATCAGCAATGAAAATTTCATTAGAAATAGTTTTTCCTAAAGCTACGGGAAGCTGATACTCACATTCTTGAAATTTCTTACTGGCAATGATAGAACGCATAGGAACCATTATCGGATTGGTATTTGGCACTTCTATACCGATGGTTCCCCTACCCGGAATAGGCGCAATAATACGTATGCCCAAAGCCGCCAAATTCAAAGCGATATCGTCTTCCAAATTCTTAATTTTAGAAATCTTCACTCCTGGAGCGGGCACGATTTCATAGAGGGTAACGGTAGGACCTACCGAAGCCGAAATCTTTGCAATTCCAATTTTATAATTTAGAAGCGTTTCCTCAATCAGATTTTTGCTTTTTTCGATTTCCGCATAATCTATTTCATGCTTTTGATTTCCGTAATCGGTTAATAAATCAAGTGTTGGGAAACGATAGTTACTCAAATCGGCGCGTGGATCATATTCAGTATGAATACTACCATATTCTTCTTCCACTTGTTTATCGGCCAAATTTTCATCTACACTTTCATCCTCCACCGCGGTATTGTCTTCGATAGTAAAACCACTTTCGGTTTCTATTTTACGAATCGGCTCGGTTTGTTGACTAGGCACTACGGGTTCTGAAGGCACTACAGGTTCGTCTGTTCGCTTTAATCGAATGGGCTCCACAACGGTTACTTCCTCTTCATCAAAAGTTTCTTCGCTCTCTATTTCGGGGGAAATTTCCCCTTCCTCAAGCTCGGTAACACCCAAATCTTCATCGGCGTGTGGATCCTCGGAAATATCCTCGAAAATTTGCGGCTCAAATACACCGTTATCTTGTACGTTTACAGACTCTTCTGCTTTGAAATCTTCCTCTATTTGCGCCGCCTTCATTTGAAGAGATTCAAAGGGATTGGCATTCACAATGATCCAATAATACAAGAAAGCAAATACCCCCAAAAATACAAAAGCACCAATGACCCCCACCCCAGTTTGAAGCTGTTGTATCCCAAAATAACCAAAGGAACCTCCCAAAAGTGGAGCCCAATTTTGAAATACAAAGCCCAAAAACAGAGAAAACCACGTCATGAAAATGAGCGTATGCAATAAAATTCTCAAAAGCGAAAACGGACGAAAATTCAGCAACAAATACAGTCCCGAAAACACTAAATACGGCAGTATCGCGAATGCGGCCAAGCCAAATCCGTTATGAATCATGGTATACGCCCAACGCGCTCCCAAATAACCCATCGCGTTTTTAACTTCGCCCAATTCTTCGGCATAATCTTCCCAGTTACTGTCGGCCAAAAAACTTTGATCCGATTTCCAAGAAAAGAAAAATGAGGTAAAACTAATAAAACTTACTACTGAAAAGGTCAAGAGTAAAAACCCTAAAACCCTTCGGGTGGTTTCATTTTTTAAGGAAGCCGCGCTAAAAATATCTTTCCCTGAAATCTTTTCACTTCTATCGTTGGGCTTGTCTTTTAAAAAATCTCCAACGCCTTTTTTACCCTTACTATTTCCTTTTTTTGGTGCCGCCATCTGGTATCCTACGAATATAAAACCAATTAAACACCCTATTTATTGCATTTATACACAGTTTTTGGGGTGTGTGGAATATTGTTCAACTTATGTCAAAATAGCAAATACGAATCCATTTTAAATTCCTTCAGATCAATACTGCCTATAAATGTTCAACGACGTACTTAAAGTAACATTATCAGTTAACTCATGCTAAAAACGAAGGAAATAGAAACAAAAACCGATTTAGAACGGAGAAGGTAAAGATATAAATCAATACCCCTTTAAATAGGTAGGATTGATAAAAAACACCCACTCACGATGCAGTAACCTGCGCATTTAAGGACCCTTTCAGCTCCAATTTTAGTCCTTCTTGACCCAAAATAGTATTTTCATGCTGTTCTTTGGCTTCCTCCAATAATGGAAGTAGATCGTCGTACCGCGCGCTGTAATGTCCCAACATCAATTGTTCAACCCCCGCTTCGGCAGCAATGATACCCGCTTGTTTGGCTGTGGTGTGAAAGGTTTCTTCTGCGCGAGCCAAACGATCGTGCATAAAGGTTGACTCATGATATAACAAGCTTATTCCCTGTATGTAAGGCACAATTCCAATATCAAAAATAGTATCGGAGATATACGCAAAACTGCGCAACGAAGGCGTATCGAATGTCAATATTTCGTTCTCAATTTCACGTCCGCTATCGCTAGTATAGCTTAGCCCTAATTTGAGCGATTCATAAAACGAAACGGGCACCCCATTTTCGATGCACGCATCTACATTGATTTTTCGAATGGCGCCTTTTTCTCTCAAAACAAAGCCCGTACAAGGAATGCGGTGTTTTAAAGGCACAGTAGTGATGCTAAAATCTTGGTGTTCCACCAAAGTTTCGGAAACGTCTGGATTGGTTTCAACAAATTGAATTTCATACGATAATTCTCCACCGCCCTCAACCAAAATTTGATTCAAAAAGTTTTGTAAGGGCTTGGGACCTATCAAAACCAAGGGTTCGGTTCTGTTGAAAAGCGACATAGATGTGATCAATCCGGGTAAGCCAAAATAATGATCTCCGTGTAAATGCGAAATCAGTACATACCGTACTTTTTGTAATTTCAATTGATTTCTAAGCAATTGATTTTGGGTACCTTCTCCGCAGTCAAAAAGAAATACATGTTTATCCAATCGAACATATTGAGCACTTGGATTCCGGTCTTTTGTAGGAGTCGCAGACGAGGTACCAAGCACCGTTATTTCGAATGGTTTTTGCATGCACCAAAAATAACAAAAACTGTACCAATATTAAGAAATTGCAAATGAACGAACGGTTTATTTGGTAAATGTATCTAATACTTCTTGTACTTTGATCAAATCGATGCACTTGTTTTCCGGACGTGTGCAATTTACTTGATCGCAAGGATTGCAATCTAGTACATGGTGTAAAACCTCTGATCCAATAGTTTGCGGATAAAAAACGTCTTTCACTCCCGGACCAAATAATCCGATGCTTTTCACGCCCATGGCATCGGCAATTTGCAGCGGACCGCTTTCGTTTCCTAAGAAAAGCTCGGCCCGACTTATGACCGACGCGAAGGCGCCCAAGCTCGAAGTAGTAATCCACGCCACAGCCGCCCCCTCGCTTTCCCGTTCAATTTGTTCTATGATATCCGCCTCATCGGGGGTGCCAATTACGACTGATTTCCAGCCATACTGTGAAAAAATCTCTTTTATTATTTGCACAAATCGCAAAGTCGGCCATCGCCGTAGTAAACTTCTACCACCCGGATGCACCACCATAAACGGTTGCACCGCATCTCCCAAAAACAAATTATGCAATACCTGTTTGGCCGCTATTGCATCGGTCTCACCTATATATAGGGGCCGAGTCATCCATGGTACATTGCCAACCAAAGGCTCCACAATTCTAAAATTGGTGATTCGCTCATGAGGCTGACGGCCCCGTTGTAAAAACCGAACCCTACCCCTATCCAATCGCACTTTTTTAGTGCGCCACAGCGATATCCACCAGGTATGCCAAGTTCCGCGCATTTCTATCCAAACATCTGCTTTTTTGGGAAGTTCGTTCGTGCCGAAAACCACCTTGTCTACATGCGGATCGGCTTGAATAAGGCTTCCCACGAAAGGTTTACAAAGAAGAGTCAATCGCGCCTGCGGCGCATAATCTTTTAGCAGCTGAAAAACATGCACGGCGGTAACCATATCTCCGATTTCATCCCACTTTACCACCACGATTTCTTTAATTTTTTCGGGGGAAACCTGAGAACGCCAGCACCTCGATGCCAGCATATTGGCCGCGTATAGAAGCTTCTCAGACATCCAAGTGCAAGGGATAAATTAGGGGTTGTGAGGGCACGGCATCGGAATGAATTTTCGGCAAAATTAATTGCAAATAATACAAACCCGGAGCTGCCGTTTCAGGCACGAAAATCAACTCAGTTATGGTGGCATGCCTGCGGGTATTTTGCGGATATTGCCACCAAATGCGATGCGCTGCCAAGGCCCCGGCATCTTCTTCGGGATCTACTGACGGCAAATCGGTTAAAATATGTTCAAATCCGGCATCTACCAATAATTGCATGGCTTCTATGGTGAAATACGGAGGCTCGTTACCCGACCAAACCCTCGATTTTTTATCGGCAGGATTCGGCAAGGTTCTTATGATAATGGCCGGAACACGCTCAAATTCAATTTCCACAAAAGAATAGGCGGCGATGCAAGACCTTCCTTCGGCATCGGTTAAAAGCGGCACGGAAATGAGCTGGGCTATTAAATTCGGCGTTTGAAACACCTCTGCCACATGAATGCGCTCCCGACTTAAATGTCCCACGCACTCGGTATGGGTTCCATTTCCATGCGCACAATACGTTACTACTTCACAATTAGCGCTGCCGCCTTCGGCCACGGCCCCAACAAAATCACCCACGCGAATGGGCTCAAAATGTGGCGGGTTAATATGGAAAGCGTTGGGATTTTCGGCATCGGGACCAAACCCTAATGCCAAAGAAATAGGATTATCCAAATGGGCAAAAAAACGCCGATTGTTATGAGATATGTGCAGCTTCACGGTCCTCAAATTTCCACAAAAACCCCGAATATAAAAAACGCTATTTCCCCCACGAGCGCTGCAAGTCCCATACGAGGCGACAGCCGAGTCCCTTACGAACAACGTGAGATAAAACTGAAACCCAAACGAGCGAAGCGAGTCTCATACGAGGCGATAGCCGAGTCTCTTACGAACAACGTGAGTATCCCACGACCGAAGGGAGTATCAGATAGCCTTATTCAACAACCTCATATACTCCTTATGCGGAATCTCATACGCCCCGAACTGCTCAATATGCGGATTTAAATACTGTGTATCGAGTAATTGAAAATCATTATCGCGCAAAAATTCCACCAAATACACCAAGCAAATTTTGCTCGCATCAGTAACGGTGTGAAACATACTTTCCCCAAAAAAGGCCTTTCCGATACTCACCCCGTATAACCCGCCCACCAATTCACCATTTTGATAGGCTTCAAAACTATGAGCATAGCCGTGCTCATGTAAACCTAAATAGGCATCTACTATCTCTTCAGAAATCCAGGTATCGTCGGAATGCAGTTCTTGACATTTGCGAATTACAGTTTCGAAATTTCTATTTACATAAACCGAAAAGGTTTTCTTACGATAGAGTCGCTTTAAATTTTTCGACACGTGAAAGCGTTCATCTAAAGGGATAATGCCTCTCATGACGGGCGTATGCCAATAAATTTGGTTGTCTTCTTCCGGATCGGCCATCGGAAAAGAACCAGAAGTATACGCTTGTAAGAGTAGCTGTGGCGACAATAACACGGGTGCAAATGTAGGTGAACTGCAAAAAAACATGTTTTTTTGCGTTTAAATGGGCTCACCAAAAAACAAATTGGCAAAATTTGCCGAGTTTGACGCTTTTGAGAATACCTTCGATTATTCTCACGATACCAAAGGGAAATGGTCTAAAATATTCGGAAACAACCACCCCATAGTGGTAGAATTTGCTTGCGGCAAGGGTGAGTACAGCATCGGACTGGCCAAATTGAATCCGCATATCAATTATATCGGCGTAGATATTAAAGGCAATCGCTTGTGGAAAGGGGCGAAAATGGCGTTAGAAGCAGGACTTCAAAACGTGCGATTTTTGCGTATCCAAATTGACAATGCCGCTCAATATTTCGCCACGGGCGAAGTGCATGAAGCATGGATTACCTTTCCCGATCCGCAGCCTCAAAAAAGATATAAACGTTTATGTAGCGGAAAATTCCTCAATATCTACCGGGAAATCATGTCGCCAAATTGCCTGTTGAATATCAAAACCGACAGCGATTTATTCTACGAAACGGCTTTGGAGCAAGCGGTGCTGGATGGTTTGACCGTTGAAGCCAATATCAACGATGTGTATGCATTAGATCCCCTGCCTGAATTTTTGAACATCCAAACATTTTACGAACATATTTGGCTGAAAGAGGGCAAAAAAATAAAATACCTACGTTTGGTTTTAGGGGCAGAGAAAAGCGATGAGTCTAAACGGATTTCACTTGAAGAAGGTACGCCTCTTCCGCCTTTGACAGAAACTGCATAGCTTGATTTCGTCGTACAGAGACTTTGTATTGCACGTTTTCTAAGTATTCGCGTGCTACAACCCGATGATCATAGGGTTTCAGCAATTGGTGGATGAGTTGTTCGTGTTCGAAATTTGCGATAATTTCAAAAATATCTTCTTGAATTTTTTGCGTTTTTTCCGAAATCAATAAAACACCCTTTGCCGCATCGCCGTAGGCTTGAATGAGTCCGGGTATCCCTAACATCGTTCCTCCGAAATAACGAACCACCACCACCAAAACGTTGGTCACATCTGCGCTTATAATGGCTCTTAAAATAGGTCGTCCCGCACTATTGGAAGGCTCACCATCGTCGTTGGCGCGTTGCGCCTCTTGTCCTTGTCCGATCACATAGGCATAGCAATGGTGGGTAGCATCGGGATACTTTGACTTAAGGATCTGCAACTTTTCCTTGACTTCAGTCTCGCTGAAAACCTTAAAACTGCAGGCCAAAAAACGAGACCCTCTTTCTCTAAGAGACGTTTCTGACTCTTGAACGATTTCATTGTAGGTATCTAAAAATAGCGAACTCAACTCAACAAAAATATGGCCAAAAGGGCTAATGCCAAGCCCAAAATACTTCTTTTTGAGAACCGCTCGCCCAAAATGAGGCTTACAACAAAGGTTAACAATACCACTGATACATTGTTAAGTGTGAAAAACACAGCTGTTTTTGATTTAAAAGCATCTAAGGCGTTATAAATGGCAAAAATCGAAAAGAGGTTAATAACACCGAGGAAGCTTCCCCAGAGAAAGGAATGGCGATTCCATAACGTTTTGAATTGGTCGGTTATGGCAATATAAATCAGGCCCGTGAAGGCGGCTCCCGTGAAAGTGAGCACGGCAAATTGAAGGTTGTTCCAGTTGGTATATTCGGCATGTTTCACGGCGTTCATGCCCGTATCTACCAGTCCGCTTCCAATAAAAACCCAAATCAATGAGCGATCGAGCGACTTCCCTGATTGGGGCTGGTAGCTAATCAAAAAAACAGCCAACAAAGCCATGAGGATGCCCATAAATCCGAAGGGAGTTATGGGCTCCGCAAATAAAAACAAGGCCAAAACTACCGGAATGCTCACACTCATTTTTGAGGCCACAGCGCTTAATGCCGCACCCGATTTGGCCGTTGCCATACCCATTAACAGGAAGGTTATCATGAATAAAACCCCTAATGAAATGATAGGAAAAAATCCAGGCTGAGATATGGCTTGAACGGTAAATATGGGACTTGGAATTAATAAAATCGTGCCTACCCAAACGCAGGTGATGTAGTTCCAAACGATGGCGGGAGCTAGGTTTACCTTTCTCTTGGCGATCCATTTAAAGATGAGAAAAATAAAGACTGAGAGTCCGGCACTGAACGCCAATGCCAGCCATTGATTAAGGTGTAGGTTCATAAATATTCAATACCGAATGTTCAAAATCAACCTTGCGATTTATTTTAAAATCACTGATCATTGGGGATTGGATTCCTCTTTCCCATGCAATTTCACGATGCTGAAATTGGTGTATTTCATCGACACAACCGGAGTTCAAAAAATATTTCAAGGTTTGGGCACCGCCCTCCACTAAAACAGAATTAATGTTCTTTTCATAAAAGAAATTCAGAACCAATTGAGGGTCGGTTATAATTCCGGGCAGGGCAAACGTCTGTAAATTGCCTTTTTGTTCTGTCACCGAATTGGTGAGCACCCAGGTAATCATATCGCTATCAACAGCGCTTTGATAATGTCCTGAATATTGGGGATCTAATACCACCCGGATGGGTTGAGGTCCGCCGTGAATCCTGTCGTTTAATAGAGGTTTGTCTACTTCCCACGTGCCCACTCCTACTAATACGGCAGATACTTCTTGACGCAGGGCGTGGGTGTGCATGCGGGTATCTTCGCCGCTAATAAAAGCCTCTCTTTTGGGCAAAGGTGCTACGAATCCGTTTTGAGTTTCGGCCCATTTGACAATGATATAAGGACGTTTATTCTGGTGGAAGCACACAAAAAAGCGGTTAAGCGCTGCTGCTCCTTTTTCGCAAACTCCTTCTACGACCTCTATACCGGCATCCTTTAAAATCTGAATGCCTTTTCCCGCAACCAGTGGATTGGGGTCGCGCATGGCCACCACCACCCGAGGTATTTTTGATTCCACAATCAAGTTGGCACAAGGCGGCGTTTTGCCATAGTGCGCACAGGGTTCTAAACTGACATACAGCGTAGATTGTTGCAATAAATGCAAATCTTTTAAGGCAAAAATGGCATTAGGCTCGGCATGTGGTTGTCCGAATGCCTCATGAAACCCTTCCGATACCACAACATCGTCATGTACTAAAAGTGCCCCCACCATCGGATTGGGATTCACCCAACCTCTTCCCTTTTGGGCCAATTGGATACAACGCATCATGTAATCGACGTGTTTCATTAGAGCTTACAAAAATAACCTTAATTTTGCGGTATGACTCCATCTAACAAAACCAGCCGTACTAAAAAGTTGAGTATAACGGCTGCGTTTCGCGATTTTTTTCAGAGCCAACAAGCATCGGGGATTATTTTGGTTGCAGTTACTGCAGCATCATTGTTTATTTCCAACAGTATTTGGGGAAATGAATACCGAGCATTTTGGGATATCCACTTTGGAACAGAAGCCTATCATTTGCATTTGAACCACAGCATTACCGATTGGATTAACGATGCGTTAATGGCTATTTTCTTTCTTCTTGTGGGAATTGAGATTAAACGCGAACTTTTAGATGGAGAATTGAGCGACCGTAAGCGGGCTATGTTGCCTTTATTCGGAGCTTTAGGTGGAATGGCGGTTCCCGCATTGCTATTTTTCCTGTTTAATATGTCTTCCCCAGAAACCCTTTCGGGTGTGGGAATTCCAACGGCTACCGATATTGCATTTGCCATTGCTATTTTAGGCCTTTTGGGCAATAGAGTTCCTGCTGCCTTAAAAGTATTTTTAACTGCATTGGCCATTATTGATGACCTCGGTGCAATACTCCTTATTGCCATATTCTATGGACAAGGTGTTCATTGGGCATGGCTAGCGGCCTCGGCATTGATCGTGGTACTCATGTATGTAGTTGACAAATTAGATTGGGATTATGCTTGGTTGTATATAACTTTAGGAATTGCACTTTGGTTTACCATGATGCATTCAGGTATTCACGCCACGCTGTCTGGAGTTATTTTGGCCTTGATGCTCCCCCGTCAATCCAATAAAGAGAAAAAAATGTCGAACCAACTCGAACACTCCCTTTCCGGATACGTATCCTTTTTTATTCTACCCTTATTTGCAGCTGCCAATACGGCTATTAAAATCGACATGAACATGATGGATCACCTTGTGAATCCCCTTTCTTTGGGAATTTTCTTTGGTCTTTTTCTTGGGAAGCCTATCGGCATCGTTTCCTTCAGTTGGTTAGCCGATAAGCTCGGTATTGCCCAAATATCGCGCAGTATTACATTCACCAAATTACTGGGTGCCGGTTTACTCGGTGGTATCGGTTTTACCATGTCAATTTTCGTAGCCAACTTGGCTTTCAACGATCGTGAATTGATAGATATGGCTAAATTAAGTATCATTATCGCCAGTATTTCTGCCGCTGTAATTGGATATTGGGTATTGAGTAAAAGCAAAGATTCAGGTATTTAGCTAACTATGAAATTATGAATTCCAATTACAAGCAACAAACTTATTTGATTGCAGGCGTTATACTCTTGGCAATCGGATTATTATGGCTTTTCAAAGCCATTGGTATTGAATTGCCCGAACACTTGATATCTTTACCCACATTGGTTATAGTTACTGGATTGGTCATTTTAGTAAAAGCCCAATTCAAAAGCGAATCGGGGTGGATTGTTTTTTCCTTCGGAACGGTATTGCTTTTGAACCGTCTGATTCCCAATCAAAATTTGCTACAAATTGGCACTGCCAGTATCTTGGCTATTTTAGGAGCCTATTACTTGTTGCGATATTTTACGGATGGAAACGATTTAACGGGCAATAAAGACCTATAAATCTCGCATAACATTTCAAGTTTGGCATAAAATTTGCACTTTAGAATCACAAAAGAGGTCCTATGAAAAATATTTTGTTCTTGATAGCAATTTTATCTTACCAGAGTGCACAAGCACAATTGGTAGTAGACATTGCTGATTTCGCTGCAAATCCTTCTAAATATAATGGCAGGACTATCGTATTACGGGGAGTGAATATTTCAAAAACAACAGGTGCAACCATGAGTTTAAGCGGACCTCGAACCACTTCCTCGCAAACCCCTACAAGCGGGATTAATCCGAGCGGCGGAGCCATTAACGGAGGCACGGCTATTGTTACCGCACCAACTTCCTCTCAACCGGTAACCATAAGTGCAAGTGCTACTGCACCTACTGTTACTCCAACAACGGCTACTACAACAGCGGTGAGGGCGAGCAATTGCACCCCACCCCGTAATTGGGAAATACTGAATGTTGAGATCCCAAATTATAGCGGCTGCTTTACACTTTACAGCAATATGGCAAAAACCATTCCTAATGGTCGTAAAGTCAATGCCGATATTACTATTTTTGTTGATACTAATTTAATGCACCGAATTGCGAGGGTCAAGTTGAATTGATTTAATAAAACATGAAAAATCTATTTCTTTTGTTTATTGTTAGTTTGATGGGAGGCGTGTTACAAGCCCAAACCAAAATTTCTACTGCAGATTTTGCCCGCCGACCTAACTTCTATCAAGGTAAAACCATACTTCTAAATAATATATCTATTGTAACGGGTGAAATAGAGCAAAGCAATCCTAATAATAGAGCCAAAAGTAGACCCAGACCTCAGAACCGAACCCAAGACTTTAAAGAGAAAGTTTGGACAATAGCCGTTGGAACCCCTAGGTGCAAAACATTAGCAGGTTGGACGCTTGTTCAGCCTCAAATTCCAAATTTGAACACTCCGATGTGTTTTGCTGTATTGACTAAAATCAATGATAGATTACCTCAAAACAAGCAATTTCAGGCAGATATTGTCGTGGAGGTAGATATCAGAGGTCTATGCAAAATACAACGCATTAAAGTGCTAAAATAGCACAAAAACCACAATAGTCAACACAGAATTGAGTGCGATTTAAATTATAGTCTCATTTAAAATTTTAATTTCATCCCTTACTCTAACGATATCTAAAATAAGGAAATTTACCAAAATAAATTTCTCAATAATTTTAGAATTATAGGAGGGCACTTCACATATAAAACTGCCTTTTTATTTAGGCTTCGCGTTTAAGATTTATTGGCTCTCATTTTCAAATGCATAGTGGTTCTTCGGTTACGCTTGTACTCCTCATCTGAACAAACTACACCATCAATGCAATGATTTATGGGAAATTCTTCCCCGTAACCATGAACATCAACTTGATTTTTATTCACCCCGTAAAACACAAAATAATCTCTCAAAAACTCAGCGCGATTCTTTGATAGCGATTTATTAAAATCTGCGGAACCTCGGCTATCAGTATAACTGTTAATATCTATCATCCAATTTGGGCGTTGTTTAAGTAATTCAATAACAACTAATAGTTCTGTTTCAAACTTTTCATCGCAAATAATACCATCTTGTGGATACTGCAATGTTCGCAAACGAAAATCTGTGTAATCTGATGAATCACTAACATTTTTTGCAATTTCTAGGCGTACAGAATCTGGTAGTAATAAGAATTTGAGTCCTTTATCTACCTCTAAATTGCTGATCATGTCTTGAGTTGTCATGTATTTCTGCAAATCTCCTTCAACTTGGGTTAGAGGATTCTCAACATAATCAACTGGTTCCGAAAGTCCTGTTTCAACATCGGTTCTATTGAAAAACCAATTGATTAATTCCAGATCTAATCGAATTGAATTCAATATAGGGTTAGAATTATAAGCTTCAGATGACCAATAAAGATATCCATCAAAATAACGTACCCCAAATTCAATGGCTACCGAATTGATCTTGGAACCCGCATTAACCAATTTATTGTTAGTAATATCATAGAAATAAATGTCGCTTCCTCCATAACCTACATGTCCCTCTGTGACAAAAGCAATTACATTATCCGATATAAAACATGGATCAAAATCAGACATCAACGTATTGGCAACCTCTCCGATTCCATATGGATTGACAATCTTAGGAGATTGATCTTCGGCCCATTCTATATCACAAAGGTAAATATCTGACTTCCCTAACCCTCCCATCATATCGCTACAAAAAAGTCCTTTCGTTTGGGATTCATTCATAACAAAGCCCGATAAATTATGCTGCCATAACTGATCGTTCATTGACACCAAAGTGAATTTACCTTGCTTAGGATCTTTGTAATATCTGAAAATATCCAATAGATATACATCGCTGTCGTTAACTAATCGATGATTGGTGGTCACATACATATTTCCGAAGGAGTCTATATAACTCAATTCAAAATGGCGATTTAAATATTGATTTTTTAGGATTTTTCCTTTCACACCAAAGGAATCTTTCCAATTTTCTGCTTTGAAAATCTTGGCATAGGGAAGTCCATCTGCTAAATCAATTGCCGATATGAGACCTGTTTTTACAGCTTTACGCTCATGATAATACCAATCATTAGAAACGGGATCTTTGATGGGTAAAAAATGAATATTGGTATTTTCAAAAGAGCGAACTTCAGAAGGAGGTAATTTAGCTGTTAAAGGTTGGCTTTCTTCCAGGAACATACTTCCAGGTTGGTTGAGTACAGGATACCCCGCAAAAGACTGCATTTTTAATTCGGTAACAAGACTATCTGCTTTTGCATATTGACCCATTCGTCTCAATAATAAGGCCTTATTTAACTTATCTGTGGGATTTGCTTTAGCTGGAAACCTATTAAATAATCTATTATAAAGAGCAACTGCCGTATCATTTTGTCCTAACTCAGAAAATGCAACAGCTAATGCACGCAATTCAGGAGCGGATTTGACTTTTTTGATATTATTGTAAGATCGAGTCGCTTCTTGATACTGCATCTTGGACACAAATTCTGTAGCTCTAAGATCAGGCTGTCCTCTTTTTGCAATACTTGATGGCAACTCAACAGCTGCCAAATGAAACAATATCCAAATAAATAAATACTCAGGTCTTAACATAGTTTAATTTAATAATGTCTAGGAAGTACTTTTTTCTTTTGACGGTTGAAATCTAACTGATAACTCAATCCAAATTCGGTAGCATTAAAAGGTGTTTCATCGTTGTAAATTTTTCCAAATTCATAACTATACATGATATGAAAATAATCATTCACCTTCAACCTACCTAAAACAGCATGTGAACCTGTATTTCTATATCCATATCCAAGATTAAGCACATCTTTGTAAAGTACATACAAATTCAAATCATGAACTAAAGGCAGTCCTTCATAAAAACGGGTTTGTACCGTTGATTTCAGTGTGAAATTTGTGCCTAGAGGCTGCACATATCCCGCATTTATCAGGTAAAAACTTCGCGCATTGTAACCCAGATTTACATTATCGATAATTCGATCATTTACTAATGCAAATTGCGGCATAGAGACTCCAATGAAGTATCTTCTACCATATACCATTATGCCACCGCCTACCATGGGTGAATTGAAACTAAAATCATTACCTACTTGCGCTAAATCTCCAACTTCAGATGCCACCAGTTGAGAAATTCTCATATTGAAAGAAAAAACTCCGGTTCGAATACCAGCCGATATAAATAAATCATTAGCAATCTGTTTGTGGTAAACCATGTCTACTGCATAACTTCCCATACTTAAAGGAGAAGCAAACTTAAACTCGCCGATACTTAAATTTTGGAAATTAGCCCCGAGGGCAAAGTCCTTATTTAAAGGTGACTGAAAGGCCAAACCGGTATAGGTGGGACTCCCAGGGAAATTAGCCCATTGCACCCTAGATACAGCATCTACTTGTAGCCGACGGTTCAAACCATTGTAGGCAGGATTCTGAATACTTGACACTAGGTCATAATTAGAAAGCAGGCCCACCTGTTGTCCTACGGCCCTATTCAATAGCATTCCCATAAATAAAAGCAGAAAAAGGCGATAATTTTTTGTTTTAAGGCTTGATGTATACATTTCCTTTTGTTTGCGGTTTAACATATTGGGGAGAATCGTTTCTATTGTGATCGAGAATATAAAAATACACTCCTTCTGTGAGCACTACACCTTGTGTAAAGCCAGTTCCTTCCATATTAATTCCATTCCAATCATTCTGGTAGGCCCCTTTGCTTTTAAATACTATTTGACCCCATTGATTGAATACCGTAAGTTGTGCATCTGGGAAATTTTTCAATCCTTTTATGAATAACACATCATTGATATTATCTCCATTAGGCGTAAATATTTCAGGCACAAAGGTGTGAGGATCTAAGAAATCCATTAACTCATTCAAATCCTTATCTTCCATGCCCTCTCTATTATCTGGCATTTCATCGTTATCAGAATCTAAATCTAAATAATTCGGGATGGTATCACCATCAAAATCAGCGTCGGTTTCCGTTAGATCTTCTATTCCATCGTCATCGCTATCTAAATCTAAGAAATTCGGAATGCCATCGTTATCAGAATCCGTATCGGTTTCGTCAATATCAAAGATCTCATCGCCATCGGAATCATCATCTAAATAATTCGGGTAAAAATCAAAATCAGTATCCGCATCGGTTTCAACAGCATCCAATATACCATCTGAATCACTATCTAAATCAACATAATTAGCCTCCCCGTCGAAATCAAAATCAAAAGGCGGACCGTCATAAAAATCCCCATATACCCCGTTATATCCATCGGCTATATCTTTAATTCCGTCTTTATCGGTATCTAAACCGTCGTTTCTACCATCGTAATTTTCATCTTCATAGTAAAAATAACTTTCTATGATATCGTAAATTCCATCACCATCGGAATCGATGTCGTACGGATCAAAGACACCGTCGCCATCCGTATCGGGGGGACTTAATTTAGATCCATCAAATAGCATTCCCCTTCCTGAGGTATCGTCTCCGCCTGCTTCCCATACATCGTTAATCCCATCATCGTCGGAATCTAAATCAACAGCATTAGGAATTCCATCGCCATCAATATCGGCATATGTTTCAATTATATCAGGGATACCATCCCCGTCTGCGTCATCGTCTATGGCATCAATAATACCATCGCCATCAGTATCTTTAGAACTTTCTAAAATATCAAGAATGCCATCTCCGTCACTATCGGTATCTCTGTAATCAGGCATTCCATTACCGTCGGTATCGGGCTGATTCGGATATCCCTCCGTATAGTCCGAAATCAAGTCGTTATCCGAATCTAAATCGCGATAGTCAAATTCCCCGTCTCCATCGGTATCGGCAGGTAAATCATCTACAAAGGGTTGTGCCTCTATTCTATCGGGAATGTCATCATTATCACTATCGCTATCTAAATAATCCAAAACACCATCTCCGTCCGTGTCTTCTTCACCTTCTAAATTATCCGATATTAAATCGTTATCTGAATCGTCGTCTATCCAATTCCCTAGACCGTCATTGTCAGAATCTACCTGACCCTCTATCTGATCAAGAATATCATCATTATCCGAATCTAAATCAAGCCAATTTCCAATTAAATCTCCATCAACATCAACAGAGGTTTCAATTATATCAGATATCCCATCGGCATCCGAATCTAAATCCAAGAAATTTCCAATCCCATCTTGATCAAAGTCATTATCTGTTTCTAAAAGGTCGCTAATACCGTCATCATCTGAATCTAAATCCCTTATATTGGCAATTCCATCGTCATCAAAATCTTGAAGATTTTTTTCACCGCCGTTCTCTACAAAATCCAATATTTTATCATCGTCACTATCTAAATCTTTATAATCGGGTACATTGTCGCTATCTGTATCAATTTCAGGATATCCGCTGCTCTCGTTTGACAATACAGGTATTCCCCAAAAATTCACCACTACCCTCCCCACACCTACGGTACCATTTCGATCCGGATCAAAACCATTTGCCTCAAAAACATCTAAAATCCCATCTCCATCTGAATCGGTATCATATACATTTTTCAATCCATCGCGATCTAAATCTAACAACACTTTCAACCCACTATTCTCGTGAACATCTAAAATACCGTCGTTATCCGAATCTCTATCTCGATAATCAGGCACGCCATCTCCATCGAAATCCAAAGCCCTTTCCACATAATCGGGTATGCTGTCTTTGTCGTAATCTCCAACCTCCACCGTAACATCGGCTAAATAATTTTTGGACCGATTTCCGGACTTGTCGTAAGCGAATACTTCAACAAAATTGTTACCTATATCAGAAACTGTATATACGCTCTGGGTAAGATATACACCCTGCATTTCGCAATTATCATATGACGATTGAACAACTTCATTTATCGATAGAAAAGCTTTACCAGACGTATCAATGTAAATCACCGCAGGCTTGGTTACAATTACGGGTGAAACCGTATCAATAACTTTAACAATAAAAGGTCTAGAGGACCTATTGCCAGAAGGATCTTGTGCGTTTAATGTAATAATATTATCGCCTAATTGAGAACAATCGAAAATGGAATCGCTGAATCGCAAAGAGGTAATGGCACAATTATCGGTGCACTTATTTGCAAATAAATCAACTGAAATCTTCGCCAATCCTTTAGTATCCAAATAAACGATTTGATTTTCAGCGTATAATTTAGGAGATAAAGTATCTCTTACTTGAACGGATAACACGGCAATAGTGCTATTATTAGAGGTGTCTGAAATACTGTATAACAACAACTTATTACCTACATCTGAACAATCAAAATTATATTGACTCAATGTACGGGTTTGGATTTTACAGTTATCCGTGCTGCCATCGTCAAAATAATCAGGCCCTACTGTGCTCTTGCCTTGAGAATCAAGATAAATGACCCTATTAGAAGCTCTCAAAATAGGCTTTATTGTATCTAAAACTGTAATTTCTACCGTAGAAACGGTTTTATTACCGCTCTTATCATAAGATGTAAAGTCGATGTTATTCTTTCCTAAATCGGCGCAGTTAAAACGATCTTTACTAAGAGTTACTTTTTCAATGCCACAATTGTCTGCACTACCGTTATCCACATCAAACGAAGACAGTAATGCAAACCCGTTGCGATCCAAATATGCAGCCGTATTTCTTATTTTATTGATAGGATTAGAAGTATCTCTTACTGTAACCGAAACTCTTGCAGATGCCACATTCCCGCTCAAATCCGTTAAGGTATACAAAATAGAATTGGTTCCTAAATTCCCACACGTGAATACCGACTGACTTAAATTACGAGTTGAAATTTTACAATTATCCGTGCTGCCATCGTCTATATCGCTCGGTGATAAAACAGCAAATCCGTACTGATTCAAAAACAGAGTTACGGGCTTGGTTTTTAATACAGGCGCAAATGTATCTCTCACTGTGATTCGCACCGATTGAGTAACTTTATTTGAGGATTTATCCGTAATAGTAAAGTTGATAAAATTAGTACCCAATTCGCTGCAATCGAAATTAGACTGACTAATTTGGTAGCTTGTAATTGCACAATTATCGGTACTATTATCGTCCACATCAGCAGGCGTAATACTCACTGAACCCGAAGAATTTAGAAATAAAACACGGTTGCGGTATCGCAAAATGGGCAAAATAGTATCCAAAACATTTACCGTTTCTACCGCTTGTGATGAATTACCTGAAACATCGGTGGCGGTTAGCGTAATGCTATTTTGACCTAAGTGTGTGCAATTAAAATTAACTTGGGAAGCCACCAATGAGGTTATTCCGCAGTTGTCGGTACTTGCATCGTTTAACGCCGATGCGTTTAGGATTACCGTTCCTGCCGCATTCAAATAAATACCCGCTGATTTAGTGTATAAATTGGGAACCAATGTATCTAATACCGTTACCGTACACGTTTGAGACGTTTGATTTCCTTTAAGATCTTTTGCCGTTACAGTAACTGTATTAGCACCGAGTGTTTGACAATTAAAGGTACTAGGAGAAATACTTGTACTTACAATACTGCAATTATCGGTAATACCGTTGTCTACTTCTGAAAGCGATATGGTTACATTACCCGAGGCATTTACATAACGTGTTATATTTTTTAACGCCACAGTTGGTTTAATGGCATCGCGATATTCTATCGAGAAATTTACCGTATCTGTGCAGTTATGCTTATCGACTAACCAAGCGATAGAACTTCCCGTAGGCAAACTAGAAAAGGATGTAGATGTTTGCAAATTACCTTGATTGATTCTGTATTTGTAAGGCGATGTACCACCTGTGGCTTGTAACGAAATGCTACCCGACAAATCACTATAACAGGTATTATGCGTTATACTCGATACAGATACTTCTAATAGTTTAGGTTCCAGTATCTCTGAGGAATCTTCAAAAACACATTGCTTGGCATCGGTAATCCTGAATTTATACTTTCCTTTGTCAACTGAAACCACATTCTGAGTAGCGGAATACAGAGATCCACTCGCATCTAACCATTCGTAGTTATAAGGCGAAGTACCACCCGAAACACTCAAACTGAATGATCCCTTTTGACCATAACACTCGGGTTGAGTAACATTATTTGTACCTTTTAACACAGCTGGCTCGCTGATAGTAACCAAAATCGAATCAAAACAATTATTTTGATCTGAAAGAATGACTTTATAATTCCCTGCTGCTAAATTTTTATTAGAAACACTCGATGAAGTAAACCCAGCAGGCCCGGCAATAGAATAGGTCCATGGAAATGTACCTCCAGAAGCTAATAATGTCAAACTTCCATCATCAGTACTATTACAAGAAACATTCATTGAGGTGTAGGAAAGATCTAAGACTTGAGGTGTAGTAATTGAATAAGTCCTTGAAACCGTACACGCATTACTATCGGTAATATTAACTGTATAAACGCCCGCCGTTAAAGAACTAATATCCTGATTTTTAGAGCCAGTCGACCATGAATATACATACGGCGGTGTATTCCCTCCTACGGTAATATCTATTGCGCCAATTGAATAGCCCGCACATTTGATATTGGTAATCTGTTGCGAAACCGTCCAAGGCGTAGGTTCACCTACAGCACCCGTATCAGAATGAGAACAACCGGAGGAATCTGTAAGGGTTACAATGTATATCCCGGCAGTTGCATTATTAATATTTGCAGAACTTGAAAAATAACTATTTGGACCTGTCCAATTATAGAAATAAGGCGTTCTACCCCCTGTACTTTTTGTATTAATTTCACCTGTCGAGGCCCCACTACATAAAGCATTTTTAATGGAAGTTATTTGCACATTTACAGCCGTAGGCATGATGATTTGGGTTTGCGCAGTTGCGGTACATCCAGAAACTACATCTGTTACCTTCAAGCTATAAACTCCATTTTTCAAACTTGCAATCTTTGAGCTAGTTGAGCTGAAAGAATTAGGACCTGCCCAAGTATATTGGAAGCTATTGCCATTGGAAAATATCACGCTTTCTGCCGTTCCATTCTGCTGATTGTTGCAAACTATGTCTGTTTTGCTTATTGTAGTTTCTAAGGTATCTGTAAAAATCAGGGTAAATCCAGTATCAGAAAAACATCCCTTGGAATCTGTTACGCGAAGTGCAAAGTAACCATGTAATAAATGACTAATTGTACTACGTGAAGACGTCCACCCGTTACCGTCGCTCCATGTGAAACGATAAGGAGCCGTTCCGCCGCTTCCCCCGACAGAAATAGCGCCATCTTGACGATAGGAACAACTTACATGGGTTAAGGTAGCGCTCGTACTTAATGCAGTAGGTTGCGTTACCGTAATATTTATAGAATCTACATCTCCAACACTGTCAATCACGTAATACTTATAGGTACCTGCCTTCAGCGACGAATCCTTAAATGACACCGAAGCTGTGAGTAGAAAAGAATCCGTTCCCCGCACATAATTGTAAGGGGCTGTTCCACCGGTTGCCTTTAAGGTAATGGTACCATCGGATGCTTGGTTACAATTTACATGGGTAGTTGAAATGGATTGCAAACTAAGGGATTGTGCACCTATATTAAATGCTGAGATTCCAAGCATCAACAATCCAAGTAAATTTTTGATATAGTTGGGAGTTCTCATCGGATAATCGCTATTTTTTCGTTAAACTGAGCTTGATTTCCATACATGTCTTTAACCACTAAGTTAAGTTGGTAATTACCCATAGGCAGGGGCTCTCCATTATTCATGCGCCTTCCGTTCCACCCTCCTTTTATATCGTTTGATTCAAATACTTTTATTCCATCTTCCGTGTAAACCTGCCAATTAGCGGTAGTTATAGAGTGATGATTACCCCGAATATGATACAAATCATTCACTCCATCGGCATTGGGAGAAAATGCAGTAGGTATTAAAATATTAAAGTCGGGCCATACTCTTATTTTTCGATTGGCAGTATCAAAGCAACCATCGAATGAAGCTACTACTAAACGTACCTCATACAAGCCAGTGTCTTGGTAGATATGATACACTTCATATTCATTATAAACCAAATTACTACCGTCTCCAAAATCCCATTGCAAAGTAGCCGCATCCATACTTGAATCCAAGAAACCAACATTATTCTGTAAGATAGTAGGTCTTTCTGTTAGAATAGAAATTCCCGCTTCAGGATTTGGATATACTTCAATACTATCAATAAATTTGGCGTAACAACCTTTATCAGAACGCATTTCAAGGCTTACGTACCGCCTTCCTGGATTCTTATATTTATGATCAGGCAAGCTATCGCTGTAATTCGTTCCGTCTCCCATGTTCCACAAATACGAAACTACCTTTCCAAATTCAATTCCTGAATTAGACTCTAAAACTATCGGAACATTCAAACAACTAGGTTCTAAATACAAGGAAGCCTCTGGGGTAGGATTAATGCGTACGTTTACAAGGGCTGTATCTGAACATAGTGAATCGTTTTCTACAATTAAGATAACCTCATATTCACCGGCATCCCAATAGTTTTGAGTAATGGTATTACCAGAGCCTAATGTACCATCACCTAAGTCCCAGAAGGCAGTAGGCTGCGTAAACTGAGAAGAAACATTTGAGAAAATAAACTCATTGGTTTCCAAACACTGTTCATTATTGTTCAACCCAATTCTGGCTTTTGGCACTGCGTTAGAAATTGATACTGTATGAATGGTGTCGGTACAACCGTATTGAGTATAAACGATCAAGCGAATCCCATATTTGCCGGGGAGTTCAAATGTGGGATATAACGTGTCCAAATCGCTTACCACTTGTTTGTTGAACAACCATTTATTCGAATATCCCACATCTTTCTGAGTGGCATCTATATACTCAAAGCCCTGTTCGTTATGACAATAAGATAAAGATCCATGTTCCAAACGTGCAATAGGCATTTCCACAACTCTCACTAAAACTTCACTGGTATCCATACATAAATTTTCTGTGGTAGTGATGAGGGTTACCTTGAACGTGCCCGTATCTCCAAATTGGAATTGATTGGGCGAAACCCTAAACTGAGTATCTATAAATACCCCACCAAAATTCCAAGATATTAGAGAAAATGCAGCACCATCCACCTTAGATTCATTTCCAAAAGTAAAATCATTACCGAATAAACATTGAAGCGAATCAAAGACAACCACTTGAGATTCTCCCTGAGGGAATACTCGTAAATTCTGTGTGCTCGAATCCATACAACCTTCTGAAGAACGACCAATCAACTTCAATTCATACAAACCTCTTTCTGCATAACTATGAGAATAATTTAACGCTTTAATACCGTAGCCATCCGTTGACTTCCATTCGTAACCTATTGTTTCAATTCCATTATAGGTTGAATTGTTGGTAGCGGCAAAAACATTTCCACGTTCACACAACATCGCAGTATCTAAAGTAAATGCGATTTGAGGAATTTCTGTGATTCTAACCTTTTGTTTTACAGTATCGCTACATGCGAAAGCCGAAGATGAAACTAAAATAACGTTGAATGTACCTGTTTTTGAATAGGTATGTCGGCCCGTACCATTCGAAGAATAGCTTACATCCCCGTAATCCCAAAAACTTCTCAATCCTCCAAAATTAACCTTGGATTTATTCTCGAAAATAAAATCGTTATCGTTAATACATTGAACAGAATCGTTGATGGTGAAACCTACTTTTGGTTGAGGATATACTTGTATAATTTTATAAGTTGAATCGATACAAGATTCAGCGCTCGTTACTTTTAATTTAATTACATATATTCCATCATCGACATATTGATGCTTAGGATCTTTTAAAACAGATGTACTTGCATCACCAAAATCCCAATCACTAGAGAATGCACCGGCACTTAGTAGGGTATTATTTTTCAAAGCAAATTCATTTGCTCTTAGACATTGAGACTCATCATTAACGGAGAATAAGGCTTGAGGATCTGGATGCACGGTCACATTCACAAATGCCGAATCTTTACAACCAAAATTAGTGGCTGCGTACAACCCTACTCGATAATTTCCTTCTGAATTGTACTTTACCAAAGGATTTATTCCAACAGATCTACCGCCGTCGCCAAATGTCCAATCGTATTTCAAACTTCCATAGCTTACCGAACTAGTATTGGATAAACTGAAACTATTAGTACCTAAACATTGTGATGTTTTATTCACGGCAAACCCTACAGTCGGCTGCGGATATACAATGACTGATTTGAACAAACTGTCTTTACACCCTAGACTACTTTCTACATACATCTTCACTACAAACGTATCGTCTTTAATGTATTTCCAAGTAGGATTCTTCAAGGTGCTGTTCGAGGCGTTTCCGAATTCCCAACGATACGAGAGTGCACCTCCTTCGCTAGCAACTGTCGAATAGTTGGTAGCTTCGAAAGCATTATTGGTCAAACATTGCTTGGTCGACTTAATCGTAAACGATGGTAAAGGCTGTGGGTATACCCTAACACTTTGAATTTGACTATCCAAACATCCAAAATTGGTGCGCCCTACCAATTTAACCAAATACAAACCCGATTCGGTAAATCCAACTATCGGATTGGTCACAGTATCCGAATTTCCATCGCTGTATGTCCAACGATAGTTCAATTTGGACCCATCTGCATTACTTGAGTTATTGGTGAACGTAAAGGAATTCTTATATCTACACAGGGCAGTATCGGAACGACTGAATAGCACATCGGGTTGGGAATTTACCGTTACCCTCTTGGCAATTGAATCGCGACAACCATTATTCGTGATTGCTAAAAGTTTGATGGTAAAGGTTCCAAATTTGGTAAATACTTTATCGGGACTCACCACAGAAATACCTGTATTATCGCCAAAATCCCATTGATACGAATTGGTACCCGAACTTACCTGACTATTATTCGTTAATTTAAAAACATTATTAGTCAAACATTGTGTGGAATCATTGATATCAAACTTGGCAACAGGTTTTGGATATACAGTAATGTTCTTCGATATAGAATCTTTACAACCTAAACTGGAGGAGGCTATAAGTTTAATTCTATACGTTTTTACCTGATCGAAGGTTTTGGAACTTTGAATGCTGGTAGCAAAAACCGAATCTGAATATAACCACTGATAATTCAAAGTCCCCCCGCCAAAAGCAACACTTGTATTATTCGTGAAATCAAATTTTTGATTATTGATACACTGTCCAGCCCTATTGATGGAAAAATCCGCCATCGGATCAGGGTATACCTTAGCATTATAACTAATACTATCCTTACATGCATTTTTATTTTCAGCAATTAGGGTAATTCTATAATCTCCGGCATTCTGATAACTTTTATTAAAGTTGGTCTGCGTGCTGCTCGAACCATCGCCAAATTTCCATACATAAGATATGGTGAAGGCGTTGCGTTTATTGGTCTTATTCTGAAGTTCAAAAGTATCTATGCTGTTACATTGCTTATCGGAATTCACAAAACTGAAATCAACTAACGGATTGGCGACTACTTTAACCGGTCGCTTCAAACTGTCAACACAACCAAATTGTGATTGTGCCATTAATTTAACTTGATACGTTCCAAAATTCTTAAATGTATGCCCTGGGTGGGTGTTGGTCGCAGTGTTGCCATCGCCATACGCCCATTGATAACTTAAGGTGCCCCCACCTGTTACTATGGAGGTTTGGTTATTGAATGCGTAATTGTTATTCACCAAGCATTGTGTATCTTGATTTACAGTAAAACTCACATTGGGCTTAGGTAATACACTTACTGTTTTAATTAAGGTATCCGCACAACCAAAGTTACTACGCGTTATCAATTGGATATTGAAATTTTGGGCAGTAGAATATGTTTTATTGGTAATGTTCTTTTGGTTGGAAACCGAGCCATCTCCTAAATTCCAAATACGACTCAAGGTTCCACCTCCGGTTTTAATAGTAGACACATCTGAATAATTGTAAGCGTTCTGATTCACACATTGGCTCACTGTATTAATCGTAAAATCTGCCTGGGGCATAGAGCGAACGGTTACCAACTTCTCAATGGTATCAGAACATCCATCGCTGTTAGTGGAAATTAATCGGATCGTTTTCCCCCCATCGTGCATATATTTTTTAGTTATATTCCTACTAGAACTAAAGGAGGAATCTCCAAATGCCCAAGAATACGACATACTTCCATTGCCATTGTTAGGCTGAGAATTATTAGTAAGTTCAAATGCATTGGTATTCAAACACTGACTGTTGCTGTTTATATCGAAATCAGCGGTAGGATTGGCTCTTACCACCACGGTTCTCTCGGTTGAATCCTGACAAGCAAAAGAATTATAGGTAATTAATCGAATCTTGTAATTTCTTGCTGTTTGGAAGGCATATTTTTGGTTCGTACCGGCACTTGCCGTCTGAATCGTGCCATCCGCAAAATTCCAACGAATACTATCTAAGGAACCTGCAACCGCATTAGAGGAGTCAAAGAACGTGAAGCTGTTTCCCTTTAAGCATTGAGAGTAATTTCCCACAATAAATGCAGCTTTAGGATTTTCGTGAATATTAAATTCAAAACGGGTGGTATCAAAACAGCCATTGGTATTCTCCAATATTAATTCAACCCATTTCGCCCCAGCCGCGCTGTATTTTTTATTGGTCTTAATACCCGTAGCGCGCGTGCTATCCGAAAATAACCAATTCGCATTTTTTATTCCATTGCCTGCCTTATTTACCGCTGTAAATTGAGCCGTGGTAGACAAACAAGAATCAGGAGATGTATAATCAATACTCGCTTGTGGTTTGGGCAAAACACGGAAAGGTTTATCGATAGAATCCTGACAACCAAACTCACTGTTGGCTATCATTTTCAAAGTATAGGTTTTTGCTGAGTCTACCGTGTAATTTTGCAGAGTAGCACTGTCTCCAATCTCTTTTTCATCTACCAACCAACGTACCCAATGCGAACCACCTCTAGCTGGCATAATTGTAGTATCGGTAAAAGTAAATAGATTGTCATTCTCACATTGCGCTGCATTGGCTATCATTAAACGCGCGATAGGCTCTGGCTTAATTTCCACATTCCGTGAAATAGTATCGGAACACGATTCTCCATTGGTTACTATAGCTGTAATGGTTTTAACACCATAATATACGAACGACTTACTCGGATTTGCAAGGGCCGAATTTGTACTGTCTCCGAAATCCCAAGCATACTGCAATGTAGAATTTACCAAATTACTTTCGCTACTATCTGTAAACTGGGTGCTATTTCCATTCAAACATTGCAAATAAATATCGGCATTGAAATAAGCCCTCGGATTTGGATTTACCCGCACCAAACGGCGCACACTATCGGCACAACCCAATGTATTGGTTACGATTAAACGTACCGAATAGGTTCCAGAATCAGCGTAACTGTACATAGTGGTACTGCCAGAACCTGCAGTAGATAGGTCTCCAAAATCCCAATTGTAATCATTCAAACTACCATATGTGGTAGTCGCCGTAGATTGAAAATTGAATTCATTGCCTTTCAAGCAGTCAAAAGTATCGGCAATGGTATATGCAGCTTTGGGATTTTCGAACAAATTGAAGTTCAATTCGGAAGTATCCGCACAACCAAAAACATTAGAAATGATCGTTTCAATCCGTTGAGCGCCGTTCGCCGTAAACTTTTTAGACACACTAGAATCCGTATAGGTACTCGCGTCAGAGAAGGTCCATAATATATTTGGAATGGTAGCCGCTAATAAATCATCTACCTTAAATGAAGAAGCATTATTCAAACACGAATCGCTATTGATTTTCGTAATTTGCGTTACCGGGTGGTAATCTACTCGTATCTTTCTGTCGGTAGTATCGGCACAACCCAAACTGTTCGTTATTTGCAATTGTACTTCATACATGCCCGTATCGGCATACTTGTATTTGATGCTGTTCTTACTCGAGCTCGTATCCGAAATTCCGTCGCCAAAATGCCAAACATAATTAATTGCCGTTCCGTATTGCAGATCGCTGCTGTCTATCCACTCAAATTCATTTCCCTTAAAACAAATCGCAGAATCTACTGCATAAAATCCAGCTATCGGATTATTATATAAATTGAAATTATAATTCAAGGTATCCAAACAACCACGTGCATTCCCCAGAATCAAACGCACACTTTTTGCGCCTTCGGTGGTGTAGCTCGTTTCACTTGTAGAATCGGTACTACTGAATCCATTGCTATACAACCACGATACCGAATGTGGCATCGAGGCCTCGCGGTCAATCGCCTTTAATTTTACTTTTGAATCCAAACACGAATCACTGAACAAGCGCACCAACTCCGTTTGGGGCTTCTGCAATATCTCGATTCGCTTACTGAGGGAATCCTTACATCCAAAGCTGCTGCTCACCACCAACTTCACCGTAAGGGTGTCAAATCCTACATATCCTTTGGTCACATTGGTTTGAACCGAATTATTTCCATCGCCTAAATTCCACGCATAACTCAAACTACCCTCTCCTGCTCCTATATTACTTGCATTCGTAAACACAAATTGGTGGTCGTTTTCGCACTGCGTTGAATCGTTAATGGCAAATGCTGGATTCGGTAACGCATAAACCCTAAGGGCACTGTTCGCAGTATCCTTACATGAAAACGCATTCGATACAATCAATTCGATATTGCGACTGCCCGCAGTAGCATATTTAATTAAGGGACTTGCGGCCGTGCTGCTCGTATCTGCGAAATCCCATGCATACGTCAAACTCGCATTCGGCGAACCCGATACACTCTGCTGCGTAAACGCAAAACTGTTGGCATCTAAACACTGGGCACTATCGGTTTGACTGAATTTTGCGGTTGGATTTGGATGTACGCGGGTACTCTTGCTGATAGAATCGTAACATCCATTATCATCTCGAACCCATAATTTAATCGAATATATACCCGTATCGCCGTATGAATGGATCTTACGGGTAGCGGTATTAAACGTATCTTTTTGGATATCTCCCCATGTATATATATAGGTATCGTTAGTGCCATCACCGGCTACCGAAGCATCGGTAAAGCCGAATTCATTTCCACGGATACAATACAATACCGTATCGATATTGAAATTGGCATCCGGACCTTTTAGAACATGCACAATTTGAGTGGAACTATCCCTACATCCATAAGAACTGATGCTCTTATGCATAACGGTAATGTAAGAGGTGGTACTGGCATAATTATGCGCTACTGAATCGCCTGTGGCCGTCGCCCCATCACCATATACCCACGCCGAGTTCAAACTTCCGCCTCCAGCTAAAATCGTACTTGCATCTTCATAGATATACAAATTGTGATTTTCACATTGTACACTGTCGTTAATCGTAAAGTTTGAAATTGGATAAGGCGCTACAAGGGCCAATTGAACGGAGGTATCTGAGCATCCGCGGGTGTCTCTAACAATTAACTGAATGTTTTTATAACCTGTATAATCGTAAATTTTTACTGGATTTTTGGATGTTGAAGTACTCGAATCTCCAAAATCCCAATAATAGTTAACGGAGCCCGTTTGAAAAGTCGATGTATTGGTCAGTCGGAATCGGTGATTGTCGATACATTGAGTGCTATCGTTGAAGCTGTAAATAGCCTTTGGGTTGGTATACACATTTATACTAATACTGCTGGTATCTATACACGAATTGGCATTGGTAACCCTTGCCTCAATAGTTTTACTGCCGTTGCTTGTAAAACTGTAATTCACCAATGAATCTGTGAAACTTGTAGATGTTGGAAATACCCATTCGATGTTGTTAAACGTTGCCGCGTTGAGATCATCAGCCTTAAACAACCAAGAACTATTCAAGCACGAGTCCAAACTGGTATTGAAAATCTTCGCTAGGGGTTTCGCCAAAAGGGAAACATTCTTTGATATAGAATCTATACAACCATCGGAAGAGGTGCTTACCAATTTAACCGAATAGGTTCCATCGGCTTTGATAATGGACTTTGTTACATTGGTAGTCGTAGCACTGTTTCCATCAGGGAATGACCATTGATACGTCAAGCTCTTTCCCAATCCAACGCTAGAAGAATTGGTAAAGACAAAGGAGTTTGTGTTTTCGCATTGACTATCGTCGTTAATGGTAAAATCAGCTATCGGTGTTGGTAGAATAGTCAAATTTACAGTAATAACGCTATCGCATCCAGCGTAATTTAATATCGTATCTAAGTAAGTTCCACTCGTGGTCCACGAATACTTACCACTAGGGGTAACATACGGATCACAAACGGAAAGCGTAAGAGTAGACGTTGTATTGGTACATTGTGCATTAAGATCTCCTGCGAATACAAAAAACACTCCGACTAAGCTTCCTATAATTACTTTGAATATTTTATTTACCGATATCAACATAAAACATTACAAGTTTAGCCAATTAAATACAAAACTAATCAAGATTGTATATAACATTTCATCATATAATTCTCAAAATTTGACAACTTCATTAAAAGCAAAGATATTTTATTTTTATTGAAAAAAATATTGTTATTATTGCAAGGACTAATATCCATGATCAAACTATCTAAGTCCACAGTCAAAGTTGTTTTGGTTGCATTGGTTTTCAACTTTCAAGGCATGCCAAATTCAACGGCGCAAAATCTCCAATTTCGTCAATCATTTGCACAGCGGACGCTTTTAAATCCAGCATTAATTGGCACCGGACAATTAAATGATGAACAATCGGCTCGAATTAGTTCAGGCACCAAAGGACAGTGGCTCGGATTGGGCAAAAGACTTTTCGCCCAATCCATTGCATACGATGCCGCAATTTCCAATACCAATGCCGCGTTTAGCGCGGGTATTTACACTACGGATTTAATTTCTGGATCCGAAGGACGTTCTCGATATTCCCATATTTCAGCCCATGCGGGATACGCCTATGATCTAAAAATTAATAAAAAATTATATATAAAAGGAGGTATAAACACCCAATTTTCGTCATTTAATTTTGGAGCTGAACAATTTTTCTGGGAAGACCAAATCAACGCCTCCAATACCGGATTTTTGATACCCACCAAAGAACCAAATACTCAATTGACAAAAAATGTCTTCCATGCATCCGCCGGTCTACTTGTTTATGGAAATAAAGGTTTTTTTGGCATAAGTGCTCTTAATGTTAACCAACCTGATATTTCGTTCTTTGAAGAAGGCGGACAACACATTCCCATAAACATTAATATCCATGCTGGATACGAAATTTTCGAATCTGAATCGGGAACAAAAATCCTCCCCTCTGCCGTCTATTCCATATTACCTGGAGCACAATCTAGATCACTCATGATTAATGGTATCCGTGATAATTTCAGAATGGGATTAGGAGTTCAGAATACCGAGGCATACAGTACACAATCCTTTTCTGTGAATTATTATTTTGGCGCGCGTTACGATAAATATTATATCGGCTATGCAAACGATTGGAACTTAAGTGTTAAAAACTCTTCCATTCCCCTTACCCATGAAATCTCAATCATTATTTTTCCATATGCGACCAAGGTTTCCAAAAGACCAAACCCGTTCCCGGAATATTAAATCCCTTTAGCTCAAAGAGCCAATTGTGAATAGTATTACCCCCCTATATTAATATTCAATCCTACCGCAAGAACTTGCTTGAATTGTAATCTTGGACCGGTACGTTCCCCTAATTCATCTAAAGCAATTTGAATATCATCATCATATACAAAATGCAAAATCAAATGAGTGGTTATAAACTCATTAACTTGTAAGTTAAAGGTATTCTCAAAATCCACGTCAATATTACCCGGATTTTCAATATAGTTAGAGAATAAAACCAATCGCGATTGGATACCAACATTTTTAACTATTCGCGGCTCGTTATACTCTACACGCATGGATCCACCCGCCTCAGAACGAAACTTTTTTCCTAACGTTAAATACTCACCTGTAAAATAATCGTACTCTCCCGGCTCCACACCATAAGCACCTTGATTGGCCAAATCTTGATTCAATACTATGGTATTTTTACTGGTAACCGGACCTAAAAACACGCTCAACTTGTAGCTAGGAACATAATCAAAACCTAAAGAACCTATTACATATCCAGGAGCCATAAACTCAGAAATTGGTTTTTCATCTCCCAAGTTATAATATCCTGGCTGAAATTGAGAGCCCAAAGATACAAGACCCGTATAAAACCACTTATCATTAGCTCGCAAACCGAATTTAGTAGTTATCTCTAAACGATCATCGTTCTTGAACCATTTGCCTTCACGACCTTGCAACATGATGCCATAACCTGCATCAAAATTCGTTTCCCAATTAAATTTTTCGCTCGTATAAGCCAAACTTAAACTAAGGGAAGTGGAAATTGCAATAGAATTTTCTCCCCCTCCTTGCCAATTAGAAAATTGAGCTTGACTTGTGCTAATAACTGAGTTACCCCCAAATGTCCATTGTCCTAGGCTTGGTTCATCATAAGGCTCGTAATCGTCCCATTTAGCGAAACCAGTTTTAGGACCATATTTTGTAAAGGCTTTTAACAGCCCGTCTGCATGTGTCCTTTCATACGGCTGGCCCGTAATAGAATGAGACAACGCCAGGATAGGAGCCATCAACAAAACGATTAATAATTTACACTTGAACATGGTACCGAACTTGATACAATAATAAGTGCATTAAAGTTTCAAACCAAACAACTAACTATTTAGATAATTTATGTTATAATATATTATCGCTTATACATGCGCTGATAGTACATTTTATGCATTGCATTCGTGCCATCATCGTCGTCTTGCTTCCCCTTGAAAGCCCTTAAATTATAAGTTAATTGTACCATCACGTAACGCGTTAAAACCTTAGTGCGCACATCCTCAAAATAGGTCTCGTTCACATTTCTAACAATACTCTGATTTTGATTTAATAAATCATATAACTGAACTCGGAAATCCCACTCATTTTTCTTACCAAATTTGCGACCCAAACCCATATTCCATAAGTATATAGATTGATTAAAATTAGTCTGAAAACCGGTGTATAGTTGGTGATTCAAATCGGAATTAAAAACCCATTTCCCCCCTGGCATCCAATTTATTTGTAATCCCGTTCTTTGAATCCAATAGTTTTGATTCAAACTGCTTTGTAAGGTATTGACCACTTGATTGTAGGAAGTAGCACTGCTAATATTAAAGTCCAATCGCTCACTAATATTTGACCCCAAACCTAAATCAAAACCCAAACTAGGATTCTTACTGGTATTTCTCTGTGGAACCAACGCATCAATCTGTATCAAACTCGGAGTTTCCCGGTAATCAAAAGAAAACCCGGTATTTAAATTAAGTTTTCCTTTTAATAATGGCCTTGACCAATTGATTCTGCTCCCCACCGTAAAAGCCCCGTCTAAATTTACCGGTTTCGACAATTGTGCACCAGGCCTTAAATAAAATGCGGTATCTCCCGTGGGAACCCAAATACCATCGCTTGCTGCACTTGCTATTTGCGTTAATGTCGTTAAAGCATTCGTAGATGCCGTTCCGCGCAAAAATGCAAAGAACATGCGACCGGTTTTGGCATCCATATTGAAATACCGAGAAAACAAGCGATGCTGGAAGTCTTGAACCAAATTGCTATTTCCCGTAGTTAATTGAAGCGGATTGGCATTGTTAATTACCTCTTGCAACTGAGTAACCGAAGGCGCATTATTAGACGTTCTGTAATAAATACGCATCCCATTCGCCCCACGCGTACCACTTCTAAACGTTAATTGTGGCAAAACCGATAAAAATCGTCTGTTTATATCTAAGCCAACTGGAAACATTTGCGTTCCTTTCAAATACGCTACCTGACCGTCAACCCCCACCGTCAATTGAATGCCCTTTTTCATTCGCTGAAAGCGCATTCCTGCCGCATGGCGACTATACCCATTATCGAAACTGCTCGATAAAACCGTATCTAATAGGTCATAATTGCCCCCAAAATAAGTTGGAATGTAATTCAAGCGATCGCTGTTATTTTGATTCAGATTCATTTCATATGTAAACAATAAACTGTGAAATGAATCCAAAGGCTCCGTATACTCGATTTCTGTAGCTAATCCCAATACCCCTTGATCTAAACGCGTTTCTTGTTGACGGATACTCGAGTCAGACCCCCTAAATAAACGATTATCTAACAAACTCGTACCGCCCGACGTATTGTAACTGGGCACCAATTCAATAGCCAAAGAACGCCCTTTTTTATCGAACGCGTGCAACCAATCAATTTCAAAAGCTCCATTAAGCGCCGAATTGTCATTCGTAAAAAGATTGTTCATTAAGCTTATCAGTTTGGTGTAGTCAGCAGATTGTGACACACCTATAGTAGGTAAGGTTTGATTGGTAATCTGATAGGTCAATCGGGGTTGCATGATAATTCGATCGTTGCTGTCTATATTCCATTCCAACCTAGAGCTAAATCGATGCTGTTGACTGTAATTGTCCTGCTCAGCCTCTTCGGTGTACCTTAATCCTAAATCACCTAATTCCCCACCCGTAATGAACAACCTATCGGTATTGCTATTCTTAATATTATTGACATCGCTAAAGAAATAACTGCCACTCACATTCCATTTTTTACCCCATTTATCTGCGTAATTCAACCCCAATAACGTAGATTGTGTTATGCCGTCGTTACCCGCCACGAAAAAATCGCCCATGCCCCTACGCCCAAAATTTCCCCCACCAAATGAACTTGAAATATCATCAAAAGCGAAATTTTGTTCGTTAATATTATTCGACTGGAATAAAAAAGAAAGCCTTCGGTCGCCATCAAACGTATTATAAGTAGCGCCCGTCTTGTATTTGGTATCATCGCCAGTACCGTCAATAGATTGACCCACACCCCCATAAAACTTACCAAACTGCCCGTTTTTAAAACCCGACTTAGTAATAATATTCATGGTTTTAGTGGTATTCCCATCATCGAATCCCGTAAACTGACTCTGCTCAGACTGAGCATCGTAAATCTGAATTTTAGATATCGATTCGGCCGGCACATTCTTTAATGCCGCTTTTGGGTCTTCCCCAAAATAAGGCTTCCCATCAACTAACACGCGAACTACCTTCTCGCCTTGCGCTTCTATTTCGCCATTTCTTTGAATAACACCAGGTAATTTCTTAACCAAATCTTCGGCACTCGCATCGGGATTTACTTTGTAGTTAGAAGCATTCATTTCTGCGGTATCGCCCTTCATTTCTATGGCCTTCGTGCGAATTTCTATCGCCTCCATCTTTTCAGATTGCTTCAACAGGGTAGTGATGCCTAACCCAATACCAATACCCGCTTCGCCCCGTTGCATCTGGGGTTTCACTAAGTTAATGGCCGTTTCGTAATTCGTAGCTTGTGCTTTTACAACCGCCATCGACTCCCGCAAACTCACCCCTGCTGCTCTTAATTTCTGAAAAGACTCTCGAGACACTTCGCCACCAAAAAATCCCTCCGCATTTGTCTCGTTCACATAAAATGGCTCTGCTTGCCTTTCCAACCAAGACAAAATAAGCGTTTTATCGTTCAACGTTTTTAAAGTATCCGCGGGTAAAATGTACACCTGAATTTTAGCCATAGCAATTCCTGTCCCGGTGGCATCAGAAACCCCTCCCTCGATTATAAACTGCATTTTGCCAAATCCCTGGGCCTGTAAAAGAGAACCCATTAAACCAAACAGCCCTACTAAAAAATAATTTTTCATTGAACAGCGCAATTTACAATCATTTTACAATCATTTCTTGGTTTGTCGACTAACAACCATTGAAATCTTTTGACCGCACTTTTTACAACCTTTTTCAATTGAAATTGTTATCAACTCGTGAATCAAGTTGCCGTTGTTTTTCCTCACCAATTATTCGAACCAAATCCCGCTGTCGAAGCCGCACCCAATGTGGTATTGGTGGAAAGCGATTTAATTTTCAATCATTACCAATTTCATATTGTTAAGCGCGTTTTTCACCGTTTGTCGATGATGCGTTATGCCGAAAAATTAATCAAAAAAGGTATTCCCGTCAGGTACATAGACGCCCAATCGCCCCTTTCCAACGCTAAAGTACTCTTCAACGAATTAAGTCAAAATCACACCGAAATACACGTCATTGAACCCGAAGACGATTGGTTGAGTAAACATATTCGGGCCGGTCTCCAAGGCCATAGCGTGGATCTTAAAATTCATCACAATCCCAATTTTCTTACCCCAATCAAAGTCGGTTACGACTTTTTTGATACCAAAAAGCGCTATTTCCAGACCGATTTTTATTCTTTCCAAAGAAAACGATTAAACGTTTTGATGGATGCGCAACAAAAACCTCTCGGGGGAAAACTTACTTATGATTCCGAAAACCGAAAGTCCTATCCCAAATCTCATGCCTTTCCCAAAGTAGCCCTAGCGCCCCTTGGCCCCGATTACGATTTTGCCAAAGCCTATGTCATTGAAAATTTCCCCCAAAATTTTGGAACCTTAGACCACTTCGAATTTCATAATTACTTCTACCCAACTACCACGGAAGAGGCCCATGCGGCATTCGAAGAATTTCTCGAAAATAGATTCTTGTATTTCGGCGATTATGAAGATGCTTTTGGGAAAAATCCCGACGAACACTTTCTGTACCACTCTGTTTTAACTCCGGCGTTGAATATCGGACTCATTAATCCCGATTACATCATTTCACGAACCCTGCATTTTGCAGAAACCCGCAACATACCCTTAAATTCTACAGAAGGATTTATACGGCAAATTATAGGTTGGCGAGAATTCATGCGAATTGTATATCATCGCGAAGGACGTAAACAGCGGCTCTCTAATTTCTGGAATTTCAAACGTAAAATACCGGCGTCGTTTTACGACGGAACCACAGGCATAGAACCGGTGGATTTGGTTATAAAGAAAGTACTTAAAACCGGATATGCACACCATATTGAGCGGCTTATGGTTTTAGGGAATTTCTTTTTGTTATGCGAATTCCACCCCAATGAAGTATACCGTTGGTTTATGGAGCTTTTTGTCGATGCCTACGACTGGGTAATGGTACCCAACATCTACGGAATGTCGCAATTTGCCGATGGAGGAATAATTACTACCAAGCCGTATTTTTCGGGTTCTAACTACATCACTAAAATGTCCGATTTCCAAAAGAAAAAAGAACCTTGGCAAGAAATTTGGGATGGACTTTACTGGAGATTTATACACGAAAACAGACAGTTCTTTCAACAAAATCCGCGATTGGGCATGATGGTAATTACCTATGACAAGATGTCGGACGAGAAAAAATCCGCACACCTACACCATGCGGAAACCTTCCTCAAATCTTTGGATCAAAACTAATTAGCACATTTCTACTGGCACTAAACCATACAAAATGAACCGATTTTATGGCGTTTAGATGTTTCAACATTGCCCTATATTTGCATTGAAAACTAAAATAATATGAAAAAGTATTTATTCGGATTTGCAGCAGTAATCGCATTAGGATTCTCTGCATGTACAGATGACGAACCTGTAAACGACGGTCCAGCCGTTAGCCCTATCGTTGCTAAATGGGAAGTAACAGACGTTTCTTCACGTGTTCAAGACAGCATGACAAATGGAACCCTTTTGGACACTACGATTTCTGAAATGTATGCCGCTAATGAAATGGTAATTGATCTAAGAGCCAATGGCGATGCTATCACTACCAATGATGACGGTGGTATGATGGATTCAGATACCGGCTACTACACCTACAGTGCTCCTATTCTAAAGTTATATGAAGATAAAACAGATATGACTGATTTTGAAGAGTATACTGTTACTTTAAGCGGCAATAACGTAGCTTTAAAAGGCCAAGACTTTTATGAAACAATGGATTTTAGAGGTTTCCCTCTAGCGTTGAAGTTCAGCGTTACGATTAACGCAAAAAAGAAATAATCTTTCATTTGCAATTTTCACAAAAGGCTGCCCGTGGGCAGCCTTTTTTTTTTATAAAACTCCTACGCCCTTACAGCGACCACACCAAGGTACCCAAAATCATTCTTGGGGCGTATAAGCGGTATCCCGCAGGACGTGCAGCCACCACATGTTCTGAGTTAAGCGCATTTTGAATACTTAACTTAAACGTCCAATGTTTGTATGTATAAGAAGTACCTACATTATGAACCCAAGATGCCGGTAGATCAGCAGTACCCGATCCCGCAACACTTCTACGTTCAGATTGATACACACTTTGTACAAAAAACTGATACGATGCTACGGCATATCCCAACACCACACCTCCTTGAAATTGAGGAACATAAGGCAATTCATCATTGATTTTCACCGCACTCCACTCCTCAAAATCACTATTGAATGAATCTGTAAAACGCGCATCTGTATAAGTCGCATTGGCAGTCATCTCTATACCCTTCCAATTAAAACCAATACGCGCTTCTATGCCTTGAACCAATGCCGCCCCTCCGTTAAACATATCTCCAGTTCCAGTACCTCCTGAAGCCGCCATATCGGAACCCAATAATCTATCGTAAGAACTGCTGAAACCCGTAATCTGGAACGGCAAGTTAGCGTGTCGAATTCCTAATTCTGTATTTATACTGCTTTCAGGCAATACCCCTTCTTTTGAACCTGCAGGAGTAAAACCTTTATGAATACCACCAAAGGCAATCCAATTGCCGAGTTTTTTATTCAAAGAAATTCCCGGTAAAAGAACACGAGTTAAATTTGACCTTACGGTCAATTCGTTTTCATCGCGCTCGGGATTTGAATTTCCAAAATCTGCTCTGTAGGCTCTAATTTGTTCTCCCCTTAAACCGGCTTGAAGCGTCCAACCGACATAACTAAAAGTAGCTCGATAATAGGCACTTTGAGCGGCTGCAAAATCAATTCGATTCCCAGCAGCACCCTTTTCGCCAAAGGCTATTAGCGACAGTGATTTGCCCATTGCATATTTATCTGTCCACTGAAAACGATCCTCACCATCGCTGTGTAAGCGCAAACCTGCCTCATGGGTTAGTTTCGCAATTGACCAATGCTGGGTTATGGAACTTCTAAATTGAATACCTTGACTGTAATACTCTCTGTTATTCGCTTTAATTTCTCCAATTGCAGAATCCATTCCACCTCCATCGATTGCCAATAATTCTTCTGCGTACATTTCGGGATTTTCTAAAATCGTCGCGATTCCTTTAAATCCATTCCCAGTATTAACTTTATCTAATTTGTACCAATTTCGATTGATTTGATGGCGATAAACATCTGCCCGAAACCAACCCTTTTTTAAATTTATTGTGTAGGAGAAACGGCCCATGATGCGATCCATAAACATACTGTCATGAGAAGCACCCACATACTGTTTCCTAGGGCTTGAAATGGCATCTTGAAACGTAAGACCCAAATAAGTTTGATTGGAACGTTCTTGGGTACCCGCAATTACCAATTCTAAATGATGGATGTCTTTATCGTCTAAATGATGACCTACTTTGAGGTACCCATCTCGCAATAGATATCCACCCGCTGGTTTGCCGTACAATTCTTTAAATCCACTTGCGCCACTTTGATTGAAGGCAATACCCACAGATGTTCTGGGAGCAATTTTGAATTCTCCTATAATGGCATGTCTGTTTTGACCGAAATTTCCCCAAGCCGTAGAAATACGAAGGTCGTTCTTCTCGTCTAATACTGGAGTCACCATATTGATAGCCCCACCTGTAGTTTGAGGTCCTGTAATCAACTGGGCAGAACCTTTAAGTATTTCAATATTTTGATACTTCCACATTGCGGGCGTGTAGTACGCCGCAGGAGAAGAATAGGGAGCGGGAGCGGTAAGCACCCCGTCTTCCATTAGGGTAACGCGACTCGAACGCAAAACGCCTGTGCCTCGTAAACCCACATTCAAACGCAATCCCCAACCGTCTTCTTGCTGGGTATACACACCGGGTAAGGTTTGCAACAATTGGTTACCATCTACTTGATCAAAGCGCTTAATCTCCTGCTCGCGCAATAACACTTCAGAACCACTTAAATGGGCAATCTGTCCCAGATCTTTACGGGGAGCCAAGATGGTAATCGATTCCATTTCCACGGGAGCGACGGCGCTTCCATTGGCTGTATCTAATCGATTTGCAAATGGTTGTGCAGATAAAGAATGGAACTGTAAAACAGAAACTAAAAATACGATACCAAAAAATGTAACTTTCATGTGCTTGTTTAGATTGTTTCTAATTAAGCACAAATCTAATTTCAATTTAGAATAATTCCAAATAAAGCGCAAAAAATCACAAGAATGAACGCTGCAGACCTCACCCTATAATTTTTTATTGATTGGATTTCAATTGATTGGATTTCTAAAAAGTTCCTGTAAAATTTTCTGAGCAATCATACACAATCACATAGGGAGCGCGTAGCTCAACTGAACTACCTAACCAGCAAGTAAATCAATCCAGCTACAACAGCCGAAACAGGTATGGTAACGATCCAAGCAAAGAGTAAACTCCGGGTAACTCCCCAACGCACCGCACTCAATCGCTTGGTAGCGCCTACACCTATAATAGAACCTGTAATGGTATGTGTGGTACTCACAGGTATTCCCATTTGAGCTGTTAAAAACAAGGTTATCGCACCCGCGGTTTCCGCCCCTACCCCCTCTAATGGAGTAACTTTGGTGATTTTAGTGCCCATGGTTTTTACAATTTTCCAACCCCCACTTAAGGTACCCAAAGCAATAGCCGCATAGCAGGCCAAAGGCACCCAGTTCGGGATTTCCTTAAAGTCAATGATATCGCCATTGGCTATCATCGCCGCGCCAATTATACCCATAACTTTTTGAGCATCACTACCACCATGGCCCAAACTAAACGCTGCTGAAGAGATCAACTGAAGCTTTTTAAACATATTTTGCATCCTAGCAGCAGTGGGATTCTGAACTTTTTCTACCCAATAATACACCAATGCAAAAACGACAAATACCGCCATCATTATATTAGTAAGCATTCTATTATCGGCTTTCGCGAGATCTTTTTTCAATGAATTAGCTACGTCTATTTTATATTTTTGGATAAACTTCTCGGTTTTAGCCTCTCCTAGTCCTAAAATCGACGCTACCTTCAATGCCGTTTCTTTTTCACCTAAAGAATCTAGCATTTTAAAATGAACAAGCGACACTTCTAATTTCGCCTCTGCCTCATCTAAGACCACTTGCGACTCGGGCTTAAAATACGCATCCTTTTTTAACTGTTCGTATTGCAAAAAGCGCTCTGCGACTTCTCTTTGTTTATTGATTTTTACATCAGACACATCCACGTTCGCTATGATTTGTGAAACCACAAAATCACCACCTTTGGACTTATAATCTGCTAAATAAGGCAATGACGCCTCAAAATGTTCTTTTGCTAAATCGTAATTATGATTCAAATGAGCATCCTGTGGATTTTTATTAACCGCCTTTTTATAATACTCCACTCGATAAAATTTGGCAAGGTTCTCTTCCAACTTCTGATTCATGAAATAATGAAACGTAAAGAATAAGGCCAGCGAGGAGAGAATCATGATTGATAAACGACCCCAATAATTTTTCTTGATGGTTACCAAAGTAATATACGCCGAAATAACCATACCCATTATAGGCGCCAAAACGATAAAATAGACGGTTTTCATAATCTTGTCGGAAGCAACCACATCCGACAAAGGCATCATGCCCTTTTCTGCAAATGCATGCATCAAGGCAGCACCTGCAAAACCGCCTATTAATGTATGTGAAGATGAGGAAGGAATTCCATACCACCACGTCAGTAAATTCCAAAAAATGGCTGCTATTAAACCCGCAAGTATTACTTCTAAGGAAATAAAATTGTTTACCACCGTTTTACTAATGGTATTGGCCACGGCATGGTCTTTAAAAAGGAAAAAAGCAGCAAAATTGAACATAGCCGCCCATAAAACGGCTTGAAAAGGAGTCAATACTTTGGTACTTACAATCGTAGCAATAGAATTTGCGGCATCATGAAACCCGTTAATATAATCGAATATCAAGGCCAACACAATGATTAATACAACCAACGTCATAGGGCCTTATTTATGCGTATTTTACAATGATGGTTTCAATCACATTAGCCACATCTTCAAACTTATCAGTTGCTACCTCCATAACCGTGTAAACTTCCCTTCGGCGGATTAAGTTTTTAAAGTCGTTCTCGTTATCAAATAGTTCTTTGATGCAACTGTCGAAAATTTTATCGGCATGATTCTCCAAACTATTGATTCTTACGATTGCCTCCATGATCTTTTCTGGGCGTTTCAACTCACGTAACTGCATGATAACCTGACTCACTTCTTTAGCACCTTCGCAAATAACATCCGCCAAACGGCGTATGCCTTCGTCGTTAGGATTCACCTCATGGAAATGAATTTTCTTAACCGATGCATAGATGTAATCGACAACATCATCCATGGCAGTAGTCAGATAATGGATGTCTTCGCGATCAAATGGAGTGATGAAATTTTTACCTAACTCCTGAAAAATTTGATGCGTAACCTCATCATTACGGTGCTCTAAATCTTCCATTTCCGTATGAATTCGCGCGCGCTTTATCGGATCTGTTTCGTTAACAAACTCTTTTAACTTCTTGCCAATATCGGCAACGTTTTTACCTGTTTGCTCAAACAGATTGTAAAAAATCTTGTCCTTAGGAAGGAAAATGCTGAAAATGTTGTTTAAGGCCATATTCGTAAATTGAATTGCAATAATAGAAACCTTATTTTAACAATTTCGTAACATTGAAGAATTTAACACAATGATAATATTACCTACTTACAGCATGCCTTGCTCCCCGAATTGCCTTTCAATACACTACGGCTGAGTTTCCTTATTTGGGGCATACTTACTCCTTCTTTACATATCCAAGCTTTATTGATGTCAAATTCTTTATAAACCTCCCTTTTTCTGCCTGGCCAATCGATTCCAACCTCCAAAATTTCGGTTAAGGCGCCCATACCTATCTCTAACTCCATACTATTAGATCCAAAAGTACCCCCATCACCAACGGTATGGTACCAATTTTGCAGGTTACCCGAGGCTGTTTTTCCAGTTACCCGCACTCTCGCGCCAATGCTATTTTTATTTTCGCTACTGCGCAACTGCAAGCGAAGCCAATTGTTACCCGTATTCGGATTTACAAACAGTGCATTATGTGCGTCATCACCTTCAACCGCTCCCCCCAAAGTAACATATACATCTTGATCTCCGTCATTATCTAAATCTCCAAACCCAATTCCATGTCCCTTTTGTAAATGTCCCATTCCTGAACTCATGGTAACCTCATCAAACCCTTTTCCTCCGCGATTCAGAAATACCCTATTGGGAACTAACGTAGTAAATGCAAACGCACCCGTACCCGCGTATACATCAATCCAACCGTTATTCCACGCAATTGGGCCGAATCCGTAACATCAATAAACCCGCCCTTACCATCCGAAAAAAACAAGGTTGCATTATCTTGTATTCCATAAGAACTAGCGAAAACATCCATAAAACCATCGCCATTAAAATCTTCAATAATGCCTGCGCCCGACAAACCTTTAACATCCACGCCCAAATCAGTTGCTGCGTTATATAAAGGAGTAAATCCTGTAACCTTGGTATCGACAGCCGCAAAATCAATTCTGAATTTTTCCGGAACCCCTTGGGGGAAATCGCCTAACGTCATTGCCGCTATATTAAAGAGCCATTTTAATTGAATATCATCTGGGTATACTTCCAATAACATGGCATAGTAACGCATAGCTTGTTGAGACCCATTTTTCTTAACATGGATAGCCTTTCCTTTAAGTGGCAGAATACAACTTTCGGAATTGTGATTGGCCACGCAGTTTTCATTTTCTCCATGACGCAGATAGGCAACGGCCAACAATTCGTAAAGCGATTTGAATTGAGGAATTCGAATTTTCTCTTCGTCGCTTCCATTGAAATCCTTAAGAAAGGTTTCAATCTCCTTTATCGCACCGTGCGCGTTACCCGAATTGAGCAATTCAAAGGCATATTTCAAATTCCAAACGATGGCCTCCTTGCCAGATTTAAAGGCGGGCTTATTAATTAAAAGTTGTTCGGCTCTTTTGCCACTCAGAAAATAATTGGTTTGGAAATTGGCAACAGTATTCAAACTATCCAGTATTAACGCCATCTGGCGATTACCCTCAAACCTCAAATCGGCTTGATTCTTATCAAACTCCAGTGATTTTTTGTTTTCTTGGCAAGAGAAAACAAACATCCCCAATACAGCCACTCCACAATGTAAATATTTCATAATTACGCTACTTAAATTTATTAGTTAAAATTTAAGCAGGTAATTTTACGTTAATCCAAAATGAAAATACGCAGTAAATACTAATTTAATGACAATATATAACAACCCTCAGACATCCACTAAAGATATTAAAAACAATGCTCAAAATACACATAAAAAGAATAAATTATCTTTCGTCAGTTATAATTAAATAAAACTAAATATAACTGTAACACATACTAAAAATAATATCATTTAATCACTGCGAATTATGCAATAATCTAAACATGAGTCAAAAATACGTCCGAAATG
>ERZ891134.158-NODE-158-length-60582-cov-6.139260_pt1 | contig 60582 bp, 61 predicted proteins | sample MGYA00520888_ERZ891134 | MGnify/ENA primary metagenome ERZ891134 (study PRJEB32303, sample SAMEA104408692) | aquatic metagenome | biome: Brackish water; feature: Coastal; material: water | place: Baltic Sea | collected 2014-10-23 | depth 10 m ... | reverse complement strand
CCCGTACACCTCCCCAGCGATAACCGCCTTGTTCTCCGGGTTGCTCACGAAAATCGGTGCCTACGCCTTGCTCCGAGTCATCTCACTGGTTTACGAACCAGGGCGGCTGGTCGTGGTGATCGTCATCGTCGTCTCGATTGCCAGCATGATCGTCGGGGTTCTTGGTGCACTAGGTGAAGGCACCATTCGTGGCGTCTTGACCTTCCAGATGGTCAGCGGAATGGGCTACATCATCGTTGGAGTTGTACTAGCGGGAGCGGTTGGCCTCGCGGCCGTCGTCTTCTACTTGGTGCATCACATGATCGTGATGACGTCGTTGTTCCTCACCGGAGGAACGGTCGAGCACGAAGAGGGAACGGGAATCATCCGTCGATTGGGTGGACTCGCACGGGCGCACCCGGTTGCGGCGTTCGCCTTCTTGCTCGGTGCGTTGTCACTCATCGGGCTACCTCCCTTCTCGGGCTTCTGGGCGAAGGTCGGGTTGCTCACGGCCGCTGTAGACGCAGGGGAATTCGTCGTGCTCGCGGTCGCGCTCGTGGTCAGCCTGGGAACGTTGGTCTCGATGCTGAAACTCGGCTCGGGTGTGTTTTGGGGAGCGCCGATGGGTGGGCGCGATGAGTCAGACGACGAAACACCAAGCGATGTCACCGTCGGACCCGAGACCGTTGGCGCGACCGGTGTGGCGATCGATGTAGCGGCGGCCACGGAGGCACCCCCGGTCACGAAGTGGCGACCGCTTCTCGTAATCCCCGGACTGGCATTGGCGCTGGTGAGCTTGGGTATCGGGCTGTACCCGGAGTGGTTGCTTTCCTTAACGGACACTGCAGGTCGCTCGCTCGATGATCCAGTCGTCTACATCACCGCGGTGTTGGGAGGGGGATCGGGATGAACGCGATAGCGCAGCGCCTTTGGCGGCTTCCGTTGCTCGCGGTGTGGGCAACCGGTGCGATCGCCGTTGCGTCCTTGCAGGTCGCCAGAGACATCATCAAGCCCTCGGCGGCACTCAAGCCAGGCATCGTCATCGTCCCGGTGTATCTGACCACCTCCACGCAGTTGGCGGTGTGGGTCAGTTTGATCAACCTGACGCCGGGAACGCTGACGGTCGAGATCTCCGATGGTCTCGACGAGGCGTGGGTGCACAGCCTCTACGCCGGGGATCCGGCGGCGCTCAAGCAGGAACTACGAGATCTGCAAGATCGGGTCAGCCGTGCTTTCGCTGAACCGTTGCGGCTGGGGGCGTGATGGACGTACCCGTGATCGTCATGGACATCGCATTGGTCTTGGTAGTTGCTGGAGCGCTAGCGGCCGTTGTGCGTGCTGCGGTGGGGCCCTCGCGGGCTGACCGCCTCGTTGCCGCGGAGTTGGGTTTCATCGCTGCTGTCAGTGCTTTGCTGCTTGTTGCGCTTCGCTTGGACGAGCCGATCTTGTTCGACTTCGCGCTGATCGCAGTGTTGATCGGCTTCTTGACCACGATTGGCTTGGCTCGGTTGGTGACACGTAAGCAAAGTGATGTGTCGGGAGAGTCCTCATGATCGGCGCGATCATCGTCAGTGTGCTGCTGATCCTCGGAGCCGGACTGGTGGCCCTAGCTGGCTTCGGCATCTTGCGCCTGCCCGATCCGCTCACCCGCGCCAGCGCAGTATCGAAGGCCGCGGCCCTTGGACTGCTGCTAATCATCGTTGCAGCCATGATCGCTGAGTGGTCACCACGCACAGTCTTGGTCTTGGTCCTGGTCTTGATCGCCCATCTCGTGACGGTCCCGTTATCGGGTCTGGCGCTGGCTCGGGCCTCCTATCGGTCAGGCACCGCGAAGTCACCTGTCACCACCGTGGACGAACCCGCCGATGAAGGCCGGGTCTAGCGGGACGGGTGCATATTTCGAATCGATAAGGCAGGGTCGTGGTTGTGAGCGCCGTCGATGTGAATGAGGAGTGCCTGCCGTGGCCGATTTGCTGACAGATGAACGAATCGCCGACTTCTGTTTGTTGCACCCTCGCTGGGAGCGTGAGGGAGATTGCCTCGTTGCGAAGGTGAAGGCCAAGACCTTTCTCGGGGGAATCGACTACGTCACCAAGGTGGCGCAGGCGGCTGAAGAGATGGACCATCACCCCGATATCGACATCCGCTGGCGCACCCTCACTTTCTGCCTGTCCACCCACTCCGAGGGCGGCATCACCGATTTGGACACCACGCTCGCTGAGCGCATCGACATGATCGTTGACCTGCTTGGCTAATTGACTGCCTCCACCGACCGGAGTTAGCGCCCTGGATTTTCCGGGGTTGACGGTTGTCAGGGGGTAGGGCTAACGTTCCCCGTAGTTCGAACATGTGTTCGAACTACGGGCCCCGGATTCGCGGCTGGGACCCGTGCTCGATCAGAGCCCAACGGCCGCCGGGGCCGCCTCGACCCCTGCCCCGGCGGCCAGGGCCTGATCCATCCGCGTGCGCATTTGAAGCAGGGGTCGAAATGCAGGGGTCGAAATGCAGGGGTCGAAATGCAGGGGTCGAACACCGCCAGTACCGGTAATCGGAGAGGACCATCAGATGACTGCGACCCCTACGGAATACGTGCCTAATGCAACTGCGCCTGCTCAAACTGCGCCCGCCCTCGAGCTGATCGAGGGATCCCGGCGCGCCTTGACGCGGGCTGCGTTGGCTCAAAGCGCCCATGAGCGCTACGCCAGTGCGCATCTCGCCGCGTTACGCGCCGCAGCGGCGGTGATTGCGGCGGTGGCACCCCAAGGACCACGCGGTCGTGTTCGTAGCGCGTGGGTGGTGCTGCGCGAAACCTGCCCGCCACTAGCGGAGTGGGCGGATTTCTTCGCCGCAGGTGCGCAGGCCCGGGCGGCCGCCGAAGCCGGGATCCCGTGTGTCAGCAACCGGGCTGCCGATGATCTTGTCCGTGAGGCGGAATCGTTCTTGTCCCGTGTGTGTGAAGTGCTCGAGTTGGCCTATCAGCCGGCGTTGGGGCAACAGGCACTGGCGTTGCGACTGCGCGCCGTCGGATAACGCGGTGGCGATTCCCTTCGCCCACCTACAGGTTGCCTCGAGTCACTCGCTGCGTTACGGCACCGCACTGCCGGAAACGCTTGTGCAACGGGCTGCTGAGGTCGGGCAATCCATCATCGGCCTGACTGATCGCGACGGCTTGTACGCCGCGGTGCGGTGGGCACGTGAATGTACGCGGTTAGGCATATCTCCGGTGCTCGGAGTGGACCTTGCCGTCGAGCCAACCGAGCCGGTGCGCATGCACCCTGGTGCGCACCCAAGCACGCGGCGTCGAACACCTGCACGCGGTGGCGCGTGGGTCGATGAGAGCAAGCCGCGGGTGACCTTCTTGGCTACCAGTGCCGTGGGGTGGGCGTCGTTGTGTCGCCTCGTATCTGCCGCCCACACCGGTGCGCACACCGAGCGTGGGCAACCGTGGGTTCCGTGGTCTGCTTTGCGTGAGCATGGTGCTGGGCTCGTGGCGATCCTTGGCCCGGACTCCGAGGTCGGGCGGTTGCTGTCCGGGGATCGTCCGTTGCTTGCAGAGGCCGCAGCTCGGCCGTGGCGGGTGTTGTTTGAGCGCTATCTCGCCGTGGGGATCGTCTCCCATCGGCAACCGGGTTTCCCCGCGCACAGACGACACCGACACTCAACTGCTTCGGCAGCGCGCATGGTGACCTGGGCCCGCGAGCAACGTCTTCCCGCAGTGCTCACGAACGCGGTTCGCTACTCCCGCCCAGAGGATGCACCGGTTGCCCAGGTGCTCGATGCGGCGCGGCTCCTGGTCCCGGTGGGTTCTCCGCGCATCGAGGCCCTTCCCCTCAGAGGAGGTCAGGCATACGTGAAATCAGCGGCCGAGATGGCCGAGATCGCCGCGGAAGTGGCGCAGGCTGCTGTGGCCGGCGGGAGAGAAGAGCGCGGTGGTCGTCGCCTACTTGAGGACACCTGGCACCTCGCGCAGTACTGCTCACTAGATCCGCAGCGCGATCTAGGACTAGGAGAGGTCTTCGTTCCAGAACTGGACGTGCTGCTCGGGCACCGAGTAGCCGATCCGGTCGCTGAAGCCGACTCTTTGTTGCGTACCCGCTGTCGCGATGCGATTCCCCGGATGTATCGAGGCAGGGAGCGCACCGAGGCCGAACATCGACTCGAAAGTGAGCTGCGCACCATCGTCGAGCTTGGCTTCTCCGGTTACTTCCTCACCGTGGCCGAGGTCACCGACTTAGTGCGCGAACGTGACATTCGAGTGGCTGCTCGCGGGTCGGGTGCAGGCAGTCTGGTCACGCACCTGCTGGGGATCAGCGGGATAGATCCGATACGTCACGGCCTGCTGATGGAAAGGTTCTTGTCCCCGTTGCGCAGGGCACTTCCGGACATCGATATCGATGTGGAATCCGCACGTCGACTCGAGGTCTACGACATCATCCGCGAGCGGTTCGGGGAAGACCGTGTGGCAAGTGTCTCGATGATGGAGACCTATCGGGTACGCCATGCAGTCCGTGATGTCGGGGCTGCGCTCGGCTTCGATGCAGCCGAGGTTGATTCCTTCGCCAAGGCTTTTCCGCATGTCCGGGCGAGGCAAGCGCGCAGTGCGTTGGATGATTTACCCGAACTCCGTGATTCGCATATTGGCCGGTTGGCACGTGAGGGCCAACTCGAACACTTCTTGGATCTTGTTGAAGCTCTCGACGGTCTACCTCGGGACATAGCGATGCATCCGTGCGGCGTGGTGTTATCCGACGCGACTTTGTTAAACCGTACGCCGGTCGAGACCAGTGCTGCGGGATACCAGATGAGCCACTTCGATAAACACGATGTCGAGCACATGGGTCTTCTCAAACTCGACGTCCTCGGTGTTCGCATGCAATCGGCGATTGCCCACGCTGTCCGCGAGATCGAACGGAGCAACGGGACAAGCATCGATATCGATCGACGCCCACTTGATGATCCACAGGCATTCGAGTTGATCCGATCCACCAGGACTCTTGGCTGCTTCCAGATTGAATCACCGGGGCAACGCGAACTTCTCGGCAAGTTCGCCCCCGAGGAATTCGCCGATCTCATCATCGACATCTCGTTATTTCGCCCCGGTCCGGTCAAGTCCGACATGGTTACCCCGTTCCTGATGGCGCGACAGGGCTGGCGCGCACCGGAGTACGTGCATCCTGATCTTGAGCCGATTTTGCGCGAGACCTATGGAGTGGTCGTCTTCCATGAACAAGTCCTGCGCATCATCGCGACGATGACCGGCTGCTCGCTTGCCGAGGCCGATGAGTGTCGACGGAGTATGGGTTCTCCCGAGGGTCAGGACGATGTGCGTGCGTGGTTCTACCCAACAGCTGTCAACCATGGGTATGACCTCCCTACCGTCGATCGGGTTTGGGAGGTACTGCGCGCTTTTGCCTCCTTCGGTTTCTGCAAGGCACACGCGGCAGCGTTCGCGTTGCCCACGTACCAGTCCGCATGGTTGAAGGCGCACTATCCGGCGGCGTTCTATGCCGGCATCCTCACCCACGACCCAGGGATGTACCCCAAGCGGCTACTCCTTGACGACGCTCGCGGGCACGAAGTCAAGGTGCATAGCGTTGATATTCACACCTCCACCGACGTCTATCGCGTCGAGGGGACAGGGATTCGGATTCCCCTCACCGAGGTAGCCGGCATCTCTGCAGCCGAAGTCGAAGCGATACTGCGTGAACGGCCGTTCGTATCGATGGCGGATGCTTTTCAGCGCGCTCGTCTCTCGCGACCTACAGCCGAGAGCTTGGTGACACTCGGAGCTTTCGATTCCTTGCATCCATCTCCTGTTACCCGCCGGGATCTACTGCTGCAGGTCGCCGAACTCGACAGGCATACCGGGAGCGAGCGAACCAACGCGCAGTTGTCCTTGGATCTACTCGGGGACACCGTGGTTGATGTTCCACGTACGGGGCTTCCTGACATGGTTGTTTCGGAGAAAGTGCGAGCGGAGATGTCCTTGCTGGGCTTAGACGTCAGTGCGCACGTCGTGGACTTCTACAAAGATCTGTTGCGCGAGATCGGCGCAGTTCCTGCCAAGAACCTGCTAGCGCAGCGCTCGAATGCGCAGGTATGGGTTGCCGGGGTAAAGGTCGCGATTCAAAGCCCACCGGTACGTAGTGGGCGGCGAGTGATCTTCGTGACCTTGGATGATTCCACCGGTCCGGTCGATGCGGCGTTCTTCGACGACGTCCAAGAGCACTACTCCTCGACATTGTTTGGATCATGGTTGCTGGTGGTGCGTGGGCAATTGCGTCGATCCGGGCCGAAGGGTGTCTCGATGCGCGCTACTGGCTGCTGGGATCTCGGACAGGTTCGAAACTTATGGAAAGACGAAGGCATCGAGGCCGTTCGTGAACTATTGACCGCAGACCCACGCGAGTCGTCGGGGTCAGAAAAACAAGCCGGGCAAGCAGGGCTGAGCAAAGTTCTTGTGCACGCCAGTGGGTTTCGGCAATCGCCCTATGCCGACATTGCCCCCGCTGGAGCCTCGGTTAATCGACCGGGTACGCAGGCACCGAGCAAGTTGTGGCATTCCAGCCCGGGCGCCTCCGGCTGGTAGTGCAAACGAGAGGACAAGATGCATTCATGAGCCGAAGCCAAGTTCGTCGACCCCGTGGCCGGGTCGACTTTGGTGGCAATGACACCGGCTGCACCATCGTGCACGTCGACATGGATGCCTTCTATGCATCGGTGGAGTTACTTGAGTACCCCGATCTCGTGGGCAAACCGGTGATCATCGGGGCGAGCACCGGTAACCGGGGTGTGGTGCTGTCCGCGACGTACGAGGCCCGAGCGCTCGGCGTGCACTCGGCGATGCCGATGTCGCGGGCCCGCCGCTTGGCGCCACAGGCGGTGATCCTCCCGCCCCACCACGCGCGCTACGCCGAAGTCTCCCGGGCGGTGATGGCGATCTTTGATTCCATCACTCCCATCGTGGAACCGCTGTCCTTAGATGAAGCCTTCCTCGATGTCGCTGGGGCTAAGCGCCGGCTCGGGCGCCCAGGTGCCATCGCCTCGCTTATCCGTTCCCGAGTGCGCGATGAAGTGGGGATCACCTGCTCCGTCGGCGTCGCCTCTACCAAGTTCGTCGCCAAACTCGCCTCCACGCGCAGCAAGCCCGACGGCTTGCTGATAATTCCTACCGACAAGGTGATCGAGTTCTTGCATCCACTACCCGTTGGATCGTTGTGGGGAGTGGGGGAAAAGACCGAACAGCAACTCGACCGACTCGGCCTTCGAACGGTCGCTGACATCGCCACTACTCCGCTGGCCACCTTGGAGCGAGCTCTCGGGCAAGCTCAAGGCCGCCACCTGCACGACTTGTCCTGGGGTCGGGACTTGCGCGCAGTCGTTCCTCACGAACCGGACAAGAGCATCGGCAACGAAGAAACCTTCGATATCGATACCGACGATCACGAATGGATTCGCTCACGTATCGCGGGTTTATCCGACCATGTGGGACAACGGATGCGCCGTGGCGGACTAGTGGGACGCACGGTTGCGCTGAAGGTGCGCTTCGCGGACTTCACCACGATCACCCGGTCGCGAACGTTGGATGTACCGACCGATGTGGGGGCGGATATCTACGCCACCGCCTGGGGTCTGTTCGAAGGTCTCGGCCTGCAGCGGGCACGGATCCGGTTGGTCGGGGTGCGGATGGAAGGGCTCTCCGCGGCCGAGGACACCCCGGCCCAGTTGCTGCTAGATGCGCCCGAGCACGGACGGCGGGACGCCGAAGTGGCCATGGACCGGCTGCGGCAGCGCTACGGACCTGGTGCGGTGCGGCCCGGAAGATCCCTCGGTGAGCACCCTGCCGGGGACCGGTGAGCGGGGTGCGGGTTTCCCTTTGCTGAGCGGCGACCTATCCTGGGAACAAGAGAACGCCTACCGTCGGGAAGCGAACGGTCCGGCCGTGAGGCACACTTACGGGGCGGGACCGTTCGACCGCGAGAAGAAAGGGGGCTGACCATGCCGTTGTCGGAGCATGAGCAGCGTCTGCTCGAGCAGATGGAAAAGGCCCTCTATGCAGAGGATCCGAAGTTCGCAACGAGCCTGCGGTCGAACTCAACAGCCGCCAACCGCAGCCGGGCGGCACTCGGTGTCCTCGCGGTCCTCGGTGGGCTTGGCGTGCTGCTGGCCGGGATGGCGATGCCAATGGTCATCTTGGGCGTCCTCGGCTTCGTCTTGATGCTCGCCGGTGCCGTCTTGATCTATTTCGCTTTCACTCGCGGTGGAGCCTCGACAGAAACTGCCGGCGGCGATGACGCCACCGAAGGGGACGGTAGCGGTGCACGCGGCACGACCGCGCCTCCGCAGAAAGGTAAGCAGCGGCGCCCCAGCAGCGGCTTCATGGATCGTATGGAAGAGCGCTGGCGCAAGCGCGCCGACGGTGATCGCTGACATCATGGGACGATGACCAACGTCGTTCCCGCCCAGCTCGGCCGATTCTTCGAGGATTTCGAGGTCGGTACCGTCTACCAGCATCCCTTCGGCCGCACCATTTCCGAGGCCGACTCCACCTGGTTCACGCTGCTCACGTGCAATACGAACCAAAATCACTTCAACGCCCACCTCGCGCAGAGCAACCCGATCACCGAGGGACGGATCATCGTCAATTCCGGCCTCACAGTTGCCCTCGTGCTGGGTCTGTCGGTCATCGATATGAGCCAAAACGCGGTCGCCAACCTCGGATGGACGGACATCAAACTCACCTATCCCGTGTACATCGGCGACACCATCTACGCCGAGAGCATCTGCCTGGAGGCTCGGGAGTCGTCTTCACGACCGGAGATGGGGATCATCCGAATGAAGACACGGGGGTTGAATCAAGATGGCCAGGAGGTTGTCTCGTGGTTCCGTTCGGTCATGCTGCCGAAGCGCAGCAGCGGTATCGGCCAGAACTACTTTCCCGAGGCCGTGACCGGACCGCTCGCCGATCAAGACCACGTACAAGACCAGTAGTGCCGCGCACTACCCGGTCCTCCCATAGAGCGCTAGTCGAGCACTGAGGTGCGGTGCACCATGATGGAGTGGTGAGCAGCCGCGAGGTGGTCGTCGTTTCGCGCCCCTACGCGCCCGAAGGAGACGTCCGTGCGCTCGCTCAAGACTTGTTTGCAAGTACCGTCGGGCTGATTGCCTATGGTTCGCAGACCGTCTGGGCGCTCACCGAATTGACGGCACGCACAGTTGTGGGTTCCGTACTTGATCGGATCGTCCCCACTCTCACCGAGGCGATCGTTTCGCGCATGGACCTGACCGGAATCGTGCTTCGCAAGGTCGACCTGCACACAGTCGTCACTGCGGCACTCGACGAACTGGACTTGACCACAATCGTCCTTGAGCGCGTGGATATCGACCAGATCGTCGCGCGTACCGATATCGATGCGGTCATTGACCGAGTGCCAATGCTGCAAATCGCTGACTACATCATTGAGGAAATCGACCTTCCACAAATCATTCGGGAAAGCACCGGCGGTATTGCAATGGATGCTTTCACAACCACCCGCTTCTCCGCTGCGCGCAGTGATGAGCTCGTATCACGGGTGGTCGACGCTTTGCTATTTCGGCGAGGCCAGCGGGACCTGACAGACGCCGAGACGAGAGATGCCACGTGACCACGTTTCGCGATTATCGGCGCACACATGACGTTGCAGACGGCATCACGCTGCAGACGCTGCCCGTGGCTGCGCGTGCACTTCAAGGTGAGCGAGCGGGTTTCTTCACTCGAGTAATCGCCGCAGTGATTGATGTGGTGGTGGTGGGAGCCATCATCATCGGAATGTGGATCGGCGTGTGGCTATTCCTATTGGTCTTTAACCCATTGGTCGACTACGGAATGCCGCGACCGGGATATTTCGTTCTCGGCGGGTATTTCCTGATGTGGCTGTATTGGACCTGGACATGGAGTACGAGCGGTCGCAGCATTGGCCAGAACCTCATGGGCGTGCGGGTATTGGACCGACGGGGTGGTCGACCGAAGTGGACACTGGCCGCTGTTCGTTCCGCTTTCTGTGTGGTCTTCCAATTCGGCATCCTGTGGATCTTGGTGAGTCGACGCAATCGAAGTGTCCAAGACGTTGTGCTGCGCACACGCGTGGTTCATGACTGGTCGACGGGAACGAGCACGGGCCAGGTTGCTCCACTTGCTCAACAGCGCGACCAAGTGGCCGATCATCAATCGCAGGTACGGGAAAAAGCGGAGCGGGTTGCTACTGGTATCAATCGTGTGATGCACCCCCGCAAGGGTGACAAGGCGTGAAAAGTCACCTTCGGCTTGCCTTGGCGGGTGGATGCGCCATGTCACTCGTAGCAGTCGCATCGGGTGCCGCTTCGGCCGAGATTACGACATCACCTCCAGGCTCGGTTTCCACAGCCACGGTGTCGATAACTATGGACAACGATTGGCAGTTTCTCGATTCGGAGTGCTTGTTCATCCCGATCCTGGCCACATTCGGCCGGGCGGACGACACCTCGTTACTCGGAGAGACCCTGGTGACAAAGCCCGGGACCAGCAATGAAGGCACTTTCTTGGTCCTCCCTGGCGATCCAGTCTCCGGTGACCTGCTCGATGAGGTATTCGTCTGCCCGGCTGACGGAACGGGTGAGTTCCGGCTCGATGCCACCATCCGCGCTATCTCGCCCGACAGTGAGCAGTCCTTCGCCTTGGATCCGCTTACCTTCTGGGTCCGGCCTGCTGTGTCGGAGATGACGTCGGTCTCCGCCCGTTCCACCAAAGGCGGGGTCCGGATCGCGGGGCGAGTGCGGGCAGGCGAATCTGACGCGACAGGTTTCGTACGAATTCGCTACCGAATACCGGGAGCGGACCGGTGGCGCACGGAATCAACCGTTCCTGTCGAAGACGGACAGTTCAATGCCGTAGTCGGGCGTTCACTGCCGCCTCGCACCCGGTATCAGGCCACCTTGACGGGTTGCTCGTGGTGCTCGCGGGTGAGCGTCGTTGTTCGAGACGTACAGTGAACCGATGCCCACGTTTCTTCACCTGCGAACTATGACCGGGCGGCGCAGGCCAAAGCCCCGACTCCCCGTGGGAGCGATCGTGCTCGGCGTACTGGCAAGTCTGCTGACTCCGGTCGCCGCGAGTGCGGCTGAAGACGTTGTTCGGGGTTCGACCAACTACGGTCAAGCCGTAGCGGTGCTCGATGACACCACCGTGTTGTGGCGTCCTTCCTATACCGCCGGGCTGCGCCGGAAGGGCCCGATCGATGTGATTGCCTATGGTGCGGGGAATAAGAGAGCCACCTTCGCCGGCTCGACTTACGGCAAGCGGGTGCCGAGTTTTACCCTGGTACAAAAGGCGGCGCAGACTCGGTGGGCAGCCGAGCCTGTCGAACACGACACCGCAGGCCTCGTGGGTTCGGAGCGGATTCGGATCGGCCGCCCCGGCGCGACCCGGGTTGTGCGTGCTCGGATTCTCGCGAATTGCCGCCAGCCGGAATCTCAGGCCCAGTCAGCCCAGTCGCAGCAGCGCTCTCCACTGCGTTGCGCGCCTGCTGACGTTGCGCGGTTCGGCGGGGTGGCTCAGGTGCTAGCGCGCACCACGGTTGACGGTGAATCGCGCGCCACGACCGTCCAGATCGACAGCAACGGATTGTCCTACCGGCAACTTCTGCGGGTAGCCCGTGGATTGGTCCCAGTCTCGAACTGAGGGGTCGGAGCGAATCCTCAGAGGCCGATGAGGGGGTGTGTCCCATGCCCGTACGCACTCTGCTGACCACCCAGCCAGCGCCTTGTCTAGTGGAGACGCCTCCTCGAGCTTCACCGACAGGTTCTGTCACCCGCCACAGATACGCTGCGAGCGCTGCCTGAGGAGGTGCCGTGTCTGATCTGGATTCTGCTGGCATGACTGCCATCGTCGTCGGTGTTATCGCGCTGGCTTCCATGGCGCTAGGCCTCGTCATCGGTTGGCTGGTTGCTGCGCGTATCGCAGCGGCACGGGGCGAGGAGCGCGTGAGCACCGTGCGCGCCGAAGCGGCGGCCGAACTCGCTGCGTCACAGGGGCAACTCGCGCAGGCGGAAGGACAGGTGCAGTTGCTGCGCGCCGAACGTGAAAAGTTGCAGAGTGAACAAACCTCTGCAAAGGCGTTGGAGGATCGACTCGAGCCCGTTCGTGAAGCCCTTGAAGGGCTACGCAAGCAGTCCCACACCGCGGAAATGGAGCGGGTGAAGACTGCGGCGGAGTTGCGCACCCAAATTGAAGGTGTCCAGCGCAACTACGCGTCGTTAGAGACGGCTACCAAGCAACTCGTCTCAGCCATGAGTTCTGGCCAATCGCGCGGTCAATGGGGTGAGATGCAGCTGGAGCAGTTGCTCGAGCATTCGGGGCTGGTCGAGGGAGTGCACTTTCGGCGGCAGGACTCACGCGTCACAGAGTCGGGGGGAGCTCGACCGGACGTGGTGGTGGATATGCCCGGCGGTGGGGAGATCCTCATTGACGCGAAATTTCCCTTCGATGCCTACTGGAAAGCGATCCAGGCCGAGGATCCTTCGATCATCGATTCGCACCTGCGCAAACACGCTGACGACGTCCTGGCCCGCGCCAAAGAACTTTCCGGAAAGCGCTACTGGGAGTCTTCGACTTCCCCGGAATTCGTTGTCATGTTCTTGCCCTTGGAGTCGTTGTTGTCGGCGGCGCTGGAGGTAAATGGCCTGTTGTTGCAGGAGGTCTTCTCGCGCAACGTCGTCTTGGCGACACCCACCACCATCTTGGGGATGTTGCGGACCATTCAATTCGGTTATCAGCGAAAATTGATGGCTGATAACGCTGAAGAGATTCGTGCCGCCGGCGCGGAGATGCTCGCTCGACTTGAGAAGTCTGTAGAGCACCTTGCCGCTGTGCGTCGGGGACTGACGAGCGCGGTGAAGGGTTACAACGATTTCGTAGGGTCGTTCGACAATCGCGTGATGGTGCAGGCGCGGCGGATGAAGGAACTCGGGGTTGCCTCCGCTACCGAATTGGAGATGCCGGCTGATGTCACTGAATCGCTGCGCGATACCCGAACAGAGATCCCACCGGCTGCGCAGGATCATCTCTAGAGGTTTCAGATCTGCTCAGCGCGTGACCGATCGGTGAATTGCTTCACCACCGATTCGGCGGTTAACGTTGAATACACGCTGAGGGGGATGGGTTGCTATGGGATTCGTGGTAGCAGGGGTTGACGGTTCGACAGCCAGTGAGCAGGCCTTGGAGTGGGCGCTGCGCTTTGCCGCAGAGCGCAGCCTGCGCGTAGTGGCTGTGACTGGCTACGTCGCTCCGTGGACGATCTACATCACCCCCACCTACTCGGAAGCGGACTACGCGCGCGATGCGCAGGAGATGCTCGACGAGTGTGTCCTGCGAGCAGTCCAGCAGGTTCCCGGTGTCGATGTTGAGGCACGGCTCGTTCCTGAGCGACCAGCGCACGCATTGACCCTGGCCGCGGAAGGCGCGGAGTTGTTAGTCGTGGGGGCCCGCGGGCACGGTGCGCTCCCGGATGTGCACATCGGATCGGTGGCTAACGCCTGCGTCAACCACGCGCCGTGCTCGGTGCTCGTCTTTCGCGATCACCGCTCCGAGTAATCGCCCGGGGTGATCGTCACCAGGTGCAGTTCCTGGGTCGCGCGGGTCGCCGCAACGTAGATGTCGGCACCCAACGGCCGTTGTTCACTGAGTAATTCCGGCTGAACCACCATCACGCAGTCGAACTCCAGGCCTTTGGACTGTTGCGCAGTCACGACCGCTATCGGAGCATCGAGTGCCGCTGCATCGAAGCCGAAGTGTTCACCTGGAAGGTAACTGCGCATTGAGTCGAAGGTTTCATCGGCGACGATCACCGCACTGCGTCCGTCCGGACGCGCAGCGGTCTTGGCGTAGGTAGCTAACTCGTCAATAGTCAACTCCACCCGGTGGACGGGAGCTCCGTCGCGAATGGGTGTCAACTCCGGGGGAGTGCCACCTGCCTGCCGAAGTAGGTCTGTTGCTGTCTGGGCGATCTGTCGGGTGATCCGGTAGGTGACTGTGAGCGTGTGGCGCTCGACACGGTCGCCAGCCCAACCGAGAGCTGCGTCCCAGTTCCGAGCAGCGGCTGGGTGTGCAGCTTGCTGGAGGTCACCCACCACGGTCATCGACCTGCGGGTGGCCCGGCGAGCGATAGCCCGCCACGCCATAGCGCTGAGTTCTTGTGCCTCGTCGACGATCACGTGGCCATAGACCCATTCGCGATCATCGAGGGCCCGCTCGGCGAGAGTGGATCGGGACTGATCGCCCCGATCCGGCCTGACCCGGTAGGCATCCTCGGCTCGAAGCTCCCGGTAACCCGCAGGCTCGGAATCAGGGGCCGTGGGTGGAGTCCAGGGCCCAAGGGCGTGCGCCGCTTCGTCGAGCAAGGGCACGTCGTCGCGTGTCCACGGCGCTTGGGGATCGCGAAGCAGCGAACGCCATTCGTGTTCAGGGAGCACGGAGCTTGCCGCTGCCTGCAAGGTTCGCTCGTTCGTTAAGAGTTGATGCACCACCCGTTCCGCAGTCGTGGGTAGCCACATGAGGTTTAACTCCCGGCGCATATTCGCGTCTTCCACGAGTGAAGCGACCAAGTCTTGGCAGTAGTCGTCGTCCTCTGGGTCGTGACCGGTATCGCGAGCGAGATTCTTGGCCGCCGCTGCCAGTACTCGACGTAAGAATGGATCCCGACCGTCATGGAAATTGCGCGACTTCGATAGACCCCGGGCGGCTTGGTGCAGTTGATCGACAGTGATGCGCACCGTGCTTCCCGTGGTGGTGCGGATGATGAGATCAGAACTTGGAATCCTGACCCGGGCGGCAACTGCGGATTCAATTACTCTCGCCATCCGGGCATCGCCTTTTATGCGCGCAACCTCAAGCTGATCATCGGATGTTGGTCGGACCGTTGGGTAGAACTGATCGGGGGTTAGGAGAACTACATCGGTTTCCCCGAGACTTGGTAGTACTTGGTCGATGTACTGCAAGAAGACGCTGCTCGGGCCCACGATGAGCACGCCGTCACGTGACAAGCGTTCCCGATAGGTGTACAGAAGCCATGCGGCCCGGTGCAACGCAACAACCGTCTTGCCAGTTCCGGGACCCCCTTCGACAACGGTCACAAGCTCCAGTGGGCTACGGATAATTGCGTCTTGGTCGGCAGCGATAGTGGCGAGGATGTCGGCCATCCGGCCGTCGCGTGGTGTGTCAAGCGCTTTAGCCGCGGCGGTATCGATCGCCGATTCGGACTCGAAGGTTTCATCGTCGACGTGTGTGACTTCGGGGCCATGGCTGGTCACTCTTGATGCAATACGGCGGCGCAGCGCCAAGCCCATCGGATCTTTCATAGTGGCCCGGTAGAACGCGGCAGCGTGCGGTGCGCGCCAATCGAGCAGGACTACTTCACCGTCTTCACCGCGCAAGCCGATCCGCCCGACATGGTTGTCCTCTCCGGTCGTGAATCGCAAACGACCGAAGCAAATGCGCTTGCGGGCTGCCAAGGCTGCGTTCAGTTGCTGATGCAGGTTGTCAAGATGGGCCTCGCGCTCGAGCTCATCTTGGCCAGTCCCAGTGCCCGGGGCCTGCTTGGTGGCGTCGATGCGCGAGGAGAGGTAGGAGATGTGGTCGTTGACGAGGGTTGTTGCCCTATCGACGAATCCCTGCTCCTCGCGGACGTTGCCGGACACCGGTCGCCTTTCTGTGAACCACCCGGGGTCAATGGGGGGTAGAAGAGTCTGTCACGGACAGAAGAACTGCCCGCCACCTGCCACTAGGGCGCGCGCAAGATAGAGCTGCTGCAGCGCCAGGACATGATCGACCAGCGCGCAAGACCCGATAAGGCACTGCCCACACTCGCGAAGCTCCCGACACTGAATGCCGATGCGAACGAACCGATACTGCCGATCGAGAGCGCCGAGCCGACAGAGCCGATGGATAACACCGATCCTGTTGAGGCGATGGACAAGATGGAGTCCTGCGAAGCGATGCTCCAACGGGACCGGGTGCGAGCCGGAAGTTGTGGTGAGGAGTGGGTTGGCACACCTCGAGTATGGCGTGGCCCACGGAAGTGGGCAATTGGCATGATGGTCGGATGAGCGAGTACGCCGCGCTTTTCACCATCTACGAGCAGGCACTGGTGAGTGCTGAGGACCCTGCGAACGGTGAATGGGTGGATCCGTCGTTGGAGTGCTTGGCCCGAAGTCAGGCGGCCATCGTCCTAACGGCCTACAACCCGGGAACCGAACGGCCGTCGTGGGCGGAAAATGAGGCGGCCAACGAACGCCTGCATGAGGTCTTGGTGGATTCGGGCTACGAGGTGTGGCGGGCAGATGGCTTCTCCGCGGATGGAACCTGGCGTGAACCTGGTTGGCTCGCGTGGGAAATGCCTATCGATTTGGGTATTGCGGTTGCCGCCGACTTCGGACAATGGGCGGTTTATGCGTATGACAGCGAGGGAGTTCGTTCGGTGGTGGCCTGTCAATCATCGGATGGTCCGCTGACCGGCACCTAAGGAATAGTTTCGGTTACTCCTCGCTGTCACTCGAACCGTTAGCAGGCGCAGGAAACAAAGTGGCTTTGCGTTTCTTATCAGCGAGTGCGACCCACACTTGGCCAGGCTTGAAGGTCACTGACTCATTGTCGGCGGTGGTGAAAGTGGTACCGGAATCCGCGTCGGGTCTCTCCCAGCGGGCGTCATAGCGCAATCCGTCGCGCAGGATTACTGCCCGACCCTTACCAATCGTCTCCGCGTGCGGGGTGTTTCCGCCTCCTTTGTCAAAGAACGCAGAGGGAGTTTGCTTCACGTATTGAATGACCACGGTCGCGGCTCGCTGCCCATCGTCATGTTCTTCCGCTTCCGCTGGGCGGTCGTTGAGATCGACGAGATACAGCCTTGAGGCTTGGTCGTAGCGGAATTCAGCTGAGGCAGCCGGCCACTCCACGCGAGCCGACAACCCAACTTTCCCACCGGGAGGTGGACTCTCATCGAAGGTGAACCCGATGTCGCGTTCAATCGAAGCCTCGGGCGCAGCCTTCAGTCCCTGTCGGCCGTTCAGGAAGTAGTTATAGGGCGCTCGCCGCGAGAAGTCCCGGTCGTAGGCGGAGGCCGCTTTGTTGGGTGAGATGTCGATGAGCGTGGATGCGGCGATTACCGGCCACATCTTCCGCTGCACCCCGGAGAAGCTGAAAGCCGGCGAGCCGTACTGAGCGAGCAGGTCGATATCGGTGATGCGGGCAGAGCGGACGGGACCGATCCGCTTGGGGACGTCATCGGCAAAGACCGCCGCCAACCGGGTGATGCCGTATTCCACCTCTTCGATGTACACAACGTCTGCCTCGTGCAGACCGGCGTGTGGCTGAGCATTGCGGGTGTTGTCGAGCTTGACGGCAAGGACCTGTCCTGGAGTGGGGTCCGGGAGGCCGTCAAGGGGAGACGTAGGTGTGGGCGTGGGAGTCGGACTTGGCGTGGAAGTCGGGCTTGTCGTGGGGCTCGTCGTGGGGGTCGGGCTCTGGACAGAGGTGGGGCTCGCGGGATCGGGAGCCGGAGCAGATCCGGGCGAACCGCACCCGGCGATGGCCATCGCACTCGCCAGACATACGGCGAGCGCGGGAAGGCACCGGCGGGTCACTCGCCGAACTGTAGGCGGGCTCCGGCGGATGCGATCGCAAGAGGGAAGTCGGCGCGTTCCCCGGCGGGTACGTGGGCCGACGATGCCAAGGGAACGCGGCAGCAAGAGCTGCCCATGCGGCGGTGGGGCGTCGGGGGAGAAAAGGGCCATCTGGGGGTTGACGGTGGAGCAGAATGGAGTAAAGTGGCAGTACTTGGGGTTACCCGAGTGATGTATGCGGCACAAGGGATGCATGAGGGGAGTGGTGCGCGGTGTTCCTGGGCACCCACGCTCCTCGGCTTGATGACAAGGGTCGGCTGGTTTTGCCGGCGAAATTCCGCGAGCAACTCGCGGCTGGACTGGTCCTTACCAAGGGCCAGGACCGTTCGATCGTGGTCTGGCCGGCGGCGGAGTTCGCGGCCTATTCCGAGCGTCTGAACGAAGCCTCCCGTTCCGATGCTCGGGTCCGTGCCTACCTGCGGGTGCTGTTTTCCGGGGCTTCCGATGAAATCCCCGATCGTCAGGGCCGGGTCACCGTCCCCACGGCACTGCGCGAGTACGCCGGCCTCGACCGCGACGTCATCGTCGTAGGCAATGGGAGCACTGCGGAGATCTGGGATGCGGCTACCTGGCAGACCTACCTCGGTCGACAAGAGGACGACTTCTCTGGCATCGACGAGGAGGTGATTCCCGGAGTGCTGTGACCCACCTTCGGTGAGGCCCCCACCCGCTGGGCGCCCCCTGGCACCCCTTCCCCGGTGCCAGGACGCGTAAAGCGGGCGGGGACCTGACTGGAAAGGTGAAAGTCAGCTCCCGGCCACGTCCAACAGCAAGTTCCGAACAGCACTACTCGACCGCGAACGAGGAGACAGCATGGCAGTAATAGACGAGACCGCGATCTCGCAGACGACAACAATCTCAGGGCTAGGGCCGGTTCGGACTGGGGTCGCCATCATGGTGGCGGGCGTCGCCACCGGCAGCATTTTGTACGTCTTGTCCGTCGTCGTTGCAGGCTGGGCGTAATCCCAGCCGCTCGGGGCTTCACAGTCCCGGTCGATGGGGAAGTCGACTTGTGACCACACCACCTGCCCACCACACGCCCGTTCTGCGCGAACGGGTCTTCGCGCTGTTGGCTCCTGCGCTCACGCATCCTGGTGCGGTTTTCGTCGACGCCACAGTGGGTCTTGGTGGGCATAGTCAATACGCACTTGAAACATTCCCCGATCTCACTGTTATCGGCATCGATCGAGACGCCTCTGCATTGGAGTTCAGCCGCTCTCGACTCGCTCCTTGGGGGCTTCGGGTTCACCTGGTGCATGCGGTCTACGACGACGTACCGCGCGTGCTTGCTGATGCCGGCATCAGCAGCGTTGACGGGATCTTGTTCGATCTCGGGGTTTCCTCAATGCAACTGGACGACCCCGCGCGAGGCTTTGCCTATTCGGTTGATGCTCCCTTGGACATGCGTATGTCTCCTGCAGATGAGCGGACAGCTGCCGACATCGTCAACGGCTACAGCGAGGCAGAACTCACTCGAATCTTGCGCCAATTCGGAGAGGAACGTTTTGCCTCGCGTATCGCGCGCGGGATCGTCCGTGCTCGCGCAGCAGAGCCGATCACTACCTCTGCCCGACTGGTCGACATCATCCGCGAAGCCATCCCCGCTGCAGCTCGCCGAACTGGTGGTAATCCGGCCAAGCGCAGTTTTCAGGCGCTGCGCATCGAAGTGAATGGCGAACTCGACGTTCTTCGATCGGCTATCCCAGCTGCTTTGGATTTATTGAGTGTTGGGGGCCGACTGGTCGTGCTCTCCTACCAATCGCTGGAAGACCGGATCGTCAAACAGGAATTTGTCCGGCGCACCCAACTCGATATCCCGCCTGACCTGCCGATCGTTCCCGAAGGCAGCGAACCGTCTTTTCAGTTGCTCGTTCGCGGTTCGCAGCAAGCGTCCGAAGCTGAGGTTGACGAAAACCCGCGCGCGGCGTCCGTGCGGCTACGCGCCATCGAACGGATCGCTGCATGAGCACCCCGCTGCTGGAGCAGTCTCTGCCCGAGGTCACGACCGAGTACGCAACTGGTGCGGCCGGTCGCAAACACCGGAATGACCTTCCACACCTGCGGCTCGTCGCGCCTTTGCGCCCCGAGCGAGCCAGCCGTGGCCTGTTCGCTGTGGTCATTACCGGCATGCTGGCCCTGGGCCTGGTCATCATGCTCGTCGTCAACACTTCCGTAGGACAGACGGCCTTCACTGTAAGCGAATTGCAAAGTCAGCAACGAGAACTCGCACGAACGGAAGCGGCCCTGACAGAAAGCTTGAGTGCCGTGGCCGCTCCGCCAGTGCTCGAGGCCAAGGCGCGAGCGATCGGGATGGTGCCTAGCGGTCGACCCGTTTTCGTGACTATCCCTGGTGGCGAAATCAAGGGCAAGGCAAAACCCGCACCAGGGAATACAGCTCGCACCGCAAACGTCGCGACCTCACTTACTGCTTCATTATTAGATGCGGTTATCGATCAAGGGACCGTCTCCCAGGGGGTGGGCGATGAGCAACAACTGGGTGCAGGAGCCGGACAACGCAGGCAAATCGGTGACGGAGCAGTGTTGGTCGATCCTGGTGCCAGCGCCAGCTTTGACGAAGCAACCGAGCAGGCGCGACGAAACGAATCTAGGCAGCAAGGGCAAGCAGCCGACGCTCTCCCGGTAACGGACGGCGCCGTTCTCGTTGACGGTGGGCCTAACGGGGGTGGCGGCATTTCATCTAGCGATGGTGCCGTTGTGGACGGGAGCAACTGATGGGTAGGCATGCTGATTTCACGCCTGGTAGCCCTCGCAGACGTGGCACGGTGTTATTGCTGGCAACTGCGATAGTGGCGTCTATCTTTGCGACGCGTCTGGTGGATTTGCAGGCTGTTCGCGGGGAGGCTCTTGCTGATGCGGCTTTGACCCAACGTCTGCGGACGCTCGAGATTCCCGCGTTTCGGGGCAGTATCTTGGATCGGTCAGGCCAAGCCCTTGCCGTGACTGTGGAAGCCCGCGACATAACCGCCGACCAAACGTTGATTGAGGATCCAGCGGCGGTTGCTGTCGAGTTAGCGCCGATCCTCGAGGTTCCCCAGGATGTTCTCTCGGACCGACTGTCCGGTGACAAGCGCTTCATGTACGTCGCAAAAGGGGTCACTCCCTCTACCTGGGATGAAATCTCTGCCCTGCAATTACCCGGCATCTTCAGTCAGGAAACAGCCCGTCGGATATATCCAGCAGGGGATTTGGCATCGCACATCGTTGGATTCGTCAGTGCCGACGGCTCTGGCGGAGCCGGCATCGAGTCGAGCTTCAACGAACTACTTACTGGTACGTCGGGTCAGCAAACTTACGAACGTGGCCCAGGTGGTCGCGTTATTCCGACACAGAACCAATCATCGGTGGCAGCGGTCCCTGGCTCGGATGTGCAATTGACGATTGATCGGGATATCCAGTTCGTTGCGCAAGAAGCAATTGACTCCGTGGTTCGCAAGTCCGGTGCGTCCAGTGCTACGGCGGTGGTCATGGATGTGCAAACAGGAGAGGTGCTGGCGATGGCGACTGGTCCGGACTTTGATCCGAACCGATTCACGCAGGCCCTCCCAGAGGAGCGACGTAATCGAGCTATCACCGACATCTTCGAACCGGGATCAACGGGCAAGGTCATCACCGCTGCCGCCATCATCAACGAGGGGGCAGCAGGCCCACTTACGCCAATCAAAGTTCCTGGCACATTGAAGCGGGCAGGCAAAACCTTCAATGATTACTGGAAGCATGGAACGTTGCGGCTAACACTTACTGGAGCTTTTGCGAAGTCCAGCAACATCGGCATGATCTTGGCCGCCGAGAAGATGCCTAAGGTGGAATTAGCCCGCTACATGGAACGCTTTGGAATCAGTCAAAGAACCGACCTTGGCCTGCCCGGAGAATCTGCCGGGCTGATGCTCTCTCGTGAGAACTGGTCCAGAACCACTTTTCCGACGATGGCATTCGGGCAGGGATTCTCTGCAACGACCGTGCAAATGACCAACGTTTTTGCCACGATCGCAAATGGCGGAGTGCGTGTTGATCCCAGCATTATCTCGGCAACGATCGATCCGGACGGAACTATCAACGAGGAGCCGGCGGCTGAGCGTGATCGTGTCGTAAGTGAAGACACCGCTCGGCAGGTGATGGCGATGATGGAAGCGGTCGTCGGTGAGGGCGGTACGGCTCCGCAGGCGCGCATCCCGGGCTATCGAGTCGCGGGAAAGACTGGCACGGCCCAATTTGTAGATCCTGATTGCCGCTGCTACGCAGGGGACGTCACGGCATCGTTCATTGGTGTGGCTCCAGCTGATTCGCCCCGGCTCGCTGTCGGCGTGTTCGTTCATCAACCCAAGCGAGGCCGCGGAGGTGGTGAACTCGCGGCTCCCGTCTTCAAGGAAATCACAACTCATGCGTTGCGGGCGCTGCAGATTCCGCCGTCTGGCAAGCGGGCTCCACGGCTGAGTTTGACGACGGGATAGCGATGCGGCTGTCCAGGCTCATGGCCGAAGTTGGGCTCGCGGAGAAAGCAGCTGCGGCTGGGCTTGGCGTCGACCCGGAGATAACTGATCTCACGTGCGATTCGCGCGAGGTAAACAACGGTTCGGTCTTTTTTGCGTTACCCGGTCACCGCGCGCACGGTGCCTCGTTTGCTGAAGATGCGGTCCGTTTGGGTGCCTCAGTCATCGTCACCGACGAACCGGGTGCACATTTGCTCGAAGAGGCACGGTCGCCGTCAGCGGAGACTGCTGCGCCCGTACTGGTGTTGGAGAGTCCGCGGGCATCAATGGCGGCGCTGGCGGCAGCCTTCTATGGGTATCCATCTCAAGCAATGACGATGGTTGGGGTCACTGGAACGAACGGCAAGACGACCGTGACGTACCTGGTGCAGGCCGCTCTCGAGGCCGCGAATATGCGGTGCGGCATTGTGGGAACGTTGGGGACGTACTTTGAAACCTGGGGAACCCGCCCGAACTCGCGCACCACGCCTGAGGCGACTGACCTGCAGCGGACACTTGCCGATCTTCGGCAGTCCGGGGCGGTGGCCGTGGCAATGGAGGTTTCCAGTATTGCCGTACGCGAGCACCGGGTCGATGGCATCGAATTCGATGTCATGGGCTTTACCGGTTTGAGTCATGACCACCTCGACTATCACGGCACGATGGACGCCTATTTCGATGCGAAAGCGGAAATGTTCGCTGCGGGGCGTTGCCAGGCCGGTGTTGTGGTGGTCGACCAACCTTGGGGCCAGCGCCTCATTGAGTTGGGCGACATCCCATTCACCACAGTGACGACGCGACCGAACATCAATGCAACCTGGCGGGCTCGATCCACAGCATCCGGTGTTCGGGTGGACGGCCCGGAAGGGGCATTCCTCAATCTCCCGGTCAACGCTGAGTTCGCGATTGCCAATACGACTCTTGCGCTCGCCATCGCGCATTCGCTCGGGGTGCCTGCCCAGTTTGCTGCAGATGCCATCGCTGGTGCGAACGTGCCCGGTCGAATGGAAGTTGTTGCATCCGTGGATGGCTGCGATTTCATCGTGGACTATGCACACACACCCGACGCAATCGACCGGGTCGTTAGTGCAGCAATGGACATGCACCACAACCAGCGTTCTGACGGCGGTGTCGGTGGCCGAGTCCTAGTGGTTGTTGGCGCGGGTGGCGATCGAGATCCGGGGAAGCGCTCAGCCATGGGTCGTGCTGCATCCCAAGCGGATGTCGTGATCATCACCGATGACAACCCCAGAACCGAAGATCCTGGTCAGATTCGATCGACCGTGCGTCATGGAGCAGAGGCAGGGCGTGCCCGAGTCTTGGAGATTGCCCCCCGTGAGGATGCGATCGCCCGAGTAGTGGAGGAGTCGCGGCCGGGAGACGTTGTCCTTGTGCTTGGCAAGGGGCATGAAGCGACCCAAGAGCTCGACGGACGGGTCGTTGCCTTCGATGACCGTGAGGTGCTGGCATCCTTCGTTCGACAGCGGTACGGATCAGGCGGGGGCGGACGAGGAGATGGCGCGTGAAGGCACTGGCGGTAGCTGCTATCGCAGACATCGCCCAGGGTCGGCTCAACGGTGCCGCCCGTGAGTTGGGGGACCAGGCTTTGGCGCTGGGCTTCAGCGTTGATTCCCGCAGCATTGAGCCTGGGCAAGTTTTCGTGGCGACCGCGGGCGAGCGAGTTGACGGCCATGATTTCGCCTTCTCGGCACTTGAACGCGGCGCTATTGCCGTGCTCAGCGAGCGTGACGTACCACGTGTGCCCTGCATCATCGTCGATGACTGCATAGCTGCGCTCGGAAGCATTGCCGCCTGGTACCGACGGGAAGTCGTGAGGGCAACCGTCATCGCGCTGACAGGTTCATCGGGAAAGACCACGACAAAGGACCTCATTGCTGGGCTGCTCGACGGAGAGGTGGTGGCTGCTCGAGGTTCCTTCAATACCGAAATCGGGGTGCCGCTGACCATCTTGGAAGCGGATGCCGAAACCGATTTTCTCGTCTTGGAGATGGGGATGCGCGGGCTCGGACACATCCGCTACCTCGCTGATCTTGCCGATCCTGACATTGCACTGGTGCTGAACGTCGGGACAGCCCATGCAGGCATGCTCGATAGTCCTGCGGATGTTGCCGTAGCGAAAGGTGAGATCATCGAAGGCCTGCGGGAAGGCGCTATCGCCGTTCTCAACGCCGATGATCCTCAGGTTGTAGCAATGCGCGTTAGGACAAGTGCGCAAATTGTGTGGTTTGGAGAGGGGCCGGATTCGGATATCCGTGCGCTCGACGTCCATCTCGATGAACGTGGTCGCCCAGCTTTCCGGCTCAGCGTGCGCGACGAGTTGAGTGGCATGATCCAACTGCCGATGCACGGCGAGCATTTCGTGTCTGCTGCCTTAGCTGCTACAGCTATCGCGCATCTGACGGGTGTATCGGTCGCAGACATCGCGACCCGGCTGGCCATAGCCCGGGTGGACAGTCGTTGGCGGATGGAGGTTCAACAGACCAGTAATGGTGTAACGGTCGTGAATGATGCGTATAATGCGAATCCTGAATCCGTCCGCGCAGCACTGAAGACACTTCGGTCAATGGCACAAGGTGCCCGCACGTGGGCAGTCCTTGGCGAGATGAGAGAACTCGGAGACCTCACCGTCCCCGAACACGACTCCATTGGCCGGCTGGCAGTGCGGTTGGACATTTCACGGCTTGTTTGTGTTGGGCCGGCTACCAAGGTGATGCATTTGGCGGCGAGCAATGAAGGTTCCTGGGGCGAGGAATCAATCTGGGTCCCGAGCCCCGAGGCAGCCATGGAGCTACTTGATGCCGAAGTGCAACCTGGCGATGTTGTGTTGGTCAAGGCTTCGCGCGCCATCGGTTTAGAAAGAATTGCGATGCACTTGCTCGGTCAGCAGGAGGTGGCCACATGAGGCTGGTGGTTATTGCACTTGCGATCGCATCAGTGGTTTCGCTTGTTGGCACGCCACTGCTGATCAAGTTGCTTGCGCGCCGCGGGTACGCGCAGGCTATTCGGGTCTCCAGCGAAGGCGAGAGTTATCCCGATCACGAAGCCAAGCGAGGAACCCCGTCAATGGGCGGCGCAGCGATCTTGCTCGCGGTTATCGTCGGCTATTTCGGCACGCACTTAATCACGTGGCGGCCAGTCACCGTCTCAGGTCTGTTAGTCCTTTTCCTCATGGTCGGATTAGGCCTAGTGGGTCTTGCTGATGACTACCTGAAGATCTTTAAGCAACGCAGCACCGGCCTGCGAGCGCGAACCAAGCTCATCGGTCAGGCGGTTATCGCCTTCGCATTTGCATATCTCTCAGTGCAATTTCCTGATTCAGACGGACAGACCGCAGCATCTATGGCGGTGTCTTTCGTGCGTGATACTCCGCTCGTACTGCCACTGGGCCTGTTTCTTATTTGGGTTTGGTTCCTCATCACGGCGACCACCAATGGGGTCAACCTGACCGATGGGCTCGACGGCCTGGCAGTCGGTGCATCGGTGATGAGCTTTCTGGCCTATGTCTTGCTCGCCATTTGGCAATACGGCCAAAATTGCGCTTTCGGAATCACCGAGTTCTGTTACACGACACAAAATCCGCTTGATCTAGGCATCGTTGCGGCTTCTGCTGCAGGGGCCTGTTTCGGTTTCTTGTGGTGGAACACTGCGCCGGCTCGAATTTTCATGGGGGACACCGGATCTTTGGCACTTGGCGGTGGTATCGCGGGCCTAGCCGTCTTGACCCGCACCGAACTGCTGTTGCCGTTCATTGCAGGACTATTCCTCATCACGACGATCTCGGTCATCCTGCAAGTTGGTTCATTCAGGTTGACCGGACGACGTGTGTTTCGAATGGCGCCTTTGCACCATCACTTCGAAATGATCGGCTGGCCTGAGATCCAAATTGTTGTTCGAATGTGGATTGTCCAAGGCCTTTGTATCGGAGCGGGACTCACTCTCTTTTACGCCGAGTGGGTGCGAGCGTGAGTCGAGCGGACGTTTCCGACCTGACTAGATCTTCGGATTGGTCCTCGATTCGGATCGCTGTTGCCGGATTAGGAATCGCGGGCTATTCCTGCGCAGACGCCCTCATGCAGATGGGTGCGCAAGTCACCGTTGTCGACGACGCCTCTGGTGAAGCTCAGCAAGAGCGGGCGGAGATCTTGCGCACACTTGGAGTTGACGTCCAACTCGGCTTGAGCGACTCAGCCCAATCGGGTGTCCCGAAGAGGTTGGATGTTCTGGACACAGTCGATGCCCTCGTAGTTTCGCCCGGCCTTCCTCCACGATCTGACATCATCACCGCTGCCCAGGGGTCAGATATCCCAGTGTGGGGCGAGCTTGAGTTGGCGTGGCGCTTGCGCCGACAAGAGAATCCGGCTGCTTGGTTATGTGTCACCGGAACGAACGGCAAGACGACCGCTACCTTGATGCTGGAATCAATCTTGCGAGCTGCTGGCCGGCGCACGACATCGGCAGGAAACATCGGCAAACCGCTAGTCGACATCGTCATGCACGACGACATGGAAGTGCTGGCGATCGAAGTAGGTGCTCCGCAACTTCCTTTTGTGCAGTCGATGAGTCCGCTCGCCTCGGTCTGTTTGAATTTTGCGGATGATCACCTCGACCATTTCGGGGACAAGGACGCATACTTCCGGGCGAAGTCACGAGTGTTTGAACATTGTCAGGTTGCAGCTGTCTACGACGTCGATGAACCCGATACCCGCTTGATGGTCGAGAATGCTGATGTCGTTGCAGGGTGTCGAGCCATCGGCATCACTCGAGGCGTGCCGGATATCGGCATGCTCGGCGTCGTAGACGAGCTACTTGTGGATCGGGCGTTCGTCGAACAACGACGCGACTTCGCGCAGGAGATCGGATCCATTTCCGATATCCATCCGGCTGCGCCACACAACGTGAGCAACGCTCTGGGAGCGGCGGCCCTCGCTCGCGCCTACGGGGTTCACCCGGATGCCGTACGAGAGGGATTGCGGGCATTTCAGCCGGCTGCGCACCGGATCTCCGATGTAGCAACTGTGTTGGGTGTGCGGTACATCGATGATTCAAAGGCAACTAACGCTCATGCGGCAGCGACCTCGCTTCAGGCACATGAGTCCGTGGTGTGGATCGCCGGTGGAATGGCCAAGGGCCAGTCTTTTGATGAACTGGTGATGTCCTTGGCCGACCGAATCCGGGGGGTAGTCCTCCTTGGAGTCGATGCGCCCGTTATTGCTGCCGCGCTCGCACGACACGCACCGGATGTACCCGTCATCGTCATCGACCGCACCGACACTGGGGCGATGCACGAAACAGTGGTGGCCGCTGGCGACCTCGCTGAGCCTGGGGATGTAGTGCTGCTCGCCCCAGGCTGTGCTTCGTGGGACATGTTTGAAAACTATGCCCAGCGCGGCGACCTGTTCGCTGAAGCAGTTCGAGATCTTGAGGCTCGATGACCGATCGAATAGTTAACTTCGGTGATTCGTTGAGCCAGCGAGGCCTCGAACCAGACCGTGGGCTGGATCCTGGTCCCGATGACGCAACTGCCGACCGAAGTTCTCGGGTGGCCTTGTTGCTGCAGCACCCGCTCAGCGGTTATTACTTACTGGTGGGAGCAACTTTATTGCTGCTCCTGCTCGGTTTGATCATGGTTCTTTCAGCATCGAGCATCGAAAGTGTGCGCGTCTTCGGATCCCCGTACACGCTGGCCCAACGGCAGGCCTTCTTCGCCATCTTGGGAATCATTGCGATGTTCTTCGCTTCACGGACATCGGTCGAGTTTTGGCGTGCCTTCGCGTGGCCGCTGCTACTGATGGCCTTCGGTTTCTTGATCGCCGTTCTCATCATCGGTGTGGAGGTAGCCGGTCAACGCAACTGGATCGAGATCGTGGGCCCATTCCGTTTTCAGCCCAGTGAGATCGCGAAGTTGGCATTGGTCGTGTGGGGAGCTGAAGTGCTCTCCCGACCGAGTCGGCGCCTGGACACTTGGCGGGGACTACTCGTTCCAATTGCACCGGTGGCCGTGATCATGATGGTTCTGGTCATTGCCGAGGGTGATTTCGGTAACACCGTCATGCTCGGCGCAATCCTGGCCGGAATGCTGTTCGCGGCGGGTGCTCCCTTACGCGTTTTTGCGGCGTTTGCGGCTTTGGGTGCGGTGGCGGTGTGGGTTCTCTCGCTGGCAGCTCCGTATCGAATGGAACGCATCTTGTCGTGGCTCGACCCTGGGTCTGATCGGCTTGGTTTCGGTTGGCAAGTCACCCAAGGTCAATATGCGCTGGGAACTGGTGGATTCTGGGGCGTTGGTCTGGGGGCTAGCCGAGAGAAATGGGGGACACTGCCCGAGGCGCACACCGACTTCATTTTTCCGGTTGTTGGGGAAGAGCTTGGTCTTGTTGGAACCTTAACTGTCCTCGGGCTGTTTTCGATGCTGGCGTTTGCGATCTTCCGACTCAGTCGAAACACCGACTCTCCGTTCGTTCGCTATGCCGCTGCAGGTGTTGGTTCGTGGATCGTTGTTCAAGCCGTCATGAACATTGGTGGCGTACTGGGTCTGCTACCTGTCGCAGGTGTCACATTGCCGTTGGTGTCCTACGGCGGTTCATCGTTGATCCCTACCTTGACCGCTATCGGCATGCTGATGGCCTTCGCCAAGCGCGAGCCGGATGCACGCCGAGCCTTGCGTCGACGCAGCACGGCGCAGGCACTTCGGCGTCGTTGAGTGCGGAGTGCGAGCACCATGCACATTGTCTTCGCCGCGGGGGGTACGGCCGGCCACATTGAACCGGCATTAAGCACAGCAGATGCCCTGGTTCGCGCCGATCCATCGATCAAGATCAGCTTCATAGGTGGCCGGCGCGGATTGGAGTTGGCGCTCGTATCGCCTCGAGGCTACGAGCTCATCGAAACGGAAGCGCTGCCGCTGCCACGTCGTCCCGGAATGGCAGCGCTGCGCTTTCCCGGGCAAACGTTACGAGGAGTCCGCCAGGCAGCTGCTCATCTCAGACAAGTGCAGGCGAGCGCCGTTGTGGGCTTCGGCGGATACGCGGCCGTGCCCGGGTACGTGGCTGCTCGCCGTACCCGTACCCCGCTGATCATCCACGAAGCCAACTCCACTGCGGGGTTTGCCAATGTCCTGGGTGCTCGGCTCACGCCTTACGTTGCGAGCGTCCACGACGATGTCCTTGCGGGGGCTCGGCACTTGGGGCTCCCAATCCGGCGCAGCATCGCAGAGCTCGATCGGACCAGCGAACGCCTCAACGCGCGCCGAGAATGGGGCATCGATCCGGATGCGCCGGTGGTACTGGTCTTCGGAGGCAGTCAAGGCGCGCGACGCCTAAACCAAGTGGTCGCAGGATCCTTAGACGTCCTGTTGGCATCCGGGGTCTGTGTGGTGCACGCGGTCGGCGCTAAGAACGAACTACCGCCGGCTCGACCCGGCTACGTGCCAGTGCCCTACATCGATCGTATGGAATCGGCGTACGCAGCAGCGGACATCGTCGTGTGTCGGGCCGGTGCGATGACCTGCGCAGAGGTCTCTGCCGTGGGTCTCCCGGGCATCTTCGTGCCGCTGCCCATCGGTAACGGCGAGCAATCGGGCAACGCGGGCGCGATCGTCGCTTCTGGCGGGGGGTTACAGAAGGCAGATGCAGACCTTTCCGCGGAGTGGCTCACCGACACCGTCGTGGATCTAGTCCATGATGAACAGCGGCTTTCTGGCATGTCCCAGGCAGCGGCCGCGCATGGCGAACGAGACGCTGACATCGCCATGGCCGAATGGGTCATGCGCATCGCTGGTGCATAGGAATGTGACGCAAGGAAGGGGAGGGGACATGGCTGAGTCGGTGATGAACTCCCTCGGCCGCGTCCACATCGTTGGCATCGGCGGGGCGGGGATGTCCGGTATCGCCCGAGTGCTAGCCGCACGCGGTGTCGAAGTCTCCGGATCCGATGCCAAGGATTCACGGCGGCTCCAAGCGCTGCGCATGCTGGGGATAGACGCCCATGTCGGCCACCTAGACCATGTGGAAGCGGACACTCTGATTGTCTCGACCGCCATTCCGGCTTCCAACAGTGAACGCACGTTTGCCCGCGAGAACGGCATCTCCGAACTATCCAGAGCGCAGGCGCTAGCCGAGATCATGCGTGGCCACACGGGCATCGCGGTTTCAGGAACACATGGCAAGACCACCACCACTTCGATGCTCACCGTGGCCTTGCAGAATTGCGGCGCCGATCCGTCCTTTGTCATCGGCAGTGAACTCAACGAGTCTGGTTCGAATGCCCATGTCGGAAGCGGCGATGTGTTCGTCGTCGAAGCCGATGAGAGTGATGGTTCCTTTCTGGCACTTCCGGCGAAGGTGGCGATTGTCACGAACGTCGAACCCGACCATCTCGATCATTGGGGGGAATTCGATGCGCTGGAAGCTGCGTTCGAGTCCTTCGGGAAGGCGGCGGGTGCGGCTGGTGGCTTTGTAGTCGCTTGCGCGGACGATCCAGGAGCGCAATCCCTCGCTGAGCGACTTCAGGAGAGTGGGATTGACGTGCGCACCTACGGTGAGCATGAAGGCGCGAGAGTCCGCATGGTTGACGTGCAGCGCCGCGAGATGGGTTGGGGATTCGACATCGTGGTTCAAGGAGTGCGGCAAGGCAACGTCCAGCTGCAGGTCCCCGGTCGCCACAATGCTCTAAACGCCCTAGCTGCCTTTACCGCAGCTACCGGTCTCGGGTACTCCGCGGGCGATGTCCGTACCGGGCTGGAGGGCTTCTCGGGAACTCGTCGACGCTTCGACTTCAAGGGCGAAGTCGGGGGCGTACGAGTCTTCGATGATTACGCCCACCACCCAACCGAAATCGATGCAACATTGCGCGCTGCTCGTGAGGTGGCAGGCGAAGGGCGGGTCATCGTCGCCTTCCAGGCCCACCACTACTACCGGACCGCGATGTTCGTTCGTGAATTCGGGGCCGCGCTGGGCTTGGCTGACGTGGTGGTTGTACTAGAGGTATTCGCCCCAGGCGAGCAGCCCATTCCCGGTGCTAGCGGGCAGACCTTGGCAGCGAACGTTCCGCTAGCCCCGGAGAACGTCATTTTCGAGCCGTCGTGGACCGCCGTGGCCGGAGTCCTCGCCGACCGAGCAACGCCCGGGGATCTCGTGATGACGCTGGGAGCCGGCGATATCGGGATGCTTGGTGGAGAGGTACTTGAAATCTTGCGGGATCGACGATGACTACCTCCACTCCTGAGCGAAGCGCTGATCGCGTTCCCGAAACCGCCACCAAGCAATCAAACCGCCGGCCTCGTTCGTTGAGACAAAGGCGCCTTCGGCTGCGACTGCCGAGGCGTAAGGCTGTGGCCGATCGGCACCTCGCACGTGAACAAAGACGACGACGCTTGCGTCTGCTCGCCCTATTGGCGACGGTTGCCGCGATTGCCGTCTTGGTCTGGGCCGTGTTGTTCTCATCGCTGTTGGCGGTACGCGACGTTGAGGTAGTGGGCTTATCGCAGGAGGCAAGCACGGAAGGGGGCGCTCAGGTGATCACGGCCGCATCCATTCCCAAAGGCGAATCGATAGCTCGGCTCGACACAAAGGGTGCTTCAGATCGAGTCGCGGCGCTGCCCTGGGTTGAGGAAGTGGAAGTCCGAAGGGCTTGGCCGAACTCCATCGTGCTCGCCATCACCGAGCGGGTACCCGTTGCCGTCGTGGAGTCAGTGAATCCTTTCGATCCGCAGGGTGAGCCGATTCGTCAAGGAGTGGATGAATCCGGAGCCGTCTTTGACCCACCCGGTGGGTTGTGGCTCACCGATCCGGTCATACGCGGCGAGCAGCGGGCGATTCCTGAAGCCGTTGCGGTCATCGCGTCGATTCCGGAGGACATTGAGCGGCGGGTGCGCGACGTCCAGGCGCTGAGTCCAGATGACATCCGACTGCGGTTGGGCAACGACGCGATTGTGCGCTGGGGCAACGCTGACGAAGCCGAATTCAAAGCTGAGGTGCTCGCGGCTTTGCTGCCTCGCCGCGCAAAGGGATACGACGTGAGCGCGCCCCGGTTGCCTACGACTTTCGATGAGCGAGGACCCAAAGATTGAACAATTTTCGGGGCGCCGGGAGTTTCCTCTTGCGTAACACCCATCTCACCCCCTACTCTCCCGCCGGCTCCGGCACGGTCGAAGTTTTTACCTGAAGTAAAGGTTGAGACTTTCCTGCCAAGCCGCACCAGTTGGTGCGCCCCCTCGCGCTGACGTGAACGAAAGGACGAGCTGTGGCGGCTCCCCAGAACTACCTGGCAGTTATCAAGGTCGTTGGCATTGGCGGCGGTGGCGTGAATGCCGTTAACCGCATGATCGAGGTCGGTCTCAAAGGCGTTGAGTTCATCGCGATCAACACGGACGCGCAGGCGTTGTTGATGAGCGATGCCGATGTGAAATTGGATATCGGACGCGAACTCACGCGCGGTTTGGGTGCGGGAGCCAATCCGGAGGTTGGACGCAAAGCCGCAGAAGACCACATCGAAGAAATCGAAGAGGTCTTGCAGGGTGCGGACATGGTCTTCGTCACGGCGGGCGAGGGTGGTGGCACCGGCACCGGTGGCGCCCCGGTCGTCGCGAAAGTTGCCAGATCCCTCGGCGCGTTGACCATTGGTGTCGTCACGCGACCCTTCGGTTTCGAGGGCCGACGGCGTCAAGTGCAGGCTGATCAAGGTGTCGAGGACTTGCGGGCCGAAGTCGACACTCTCATCGTCATACCTAACGATCGTTTGCTCTCCCTTGCCGATCGCGAGATCAGCGTCATCGATGCCTTCCGGCAGGCAGATCATGTGCTCTTGCAGGGTGTTTCCGGCATCACCGACCTGATCACCACACCAGGGCTGATCAATTTGGACTTCGCCGACGTGAAGAGCGTCATGCACGCGGCGGGGTCGGCACTCATGGGCATCGGTTCTGCGCGCGGCGAAGACCGCGCCATGCAAGCGGCTGAGAAGGCGATTTCGAGTCCGCTGCTCGAGGCGGGGATCGACGGCGCGCACGGTGTGCTGCTCTCAGTGTCTGGTGGCAGTGACCTCGGTCTTTTCGAAATCAACGAAGCGGCGCGCCTGGTTAGCGATGCGGCGCACCCAGAAGCCAACATAATCTTCGGTGCGGTCATTGACGACACTTTGGGTGATGAGGTTCGGGTGACCGTGATTGCAGCAGGCTTCGAAGGTGGAGAGCCTCCGGCGCGCAAGTCCGCGCCTGTAGTAGCCGCAACTGATGCAACGGGCGATATCCCGACCGTGCAGCAGCCACGAGCAGTTGTCTTCGATGATGCTGGAGATGACCTGGACGTACCGGACTTCCTCAAGTAGGGCTCGAACCCGTCATGGCACCTGAAGGAGTGGGTGCGCGGCCGCCGACCATGGGTAGGCACTTCCCCGACCTACTGGTGGATCGCGGTGAGCTACCTGGCGCGCTGTGGTGTGTCACAACGAGGTTCGGCGGGGTGAGTTCGGAGCCATACGCTGAATCGAACCTGGCCAACCATGTCGGCGATGATGCATCCGCTGTCCACGCGAACAGGGGTGCGGTAGTCGAATTGTTCCCGGGCATTACTGATGTTGCCTTCGTGCAAGCCGAACACGGCGCCCAGGTCCATTACGTAACAGGTGGCGAACAGGTACCGAGCGGGGATGCCCTAGTGACCGACGCTCCGCCGATGGGGCTTGCTGCCTTAGGCGCAGATTGCGCCGTGGTGGGCCTTAGCGCCCAGCGAGCCGACGGCAGCTATTCGATCGCGGTGCTGCACTGCGGATGGAAGGGGCTTGTTGCCGATGTTGTTGGCAGCACGATTGCCCAACTTCGCACCGGCGGTGCGTCGCAAATCACGGCAATACAGGGTCCGGCCATCTGCGGTGTCTGTTACGAGGTACCTGTGCAACGTTGCGAGGAAATTGCAGACTCGTGCTCTGCAGCAGTGGCCGTCGCGGCCCTTCCCCGCCTCAGGGAAGAGGCGGCCTCATCCAGCGGTATTGATATCGGCGCAGGTGTCCAGGCCAGACTGGAAGAACTCGACGTTCATGTTGCCACCCGATTCGGTTGCACTTATGAGGATCAGCGGTGGTTCAGCCTGAGGCGGGCGACAAATCAACACGGACCAACGGCTCGCACCGGACGGCATGCGTTGGCAATGGCACTGGCATGAGCATAAATGAAGAGCGACGTGAGGAAGTTCGCGCGAATCTCGCGGAGGTTCGAGAACGGATCGACCGAGCCACGGTTGATGCCGGAAGGACCGATCAGGTTCTCCTGGTGGTCATCACCAAAACATTTCCTGCTTCGGATGTCGACATCTTGGTCGGTGAGGGAATTCGCGATGTCGGAGAAAACCGGGATCAAGAAGCCAGGGCCAAGCACGCTGAAGTGCAATCTCCGGAATTGCGCTGGCACATGGTTGGACGGTTGCAAAGCAACAAGGCGGCATCCGTTGCACAGTGGGCTGATGTGGTCGAGTCGGTCGATCGGGAGTCCTTGGTGCCCCGGCTGGCCCGAGGTGCGCGTGAGGCCCGCGCATCGCGCTCTCCACTTGAACTACTTATCCAGGTTAGTTTGGACGCCCCGGATGCGATCAATCGCGGTGGCGCCCGACCATTGGATGTCCCACGAATCGCGCAAGCTATTGCGCAGGTTGGCCCCGAGGTGCGCTTAGGCGGCCTTATGGCCGTCGCTCCGCATCCGGACTCAGGGGTTGATCCGGCGCTGGCCTTTGATGAACTAGCGAAGGTGTCGCAGGCCTTGCGTGTCGATCACCCGGAAGCCACCGTGATCTCAGCGGGAATGAGCGGGGATCTCGAGGCGGCAATCCAGGCAGGTGCGACACAAGTGCGGATAGGTGGCGCGGTACTCGGGCAACGAACCCTCGTGCAGTAGCGTCTAATTGCTGCAGGGGGTAGCGCCTGCGCTGGAATGCCCCAACCGAAGGGCCAAACGAACAAGGGAGGTACGCCATGGCTGGTGCAATGCGCAAAATGGCCGTGTACCTCGGACTGGTGGAAGACGACTCCTTTGATTCCTACGACGACTACGAAGAGGCCGAGCGCCCGAGTCGTCGGGAGCGGAAGGAAGAGCGGTCCAAGCGGGGATTTCGCGACCGATACGACGTAGACGAGGACGAAGACGTTTACGAAGTCCGCAGCGTTCGACCGATCAATGAGCCCCGCGCGGTGCGCACGGTCCGGCCCGATAGTGGTCCTGAGCGCCTACCCACCAGCGCCCCGCTGCCAGGCCGCGGCGTACCGGTCGGAGATCTGAGCCGCATAGAGACCATCCACCCGCGGTCCTACAACGACGCCCGCAGAATCGGCGAGGAGTTCCGCTCGGGTATCCCCGTGATCATGAATCTCGGTGACATGGATGATCTCGATGCCAAGCGGATCATTGACTTCGCAGCAGGTTTGGTTTTCGGACTGCATGGGACGATCGAACGCGTAACCGGCAAGGTGTTCCTTCTGTCGCCAGCCAATGTCGACCTCGGTGACCAAGCGCGTGCTCAAATAGCGGAAGATGGATTCTTCAATCAGAGTTAGCGTGTTTGTGTACCGGTTTACCCACCAGGGGAGTGTTTGCTGTTGAGCAGCATCGGTCAGATTCTCGCCACCGTGCTGTGGCTGTATTGGCTTGTCTTAATCGGCCGACTCGTCTTTGATTTTGTGCGCATTTTTGCTCGCTCGTGGGAACCGCGCGGTCCGATTCTGCTCGCTGCGGAATTCGTGTATTCGCTCACCGACCCGCCGCTGCGGGCCTTGCGCAAGGTGATTCCACCTCTACGACTCGGTAGCGTTTCACTGGACTTGGCATTTCTAGTGCTAATTCTAGGCGTGCAGTTGCTGATTAATTTCGTCGTGCTGCTCTAGGCTCAATCCTGTGGATGTAAGCGCGAGCGACGTACGCGAGGTGCGCTTCGGCACCACCAGGATCAAAGCCGGATACGACATCAGTGAAGTTGATCAATTTCTTGATCGGGTGGAGAAGGCGATTGCTGCCTACACCGAGAACTACCAGCGGGCGCAAGATGAAGCCGACGCCCTTCGGTCCCAGGTGCAACAGGTCCAAAGGCGACTTGAGTCTGCTCAAGTGGAATTGGACGAAGCCCGCGCGCAGGCACCAGCGGCCGTGGTCAATGGGACCCGCGACACCATCGTCGTCGAAACGACGGGGACGGCTCCGCCACCGAGTGAGGCCGCTGATATTGAGTCCACGACGGAAAACCCCGTTGTAGTGGTTGCATCGATCGACACCGAATCTGGGGAAGCGCTTGCCGATCTCACGCGCATCCGGGACGACGTTCGCGCGATGCTCGAACGCCAGCTAGAACTGGTGGATTCTGTGCAATTGCCGGACCAGGCGAGTTAGCTCGCCACCCGCTCGATAGCTATCTCCAGCGGCAACTCGGTTGCGACGACACCTGTGGATGGAGTGCCCTCGTTCACGTCGATCGCGAGGACTTCGGAAGCGACATCCGCAGCGTGTTCGATGAACACCGCTCGCATGTCGGCGTCCTGTGTCGACCACGTCACAACGATTCGATCGGTGATCTCGAATCCGGAGGCCTTACGCGCCTCCTGGATAACTCTGATCACCTCTCGGGCCAACCCGGCCCGGCGGAGGCCTTCGTCAATGGTCAGGTCGATAGCCACAGATTCCTCGGCATCGCTGGCAACTGCCCAACCCTCTCGAGGAGATTCGGTGATGAGGACGTCTTCCGGGCCAATCTCAACTGTGCTGCCATCAACGGTCAGTGTGGCCGTGTCTGCCGCGCGCAACTCGTGTGCCAGGGCGATTGGGTCAGCCGAGGTAATCGCTGCTGCAACGGTCGGGGTGTCTTTCCCAAACCGGGCACCCAGTGTGCGGTAATTGGCCTTGATGGATATGTCCACCAATCCTGCATCGGAGTTCAAAGGTTCCACCGAACGGACGTTGAGTTCCTCACTGACTTCCGCGACGAGCTCATCTGGCATGTCTGACCAACCGGGTGCTGATACCAAGACGCGCGAGAGCGGTTGCCGAGTTCGAATGCTGCTTGAGGCACGTGCCGCTCTTCCGAGCTCAACGACTGACCTCACTTTGCTCATATTGTCTTCCAAGGTTTGGTCGATGAGGGAATCAGTAACGGTTGGCCAGGACGCCAAGTGCACTGACACGGGTGCCTGCTCATCTGTGGAGCGGAACAAGTCTTGCCAGACTCGCTCGCTGATGAATGGTGTGTAGGGAGCAAGGCACAAGGTGACTATGCGAAGTGCTTCATGCAAGGTAGCCAGCGCAGCGGGGTCCCCGTCCCAGAATCGGCGCCGCGTTCGGCGCACGTACCAATTGGACAGATCGTCAATGAAGCTTGCGAGGATGCGTCCACCACGCTGAGTGTCGAAATTCTCGAGTGCGTCATCCACCTCCCGAGCCAATCGCCCGGCGGCGGAAAGCACCCAGCGATCGATGGCGGGGCGGTCGGCTGGTGCAGGCGCTGGATCGCTGGGCTGCCAACCTGCGGTGCGCGCATACAACGCTTGGAAGGACACCGTGTTCCAGTAAGTGAGCAGTGTGCGTCGAACTACGTCCGCGATTGCGGTGTGGCCCACGCGGCGGGCTTGCCAGGGAGATCCGGAAGCCAACATGAACCAGCGCACCGCATCTGCCCCGTGGTCATCCATCAGCGGGATGGGCTCGAGCACATTGCCGACGTGCTTGCTCATCTTGCGGCCGTCTTCATCCAAAATGTGCCCAAGGCATACGACGTTCTTGTACGACGATCGGCCGAAGACCAGAGTTCCAACGGCCATGAGGGAGTAGAACCATCCCCGCGTCTGGTCGATTGCTTCGCAGATGAAATCCGCCGGGTACTGGGCTTCGAAGCGGTCGGTTTGCTGGTGTGGGTAACCGAGCGCAGCGAATGGCATAGCTCCGGAGTCGTACCAGCAGTCGATCACCTCGGGGACTCGATATGCCGGTTCTTGGCATTCGGGACAGGGCAGAGAGATATCGTCGACGTACGGCCGATGCGGATCGACGTCGTTGACATCCAGGCCAGCGAGCTCGGATAACTCGGCTAGAGAGCCAATTGCTGTCAAGTGTTCAGATGGACAGCGCCAGATGGGTAACGGCGTACCCCAATAGCGGTTTCGAGATAGCGCCCAATCCACATTGTTGGTGAGCCAGTCTCCGTACCGTCCCCACTTGATGGTTTCGGGATACCAATTTGTTTTCTCGTTCTCAGCGAGGAGTTGGTCCTTGATCGCCGTGGTTTTGATGTACCAGGAGGGCTGTGCGTAGTACAGCAGTGGCGTGTGGCATCTCCAGCAATGTGGGTAGGAGTGTTCGTAGGGATCCCTGCGGAACAACAGGCCGCGCGCGGCGAGATCGGTAGTGAGTGTTTCGTCTGCCTTCTTGAAGAAGACGCCACCTACCATCGGCACCGAGTCAGCGAAGTGTCCGTCTGCTGAGATCGGGTTCACCACCGGTAGTTCGTATTGTCGGCAACTCGCAAGATCGTCAGCACCGAAAGCCGGGGCTTGGTGAACGAGGCCGGTGCCATCATCGGTGGTGACGTAGTCGGCGAGGATCACGAAATGGGCATCGGGGATGTCAACGAGTTCGAATGGTCGCTGATACGAAACACGCTCGAGATCACGCCCGGTCATGGTTTCTAATACTTTGACCTCTTCGTCACCGAAAACTCCCGCGATGCGCTCGGTCGCGAGAACCAGCCGTTCTCCATTGGCCCGCTCGATGACCGCGTACGTGGCGTCAGGGAGTACCGCCACAGCAGTGTTCGAGACGAGTGTCCATGGAGTGGTCGTCCAGACCAGCAGTGCGACGCCGGGATAGGAAGCCAAAGGGCCCTCACCGGTCACGGGGAAGCGGACGTATACCGATGGATCGACAACGGTTTCGTAGCCCTGCGCTAGCTCGTGATCGCTCAGCCCAGTTCCACAACGTGGACAGTAAGGAGCGACGCGGTGGTCTTGGACGAGTAGGCCGGCATCAAAAATGGTCTTTAGGGACCACCACACGCTTTGGACGTAATCTGGATTCATCGTCCAGTAAGCCGAATCCGTATCAACCCAAAAGCCCATCCGGGTACTCATTTGGGTGAATTCGTCAACGTGGCGCAGGACCGACTCCCGGCAGCGTGCGTTGAACTCCGCAATGCCGTAGTCCTCGATGTCCTGCTTGCCGTTAAAGCCGAGCTCTCGTTCAACGGCCAGTTCCACCGGGAGGCCGTGACAGTCCCACCCGGCCTGCCGAGGCACGAAGTAGCCTTTCATCGTCCGGTACCGAGGGAAGATGTCCTTGAAGACGCGGGCTTCAACATGGTGGGCGCCCGGAGTGCCATTTGCTGTTGGAGGTCCCTCATAGAAGGTCCACAGGGGGCGATCAACCGAACCCTGGAGCGTTAGTTCGAAGACCGCCTCGCGATCCCATAGATCCAAGATTGCTCGCTCCATGGCCGGCAGGTCGACCTGCGCGGGCACGGCGTTATACATGGCGCCTCCTGTCCAAGCGGGCAGGATAGTGCCGCAGGCGTCGGCGTGCCGGTGGCCGGTGATGCGGTGGTCGGCTCTAGTATTCCCCGATCCCGCCGCGAACACCGATCGCGTTGGGTTTTCGACACTCAAGGGGGCTGCGATGGCCAAGGACGCTTCCGCAAGGAAGACGGCTGCCAAGAAGGCTTCCGCGAAGAAGGCTCCGGCGAAGAAGCCGGCTGCGAAGAAGGCTTCCGCGAAGAAGGCTCCGGCGAAGAAGCCGGCCGCGAAGAAGGCGGCGCCAGTTAAGAAGGCTCCGGCGAAGAAGCCGGCCGCGAAGAAGGCAGCGCCAGTTAAGAAGGCAGCGCCAGTCAAGAAGGCAGCGCCGGTTAAGAAGGCGGCTGCGAAGAAGGCAGCGCCAGCGAAGAAGCCAGCCGCGACGAAGACCCCGGTGAAGAAGTTGCCCCGACCCAAGCGTCGGCCCGTCGTGCGGGAGGACGAATCCCCGTGGACCGACACAGAATTGCGTGAGGTTCGCGAGGAACTCGGGCGCGAGAAGACCCGCCTGTTGGAGGAGATCGCCACCGCAGAGGAGGGTCTAGCTGATCTGATCCGAGATTCTGGCGATGGCGCTGGGGACGATCAAGCCGATGCCGGTAGCAAGACTTTCGAACGCGAACACGAGATGTCGCTAGCGAACAATGCACGGGACATGCTTGATCAAGTCGAACACGCCTTGGCTCGGATCTCCGATGGGTCCTACGGCGTCTGCGAGTCCTGTGCCAAGCCGATCGGAAAGTTCCGGCTGCAGGCGTTCCCTCGGGCCACGCTGTGCCGCTCGTGCAAGGAAGCCGAAGAGCGCTTCTAGTAGTCACAACGCCTCCGGACTGTGCCCGTAGGCTGCAGCGGTGCCGTCCTCGCCTCGTTCGCGTGTGCTCGCGGTCTTGTTAGGCACGGCCGCCGGCATCGTCGTCATCGACCAACTCAGCAAAATGTGGGCCGTCGCAGTGATGCAGCCACGCATTCAGGCAGGCGATGGGCCGATCTATTTGCTGGGCCCCTTGCTTCGACTGACCTACACGGAGAACAGCGGTGCGGCGTTCGGCTTCGGAACTGGATACACCTGGGTGTTCACCATCGTTGCGGTCATTGTGGGTGTGGTCATCATTCGGTTCTCGCGCACAATCACCTCGCTGCCGTGGGCGCTGGCGTTGGGCGGGTTGCTCGGTGGACTACTCGGCAACCTCATTGACCGACTCACCCGGCCACCGTCGCCAGGTATGGGCTCGGTCGTGGACTTCATTGGTTTGCCCAACTTCCCTATCTTCAACGTTGCGGATATGGCGATCACCTTCTCCGCAATCGGGATGATCGTTTTGGCCTGGCGAGGAATTCCGCTGGCGGAAGGCCCGACACAGGAGACGTCATTGGAAAGTGACGACCGGTGAGTCGCACCTTGCCGGTTCCGCCGGGCCTGGTTGGTGAACGCGTCGATTCGGCTGTGGCCCGCATGCTGGGGCTGTCGAGGGCGAAGGTCGAAGCGCTTGTCGAACAGGGCGCGGTGCTCGTCGACGGACATGCAGTGGTCAAATCCCACCGACTCTCCCCGGATGAGTGGATCGAGGTCGCCGATCTCGCCCCCGAACATCGAGCAGATCCGGTGAAGCCGGACGGCGGTCCGGTGGCTGACCCCTCCGCCGACGTCGAGTTGCCGGTGTTGTGGGAGGACGACGACCTCGTAGTCGTGGACAAGCCCGTTGGAATGGCAGCGCACCCAAGCCCGGGCTGGCACGGACCCACCGTGACCGGTGCGCTCGCGGCCAACGGCCATGGAATCACCGGGGTCGGAGCCGCCGAGCGGGAGGGCGTTGTGCACCGGCTTGATGTCGGAACGACAGGCGTCATGGTGGTGGCAAAGAGCCCGATGGCTTACTCCTCTTTGAAGGCCCAGTTCAAGGAGCGCACCGTTGATAAGGAGTACCACGCCGTCGTGCATGGGCTCTTGGATCCGATCGAAGGGACCATCGACGCCCCGATCGACCGGCATCCGTCGAAGGACTACAAATATGCGGTAGTTGCCAGCGGCCGGCCAAGCATCACCCACTACCGAACGCTGGAGGCCTGGCCGCGGGCCTCGTTGGTGGAGGTGCACCTCGAGACCGGCAGGACACACCAGATCCGAGTGCACATGGCGGCGATGCGCCACCCGTGTGTGGGGGACTCCACCTATGGCGGGGACCCCACGCTGGCCAAATCTTTGGGACTCACGAGGCAGTGGTTGCACGCGAGGCAGTTGGGTTTTGACCATCCGCGGACCGGTGAGCGGGTGGTGGTCTGCAGTGACTATCCAGCCGACCTGCAGGTGGCGCTGGACCGACTCCACGACGGCCTGCCTTCCTGACGCCTCGCCGGTGGCTGGCCTAGGGTTGAGCGGTGCCGTCGCGAAGCTCTGCAGACCCGCTGCAGGCCCCTGCAGAACGCTCGAGAGGCGAGGGCACCGGTGAGTGAATCGCGCGGAGACTTCGTCCATCTACACGTGCACACCGAGTATTCGATGCTCGACGGTGCGGCCCGATTGCCCGATTTGATGGCAGAGGCCAAGCGATTGAACATGCCGGCGATCGCGATGACCGATCATGGCAATCTCTATGGTGCCTACGACTTCTTCACTGCCGCACGAGCAGCGGACATCAAGCCGATCATCGGCCTCGAGGGGTACTACGCCCCGCAAGGACGCAAGGAACGACGCCCCTTCGATTTCGGCGGGGGCTTCGATGAAGGGACGCCTGAGGATCCCGGTGCCGGTCGCGGCAAGCACAACTACACCCACATGACGTTGTGGGCGGAGAACACCACCGGAATGCACAACTTGTTTCGCTTGTCGTCTCTTGCCAGCCTCGAGGGGCAGTACCACAAACCGCGCTTTGACCGTGAACTCCTAGAGCGGCATGGAAGCGGGCTAATTGGCACGACCGGTTGCCCGAGCGGTGAGGTCAATCGCTGGCTGCAGGCTGGTGATTACGACAAGGCACGTAGCGCAGCCGCGGACTTCCGCGACATCCTCGGAGCGGGGAACTACTTCTGCGAAGTCATGGATCACGGACTTGCGATTGAGCGCCGTTTTCGCGAGGACCTATTGCGAATCGCTCGCGATTTAGACCTGCCGCTGATAGCCACCAATGACCTGCATTACGTACACGCCGACGATGCCGACACACACGAAGTGCTGCTGTGCGTCGGGACGCGCACCACGATGGATGATCCCAAACGCTTTCGATTTGATGCGCGGGATTTCTATGTGAAGTCTGCCGAGGAGATGCGCCGAGTCTGGAGTGAACTGCCAGAGGCATGCGATAACACTTTGCTCATCGCCGAGCGATGCGATGTTGCGTTCGACGAAGGCGCCAACCTCATGCCCCGTTTTCCTGTGCCTGATGGGCAGACGGAGGAGTCTTGGCTTGTCGCCGAGGTGGAACGGGGCCTAGCAACGCGCTATCCCGATGCAGTCCCCGATGACGTCCGCGCGCAAGCGGAGTACGAGTTGCGGGTCGTTTCACAAATGGGTTACCCGGGCTATTTCCTCGTGGTTGCCGATTTGGTGCGATACGCAAAGGACAACGGCATTCGGGTTGGACCTGGTCGCGGATCGGCGGCTGGTGCGATGATCGCCTATGCCCTCGGCATCACCGAACTTGATCCGCTGCAGCATGGGCTGCTGTTTGAACGCTTTTTGAACCCCGAACGAATCTCAATGCCCGATATCGACATTGACTTCGACGAACGTAGACGAGCCGACATGATTCGCTACGCCACTGAGAAGTACGGCGAAGAACGCGTGGCCCAGATCGTGACGTACGCCTCGATTAAGGCGAAGGCCGCGATTAAGGACAGCGCTCGGGTGCTCGGTCATCCTTACGCGCTCGGGGATCGCATCACCAAAGCAATGCCGCCTTCGGTTATGGGCAAAGACGTCTCGCTCGCGGGTGCGTTCGATCCAGATAATTCCCGGTACGGCGAAGCCGCGGACTTCCGTGCACTGTATGAGTCAGATGAGCAAGCCCGGCAAGTCATCGATACCGCCAAGGGTTTGGAAGGACTGAAGCGGCAGCCGGGTGTGCACGCCGCTGGAGTGATCTTGTCGCGTGAACCGCTAATTGACGTTATTCCCATCTGGCGACGGGAACAAGACGGTGCGGTCATCACCCAGTTCGACATGGGTGCCTGCGAGTCACTCGGTTTGCTGAAGATGGACTTCCTGGGATTGCGAAATCTCACTGTCTTGGACGATTGCCTCGACAACATTGAAAAGAACGCAGGACAGCGTTTGGTCCTCGAGGAGATAACGCTCGATGATCCGGCGACGTACGAACTGCTGTCGCGGGGCGACACCCTCGGTGTGTTTCAACTCGACGGTGGGCCGATGCGATCGCTACTGCGCTCCATGCAACCGGACAACTTCGAGGACATTTCCGCCGTTTTGGCCCTCTACCGCCCAGGCCCGATGGGCGCTAACGCGCACAATGATTACGCCGATCGGAAGAACGGCCGCAAGCCCGTTGTTCCTATCCATCCAGAATTGGCGAAGCCGCTAGAAGGAATCCTGGGAGATACCTACGGGTTGATCGTCTACCAAGAGCAGGTCATGGCGATTGCTCAAGAGTTGGCTGGCTACTCCCTGGGCAAAGCCGATTTGCTGCGGCGCGCCATGGGCAAGAAGAAGAAGGAGATCCTGGAAAAGGAGTTCGTACCCTTCCGTGACGGCATGCGTGATCAGGGTTACAGCGATGGCGCAATCGACACTCTCTGGGAAATTCTGGTCCCCTTTTCCGACTACGCCTTCAACAAGGCACATACAGCCGGGTACGGGCTGGTGTCCTACTGGACGGCCTACCTGAAGGCCAACTTCCCGGCCGAGTACATGGCGGCCCTATTAACCAGCGTCCAGGACGACAAGGACAAGAGCGCCATCTATCTCGGTGAGTGTCGCCGCATGGGCATCAAGGTGTTGCCCCCGGATGTCAACGAGTCCGATGGGGCCTACACCCCACGAGGTAGTGACATCCGCGTCGGGCTTTCGGCCATTCGTAACGTTGGCGATGGGGTTGTCGAATCGATCATCAAGACCCGAATCTCGGCCGGCCGGTACACCGATTTTCACGACTTCATCGCAAAGTCCGAAATCGCAGTTTGCAATCGCAGGGTCGTGGACTCCCTGGTGAAAGCTGGTGCCTTTGACTCCCTGGGCCATACTCGCAAGGGGCTGGTAACCGTCCACGAGTTGGTGATCGATTCCGCAGTGGAGATCAAACGCGCGGAGGCGGCCGGCCAATTCGATCTGTTCGCCGGACTCGGCGCTGAAGGCGACCCGGAATCTGGCGAGGAGGGCGCCGGACTCGCGGAACGGACCCCTATTCCGGTTGGGGAATGGGACAAGACCGTTTTGCTGGCGCACGAACGCGACATGCTCGGTCTTTACGTATCCGACCACCCACTCAACGGTCTCGAACATGCGCTAGCGACCATGGCCGATCGTTCACTCGCTGCGTTGCTGACCGATGAATCGTTGGAGTCGGCAGTCCTGACCATCGCCGGGTTGCTGACCGCCGTGCAGCGAAAGACAACGAAGAAGGGCTCAGCCTGGGCAATAGCAGGTCTCGAAGACCTTGATGGGGCGGTCGAGGTGATGGTGTTTCCGCAGACGTATGCGTCGGTGGCTACGTCATTGGTGGAGGACTCCATCGTCACGATGCGTGTACGCGCTGAGCGCAGCGATGAAGACGGTCTGCGTTTGATCGCGATGGAAGTCGATACCCCTGATCTCTCCCAGGCGGCCTCAGGGCCATTGAGCTTGTCCCTGGCGGCTTCGAGGTGCGTGCCGCCGCTAGTAGAGCGGTTGAAGGATGTCTTGCGGCAACACCCCGGCACCACCGAGGTGAATCTGCACTTGACCGGTGGAACGCATACGACCGTGCTGCGTATTGACGATGCGCTACGGGTGAGCCCGTCGGCGTCCTTATACGGGGATCTCAAAGCACTCCTGGGAGCGAACTGCCTGCACTAGGACTGTGGCGTACCGTTCGGCTGTGCCTAATTCGCCCTCGCAGCGCAGCGAGCGCCCTGAGCGAACGGTGTTGGTCGCGGGCGCGGTGGTCGGAGTGTTGAGCGGGGCTGCGCTGGGGGTCTTGTGGTGGCGCCTGGCGCCACGGGTGCCGATTGTGATCCAACCCGACGGCAGTCGACCACAGGGATTCCAACCCGAGGAGTACCTCGCCGCAGACATCGCTTTCGCCGCGATTGCGTTCGTGGCCGGCGTCATCTTGACGATCGCATTGGCTGCCATGCGGCGCCAGCATTTACTTGGAGTTTTGGCTGCCGGGGTCTTAGCCAGTGCGTTGGGCACGTTTGCCATGTGGCAGGTAGGGACCAGGTTGGGCTCGGTCGACATTGAAGGATTGGTGGCGACAACGGAGGTTGAGTTCATCGTGAACGCACCACTGAACGTCACGATGCCCGGGGTGTACCTCGTCTGGGCGATTGCATCGGCAACCGTTGTTGCCGTCTTGGCGTTGTCTGACCTGTTGGCTAGTGCTCGAGTCAGCCGCTGATGATCGTGGCCATGATTGCCTTGGTTGTCGCGACTAGATCATGGGGAGCAAGCGCTATCTCCAGCCCGCGGCGCCCGGCACTGACGAAGATCTGTTCATGATCGCCGGCAGAGGTGTCGATCACCACCGGGACGCGCTTTCGAGGAGCTAAGGGACTGATGGCGCCTGGCACCGAACCGCTAACCCGTTCAGCTTGCCGCTGATCAGCAAGTGTCGCTGATCCACCGTTCAGGCAGCCGGCAAGTTTCTTGGCTGAGACCTTTCCCGCCACGGGCACGACTGCTAAGCAGGCCCGCTCATCCACCAACCACACCAAAGTCTTGAAGACCGCTGCTGGATCGCAACCAATAGCGGTTGTTAGTTCACGGACCGCTTCATCACCGAAATTCGATGACCCCGGTTCATGGTGATACCGATGCACGTCGTGCTGCACACCCTTAGTCGTGAGCAGTTGTAGTGCAGGGGTGCTACCCGAGCCCGTGGCCACTACTTGATCAATTAGCCGAGGGGGCGGAGTTCAACAGGTCGAGAGCGGGCACTGCCCCGAGTGCGCCGATCAGCGCGGCTTCGGTGTCCAAGACGCCGATCCCGACCATCAATCTGGTGCGCGCGTCAGGTGCCACAAGTAGTTCCTGCCGAGTGGACGCGTCGACTATCAAGGCGGCGGTAATCAGGTAACTGAGCACTGTGGGGTCGTCGGGGATCTGCTCGTCTTCAGGACGCTGCTCGTCTAATCGGCCGCCGAGCGCTGCGCGGTACCGCTCGAAAGATCGCTTGGCTCGCTCAACGATGCCGCGAGTGGCGGGATCCTGCGGTTCCACCTCGGGTTCGTCCAGGAAGGCCACGCAGGCTCGCAGCAGCGGCGCAGAGCGGTCGACTTCGTTGATACTGAAGCGCCGCCCGCCAACGGCGACGATGTCGTACCGACCGTCGTCAAGTCTTTCCGCTTGTCTAAGGACGGCAGTCACGCCGACTGGGAAGAACTCATCAACCTGACTCGGTGCCGACTCAGGGGAGTTCACCGCTCCTACATGCCTTTCGCGCACAGCGACGATGCCAAACTCCCGCTCGTCTTCTGGCTTGGCGAGCAACTCCTCAATCATCATGCGATATCTGGGTTCGAAGATGTGCAACGGCAGAACTAGGCCCGGAACCAGCGCCGTGGTCAGCGGGAAGAGCGGCAACTGCGGTTCCATACGGCGAGCGTAGACTTCATGCCGTGCTCCGTCTCATCGACGTGCGGGAATCTGCCGCCGATCCACGCTCGCAGGTGCCGCGTGCCGCCATGAACTTGGCCGACGCCGGAACCCTCATACAGCCGACCCTTGATGATGTCCGAGATCGGGGCGCCCAAGCTGTCCTCGACGCCTGCGAAAGGTTCGACGGTGTCCGACCGGAGTCGCTGCGGGTTCCGGCCGCGGTCATTGCCGAGGCCTTGGATCAACTCGATCCGGCGGTGCGCGTCGCCCTCGAAGTGTCGATCGAGCGAGCCCGGAAAGTTCATGCCGACCAGCATCGAGTGGATGTCATCACCGAAGTTGTGCCCGGTGGGTCGGTCACCGAGCGCTGGCTTCCCGTGGCGCGGGTGGGCCTGTACGTCCCGGGAGGTCGCGCCGTCTACCCCAGCAGCGTCGTGATGAATGTCGTGCCAGCTCAAGAAGCGGGTGTTCCGTCGCTTGTCGTCGTTAGCCCTCCGCAACGCGATTTCGGAGGTTGGCCGCATCCCACCGTCCTTGCTGCATGTGCCTTGCTCGATATCGATGAGATTTATGCCGTGGGAGGTGCGCAAGCCGTTGCGATGCTCGCCTACGGTGTCGAGTTGGCCGATGGGTCCCGTTGTGACTCGGTTGACTTGGTCACTGGTCCCGGCAACATCTACGTCACGGCTGCCAAGCGAGCCTTGCAGGGAATCATTGGCATCGACTCCGAGGCCGGGCCAACTGAGGTCGCGATCCTCGCCGACGACACTGCTGATCCCCGCTACGTGGCCGCGGACCTCATCAGTCAGGCCGAGCACGATGTCATCGCGGCCGCCGTGCTGGTCACGACGAGTGAGAAACTCGCCAACGCTGTCCTCGACGAGGTTCGTGCTCAGGTGGCCAACACCAAGCACACCGAGCGCATCACCGAAGCGCTGACCGGAATTCAAAGCGCGGTAATCATCGTGCGCGACATCAAGCAGGGCTTGGAAGTCGTGGATGCTTATGCCGCGGAGCATCTGGAGATCCACACCCGCGAACCTCGGGATGTCGCTATGCGGGTTCGAAACGCTGGCGCGATTTTCGTCGGGCCGTGGGCACCGGTCTCGCTCGGTGACTACTGCGCTGGTTCCAATCACGTGCTGCCGACGATGGGTGCCGCGCGGCACTCATCAGGTCTGTCGGTTCAATCCTTCCTGCGCGGTATCCACGTGATCGACTACGACCACACCGCGCTTGCAGATGTAGCCGAACACGTCGTCGCGCTAGCCGAGGCCGAAGACCTCCCCGGACACGGCGATGCGATCACTGTCCGGTTCCGCGAGTCCGAGTAGTCGTGCCGGACTTTCAGCCGCCGGTTCGTGACGATCTGGCTGGGATCTCGCCCTACGGTGCACCGCAGTTGGACGTTGACGTCCGCCTGAACGTCAACGAGAACCCGTTTCCACCGTCCGCACAACTCGCTCGCGATGTTGCACGCAGTGTCGAAGAAGCCGCGCACGAGATGAACCGGTACCCCGACCGGGATTTTCCGCTCCTGCGGGCACAGTTGGCGGACTATTTGGCGGGCGAATCTGGAGTACGGGTTTCGGTCGACGGCATGTGGGCCGCGAATGGGTCGAATGAAGTGATGGCACACGTCATGGCTGCGTTCGGTGGCCCTGGGCGCTGCGTGCTCTCGTTCCCACCCACGTACTCGATGTACCCCGAGTACGCACGCGAATCCTTCACAGAGCTGATCGAGATACCGCGTGCTGCGGACTTCTCAGTGGATATGGATGCTGCGATCGCAACGATCGAGAGTGCGAAGCCGAGTCTCGTCCTCGTCGCTGCACCCAACAATCCGACGGGCACGGCCATCTGTCTTGCCGATCTGGATCGACTTGCATCAGCCACGCGCGCCGTGGGTGGCCTACTCGTGGTTGATGAGGCCTACGCCGAGTTCCGGCCCACAGGCACGCCCAGTGCGCTGGAACTCCTCGCCGATCACCCGAATGTGATCGTCACCCGGACGATGAGCAAGGCTTTCGCCATGGCCGGTGCCCGCATCGGCTACGCGGCTGCGCATCCGTCGATCATCGACGCGCTGCGCATCGTGCGATTGCCCTATCACCTGTCGCTTGTCTCCCAAGCGGTTGCCCGGGTGGCCCTGGCGCATGCTGGGGAACTGCAGTCCGGCTTGCAGATTCTGCGCTACGAGCGGGACGCACTCGTGGCTGCTCTTGGCGATCGCGGCCTTCAGGTGGCACCGAGCGATGCCAACTTCTGCCTGTTCGGGGTATTCGCCGATCGGCACGAGGTGTGGCAGCAGTTGGTGGATCGCGGAGTGCTGATCCGAGAAACCGGGCCCGCCGGGTGGCTTCGGGTATCGGTGGGGACCCCAGAAGAGAACGCTAGGTTTATCACCGCACTCGATGAATCTCTGGCGGATCTCGGTCAAGGAGCACTGGTTATCGATGAGTAGGGCAGCACGGGTCGAACGCGCCACCAAAGAAAGTGACGTCCTGGTCGAGCTCGAACTCGATGGCACGGGCGTGAGTTCCATCGAAACGGGCGTGCCGTTCTTCGATCACATGCTCGCGCAACTAGCCAAGCACGGTAGCCTGGATCTGACGGTGCGCACCAAGGGTGACCTCGAGGTTGACGCCCACCACACAGTGGAGGACACCTCGCTGGCTTTGGGGCAGGCGCTTAATGAAGCTTTAGGCGACCGCGCTGGCCTACGCCGATACGGCGATGCCCTTGTCCCGCTCGATGAATGCCTCGTGCAATCCGCGCTGGACTTGTCCGGCAGGCCGTACCTGGTCCATGAGGAACCGGACATGGTCGAGCTCATCGGTAGCTACGACACCACCCTCACTCGACACATCTGGGAGTCGATCGTGGCGACCAGTCAGATCACGTTGCACGTTCGAGTTCTCAGTGGTCGAAATGCGCACCACGTGGTCGAGGCGCAGTTCAAGTCGGTAGCGCGCTCATTGCGCGACGCCGTGACGATCGACCCCCGAGTGGTGGGGGTTCCGTCCACCAAGGGAACGCTAACCGCGTCCTGACATGTCAGCACCGGATGTTGTCGTCCTCGACTACGGCAGCGGAAACGTTCGTTCCGCCCAGCGCGCCCTCGAACGTGTAGGTGCACGGGTGGAGGTAACGGCCGAGCGAGACCGCGCCATGGAATGCGATGGCCTTGTGGTGCCAGGTGTTGGTGCCTTCGCTTCGTGCATGCGCGGTATCGAGGATGTAGGTGGTGCGTCGATCATCGAACGACGCTTAGCCGGTGGGCGAGCGGTGTTCGGGATTTGCGTCGGGATGCAGGTGCTCTTCACCTCGGGCGTCGAGCACGAAGAGACAACTGCCGGTCTGGACCAGTGGCCGGGCGTTGTCGAGCGGTTGCAGGCTCGAGTGTTGCCACACATGGGATGGGACACCGTGGAGGTGGCTGATGGGTCGTCGCTGTTTCGCGGTGTGGAAGACGCACGCTTCTATTTCGTGCACTCCTACGGGGTGCAGTCATGGGAATGGAGTCCTCAGATCTCGAGCATGCAGCGGCCCCCGCTAGTCGGATGGGGGGACTACGGCGGTCGATTCATCGCCGCAGTGGAGAACGGCCCGCTCGTTGCGACTCAGTTCCACCCTGAGAAATCCGGTGATGCGGGGGCGGCACTGCTGCGCAACTGGGTAGGCAGCCTCGCCTAGGCTGCCAGCGTGACGAAATCTCCGCTTCTTGAACTACTTCCGGCCGTCGATGTCGCGGACGGGCAAGCGGTCCGCCTTGTCCAAGGCAAGGCCGGCTCCGAAACGGTCTACGGCAAGCCGCTAGATGCTGCGCGCTCTTGGGTCCACCAGGGGGCTACCTGGATCCACCTGGTGGATCTGGACGCGGCATTCGGGCGCGGCAGCAACGCAGACGTGATTCGTCAGGTTGTGCATTCATTGCGCGATGAGGTGCGAATCGAACTCTCTGGCGGGATTCGCGACGACGAATCCCTCAGGGCTGCGCTGGCAACCGGGTGCACCCGAGTGAACCTGGGAACGGCCGCGTTGGAAAACCCGGACTGGACTGAGCGAGTGATCGGCGAGCACGGTGATCGCATCGCTGTCGGCCTGGATGTCAAGGGACACACGTTGGCGGCGCGCGGTTGGACCACCGAGGGCGGGGACCTCTGGGAAACGTTGGGTCGCCTCGATGCTGCCGGGTGTGCCCGATACGTGGTCACCGACGTTCACAAGGACGGCACGATGAAGGGGCCGAACTTCCATCTGCTTCGTGATGTCTGCAAAGTGACGAAGGCGCACGTGGTTGCCTCCGGTGGAATCAGTCACCTTGAGGATCTGCACAAACTCGCCGACATGACGTCCGATGGAATCGAAGGCGCGATCATCGGTCGGGCGTTGTACGACGGCGCCTTCACTCTCGCTGAAGCCATTGCGGCCATCGAGGCTCGCTATGACCCGTACGAGTGGGGTCCACCGCGACCATGACTCGCTCATGACGCTCGCTATCCGAGTCATCCCGTGCCTGGACGTCGATGCCGGGCGCGTGGTGAAAGGGGTCAACTTCGCGGGGCTGCGTGATGCCGGAGATCCTGTCGAGTTGGCTGCGCGTTATGACTCCCAGGGTGCCGATGAACTCGTCTTTCTAGACATAACCGCTTCGTCTGGCGATCGGGAGACCACCTACGACATCGTGCGTCGTACGGCGGAAACCGTGTTCATCCCGCTGACCGTCGGCGGGGGAGTGCGGTCCGTTGAGGACTTTGATCGACTGCTACGGGCTGGTGCGGACAAGGTCAGTTTGAACACCGCCGCCATTGCCGATCCGCAACTGCTGACCGATGCCGGAAGGCGCTTTGGTGCACAGTGCGTGGTGCTCAGTGTCGATGCCCGTCGATGCCAGGAAGGCACCTCGACGGTGAGTGGATTCGAAGTCACGACCCATGGCGGCAGACGCGGAACGGGCATCGATGCCATCGCCTGGGCGCTCGAAGGTGTCCGCAGAGGTGCTGGGGAGATCCTGCTCAATTCCATGGATGCCGATGGCACCACTTCGGGCTTCGACGCGGAATTGATCGAACAGGTGCGCGATGCCGTCGATGTTCCAGTAATCGCCAGCGGCGGGGCCGGACGCGCTGAGGACTTCCCTCGTGCAGTGCAGGCTGGAGCCGACGCAGTTCTGGCCGCGAGCGTTTTTCATTTTGGCGACATCACAATTGACCAGGCGAAGCAAGCATTGTCCGGCGCTGGTTACCCGGTACGGAGCTCGGAGGTGATGTCCCGTGGCTAGTGGATTGCTCGATGAATCGCTCGATTCGGTTATCGCGCGGATCAATTTCGATGAAGCCGGCCTCGTTCCGGCGATCGTTCAGCAGTGGGATACCGGTCGGGTGTTGATGATGGCTTGGATGGATGAGGACGCATTCCGGGCAACCTTCGAATCGCGTCGAGGCACCTATTACTCACGCAGCCGCGAGCGGCAGTGGGTGAAAGGCGAAAGTTCTGGCAATACCCAGGAAGTGCGCGAACTTCATCTCGATTGCGATGGCGACACCGTGCTCGTCGTTGTCGACCAGCACGGAGTTGCTTGCCACACGGGTTCCTTGAGCTGCTTCGAGGTCGAGGGAGATCCCGGTGGACGGTGAAACCTCCTTGGATCTTGCCGGCTTTCGCGATGCAGCGAGGACTGATCGGGTAATTCCTGTTTCGCGCACTTTGCTTGCAGATGGGCTCACCGCTGTCGGCCTGTTCGAAGTTCTGTGCGGTTCACGAGCAGGCACGTTCCTCTTGGAGTCCGCCGAGGCTGGTCGGTCCTGGTCGCGATACTCCTTTATCGGTGTGAGCGCCGCCGCAATGCTTGCCGAGGTAGACGGTCAGCCGCGGTGGTTCGGACGGGTTCCGGTTGGGCTTCCGACCACCGGGTCGACCTGGGAGGTGCTGGCCGAATCCACCCGCGTTCTACACACACCGCAGGATGCATCCCGCGGTGGGCCCCACTTGACCAGCGGTTTCGTCGGATTCCTGTCCTATGACGCTGTTCGTAACTTCGAGAAGCTTCCCGATGCGAATCCCCCTGTGGTCGATATTCCTGAGATCGCCTTTCTACTGGCGACGGACTTAGCTGTCTTGGATCATTTCCGCGGTACTGTGACATTGATTGCCAACGCCATCAACTTCGATGCCAGCGATGAGCGTGTTGATGAGGCTTGGCAGGACGCCTGCACTCGACTCGATCGTATGGAAGCAGATCTGCATGCCGTGCGGGGGTCGATGGTGACCAAAGTGCCGATCGTGGATGCCCCGAGCGTCGAGGCGCACACCAGTGAGGCTGACTACCTGAGTGCTGTCGCTGCCGCCAAGGAGTACATAACAGCGGGCGATGCTTTCCAGATCGTGCTCTCGCAGCGCTACTCGTTACCGACGGCGGCCGATGGCTTGGACGTGTACCGGGTCTTACGCTCGGCGAATCCGAGCCCGTACATGTACGTGATCCGAATGCCCGGCACTACCGCCGGTGTCGGCGAAGCATTATCCGAGGAAACTGCTTTCGAGATCGTGGGGTCCTCTCCTGAAGCGCTGGTCACCGTGCGTGATCGTCAGTGCACCGTGCATCCGATCGCTGGCACCCGGCCGCGCGGTGCGGAGCCAGCGACAGATCATGCACTTGCCGACGAGCTGTTGGCCGACGAGAAGGAGCGGGCCGAGCACGTCATGCTCGTGGATCTCGCTCGTAACGATCTTGGTCGGGTCTGCGCCCCCGGGAGTGTCGACGTCACCGAATTCATGGAGATCGAGCGTTATTCCCACGTCATGCACATCGTGTCCACGGTGGTTGGCCGGCTACGTGATGACGCATCGGCACTCGATGCGTTGCGCGCCACATTTCCCGCCGGAACACTCAGTGGAGCTCCGAAGGTGCGCGCGATGGAGATCATCGATGAGCTCGAACCAACCCGTCGTGGTCTTTACGGCGGAGTAGTCGGTTACGTCGATTTCTCTGGAAACGTTGATGTGGCTATCGCAATCCGCACCGCGCTGATCCAAGACGGGATCGCGCATGTCCAGGCCGGAGCTGGGGTCGTCGCTGACTCCGATCCGTTGGCTGAAGCCCGGGAATGTGCGAACAAAGCAGGCGCCGTGGTGCGTGCCGTGGCCACCGCAGATGCAATGTCGCGGCTTGATCGACTCCCAAGTGGGCGTGCGGCCTCGTGAGTCATTCACCTGGTGTGCGGCGGGAATATGTGGCGGCCGTAACTGCCGTTGCCGCTGGCTCGCTGCTTTCTTGGTGGGCGATGTCGCAACCGTGGCTCACAGTCACTGAAGCACTTCTCGGAACTGGGGGAGATGGTGCCTCCTTCGAATCTGATTCCACGTTCAGCGCGGCGCAAAGCGTGGAGGAGGTCAGCGGATCGAGTGTCTTACCGGCAGCAGCGGCTATGCCGGTACTCATGTTTGCCGGCATCGCCGCAGTCATCGGCTCGCGCGGCTGGGGCCGTCGGTTGACCGGGGTGGTCATCGGATTTGCTGCTCTAGTGGTCATTGTGAGCGCGATATCTGCTTTGTTCGTTGAAGGTTTGTCTTCCTTCGCTCCCGCAGATGCGCGCGCCGTGGCTACGGCCCCCCTCTCGGCGGTGCTCAGCGTTGCCGGCGGCGCCATTGCGTTTGCGGGTGGAGCGGTGATCGCATGGCGTGGACCGTTGTGGCCTGGTCTCGGTCGTTCCTATGAACGCCAAGCGAAGAATCCCCGGGATGCATGGGAGGCCCTTGATCGTGGCGTCGATCCAACGCTTGAGGCCACCGACACGACCGATGACCACAATCCACCCACCAAGTGATTGGATAAGCAGATGGCCCAGTCCGACGCTCCCGTCTCGCCCGAACACGACGACCACGGTTCAACGCCCGCGGCATGGACCACCGTCGTCATCATTACCCTTGCGTTCACGGTGGGTACCTTGGCCGTGGTCCTCGGGAACTGGCCAATGTTCTGGGCTGGTGTCGGACTCGTGGTCGTCGGCGCCATTGTCGGGAAAGCGATGCAAGCCGCTGGGCTCGGGAAGAGCGCTCCGGCTTCGCCATCGGCCACACTGGACCGGTGAGTGAACGCGGTCTGATTCTCGTCGTCGAAGACGAGAAGCCGATCTCTGATCTCCTCCGGCTGTATCTGCAACGCGAAGGCTTCGGTGTGCACACCGAGTTTGACGGTGTCAGCGGACTGAGCGCGGCCCGAACCAAACACCCTTCCGCGATCGTCCTTGACGTGGGGCTACCCGGAATGGATGGCACCGACGTTTGCAGGGCTTTGCGGGAGGAAGGGAACTGGGTTCCGATCGTGTTCTGCACTGCGCGTGATGATGAGGTCGATCGCATTATCGGATTGGAGATGGGGGCCGATGATTACGTCACGAAGCCTTTCAGTCCGCGCGAGGTGGTTGCTCGGGTTAAGTCTCTGGTGCGCCGAGCGGGGTTAATCAACAGCGGCGACGAACCCCTGACCAACGGTCGGTTGACCTTGGACATTACGCAACGACGCGCCTTTGTTGCAGGCAACGAGGTAGCGCTGACCGCAACCGAATTCGATCTCTTGGCGCGGTTAATGAGCGACCCTGGTCGGGTCTTGAATCGCGACCAATTGTTATCCGAAGTGTGGGGCTATGCCTCAGTCGTCGGTACGAGGACGGTAGATGTTCACGTTGCCCAATTGCGAGCCAAACTTGGTGACGACAGCCCGATCAGAACGGTTCGCGGAGTTGGCTACGCCGCGCGCACGGAGAGCGAATGAGCAGCCAGCAGGCGCCAGGGCACCGCAAAGGTCGATCTCGAGGCGGCATCGTCATGCAAACTGTGGTGCTTGCGTCGGCTATCGCGGCTATTGCGGTGCTGGTCGCTGGTGCCGCCGTTGCGCCGTTTGTGCGCGCCGCAGCCGAAACCGAAGCTCGCGGATCTTTGGCCACCCTGGCTGACCTAACCACCACCTATGTGGAACGTGGCGAACTTCGCGGGGCTGGGGGGCCGCTGCCGCGTCCGCTTCGACAGATTTTGCGTCGCGAGCAAGTCACGGGTTATCTGGTTTCTTCCGATATCGCGCCACCGCCGGGGGTCAGTGAACAGGATGTTGAAAAATTAGCGGCGGGGGAATCAATCTCCGCAAGCAGCAAGCGTGAGGCTGGCGAGCCGGTATTGATTGAAGGACGACCTATCGGTGGTGGTAGTGGCATCGTGCTGGTGCAACCGTTGGCAGTTGCCGGGGAAGCCAGCGGTTTCTTCTTGATCCGAATCATCTTGGCGTTGGCGCTGGGCTTGCTCATCGCAGTCGTAATCGCATATTTCGCAGCTCGGCGCCTGTCACGTCCGCTACGTGCAGCGCGAGTAGTCGCGCACGAGATGGCCGAAGGGCGTCGGGATCAAACCTTGGAGCCACGAGGTCCCGCGGAAGTTGCCGACATCGCGGAGGCGCTCAACGCCCTAGGGGCTGCTCTGGTGGTTTCCGAAGGGCGGCAACGCGACTTCTTGTTATCGGTCTCCCACGAACTACGCACTCCACTGACGGCTGTGAAGGGTTATGGCGAAGCCCTTTCCGAGGAGATGGTGCCAGCGCCGGAGATTCCTGCAGTCGGATCCATCGTGGCCAGCGAAGCGCAACGGCTCGATCGCCTCGTAAACGACCTTCTGGATTTGGCTCGGCTGGGTGCGGTGGACTTCCATTTCGATCTAGCCGACATCGACGCCCGCGATGTCATCACGGATGCGGGCCTCGTATGGCAGGACCGCAGCGCTCGTGAGCAGGTGACCTTTGAGATTGCAGTGCCCGAGGGGCCGGTAATGGTGCGCGCCGATGCTTGGCGGCTACGTCAGATCATCGACAACTTGGCGGAGAACGCGCTTCGGGTCTCGCCCGAGGGGTCTGCGATCGTCCTTGAGTTGCATGACGATGCATCCATCGCTGGAGGTCCCTTTGCTGCTGTAGAAGTCCGCGATTCCGGGCCCGGCCTGAGCCCCGACGACCGCGAGGTTGCCTTCGAGCCTGGTGCCCTGCACGAGCGGTTCCGCGGAGTCCGCCCAGTCGGCACTGGATTGGGATTGGCCCTCGTGGCGCGCCTCGCCTCGGGAATGGGTGGTTTAGCGACGGTCACGAGCAACCAACCTGGCGGAACGAGCTTCTGGGTCCGGGTGCCGCGGGTGCCCAGCGACGTACAGTGAAGTCATGGTTCGCAACGGTTACGTGGTCGAACAGCGTTCGCGGCGTCGTCGGCTGATTCCAGTCGCAGCCACGGCCATCGGTGCCATCGTCGGCACGGTCTACCTGCGCGCCGTAGATCCGAATATTCCTGGTCACTACCCGGGTTGCCCCAGCCAGACTTTCCTGGGCATCGACTGCCCTGGATGTGGCGGGATGCGCGGCACCTACGACCTCCTTCACGGGGATGTTGCGGGCATGCTCGATCACAACATTCTGCTCATCATCGCTCTACCAGCGCTACTAATCGCGTTCGGCATATGGGCCTACCGCGCCTGGACCGGGCGCCGCCCGACTGCCACGCCGGCACAACAAGCCCAGCGAAGTCGGTGGATGGTCACCGCGCTGATCGCGGTGCTGGTTTTCGGTGTTGTGCGTAATTTCGTCCCGTATCTTGGATCCGGTCTCGGGTAGCCCCGATGGCCGCGGTGCCGACCCCACTTGGCCGGCGTACTGTGGGCACGTGACCGTCCTGGAGGAAATCGTCGCCGGCGTACGGGAAGACGTCGCGCGACGCATGGACGAGACACCCCTTGACGTACTCAAAGAGCGGGCAGGTTCGGTTCCTCCAGCTCGAAATGCCCGATGCATACTCGCTGCCGATCAAATCTGTGTAATTGCGGAAGTGAAGCGGCAAAGTCCAAGTCGCGGACCGCTGGCGGCCATCGACGATCCGGCTCAACTCGCAGTCGAATACGAAGCCGGCGGCGCACACTGCATCAGCGTTCTGACTGAGGAGCGGCGCTTCGGTGGCAGCCTCGAAGACTTGGTGCAGGTGCGCGCCGCCGTGGACATCCCGGTTCTGCGCAAAGACTTCATCGTGGGCAGTTACCAACTTTGGGAAGCCAAGGCGTGCGGTGCGGATCTGGTTCTTTTGATCGTCGCGGCCTTGGAGCAAGACGCCCTCGTTTCACTGGTTGAGCGAACACGCAGCCTGGGCATGACCCCACTTGTGGAAGTCCATGAGGAAGATGAGATTGCCCGAGCACTAGATGCGGGGGCGGATGTCATTGGCGTCAATGCGCGGAATTTGAAAACGCTAGAAGTTGACCGCACGGTCTTCCCCCGAATCGCACACTTGATCCCTGAGTCTTGCGTGAAGATCGCCGAGTCGGGGATTCGCGAACCACACGATCTGATCGCTTATGCCGAAGCCGGAGCCGATGCTGTCCTCGTCGGGGAAGCCCTCGTTACTGGCAAGGATCCCCGGGCCGCGGTGCATGACCTCGTTACTGCTGGCGCGCACCCCGCCCTACGCCACGGACGCCGGAGGGTGATGTGACCGCAACCCAAGAACCTGTAACGCCGAGCCTTTCCGCCCCGGGCCATTTCGGGCCCTACGGAGGCCGGTTCGTTCCCGAAGCCCTGATGTCCGCACTCGATGAACTCGAGGCGGCCTTCGATTCGGCCTTGACTGATCCGCAGTTTGCAGCGCAGTTGAGCGCCCTCGAGCGCGATTACACGGGTCGACCATCGCCACTCACCAGAGCTCACCGATTTGGTGCTGAGTGTGGCGGGGCGCGTATCTATCTCAAGCGCGAAGATCTAAATCACACAGGCTCGCACAAGATCAACAACGTCCTCGGGCAGGCCCTGTTGACCACCCGGATGGGCAAGAGCCGCATCATCGCCGAGACCGGAGCGGGCCAGCATGGAGTGGCGTCGGCCACCGCTGCGGCGCTCATGGGACTGGAATGCGTGGTTTACATGGGACGGGAGGACACCCGACGCCAAGCGCTCAACGTTGCGCGAATGGAACTTCTCGGGGCGACCGTCGTACCCGTCGATACCGGAACGCAGACTCTCAAAGACGCCATCAACGAGGCGATGCGCGATTGGGTCACCAATGTCGATCGCACCCACTACCTACTCGGGACGGTAACCGGACCTGCACCGTTCCCCCGGATCGTGCGTCACTTCCACTCGGTTATCGGACACGAGACTCGCGAGCAGATCCTCGAGGTTGAAGGGCGACTGCCCGACGCGGCCATTGCGTGCGTGGGCGGTGGATCCAACGCGATGGGCCTGTTCGCCGGCTTCATGGAGGATCCCGAAGTCCAGCTGGTGGGGTACGAGGCGGGTGGGGAAGGGGTCGACTCCGGCCGACACGCCGCACGGTTCTCGATGGGTGCGCCCGGGGTCTTGCACGGTGCTCGGACTTATGTGATGCAAGACGAGTGGGGGCAAACCGTGCCGTCGCATTCCATCAGCGCTGGTTTGGACTATCCGGGCGTCGGCCCAGAGCACGCTTGGCTGCACGACACCGGACGAGCGCGTTACGAGGCGATCACCGATGCCGAGGCAATGGAGGCATTCGCTCTGCTCTCGCGCTCTGAAGGCATCATCCCCGCGATCGAAACCGCCCACGCCCTCGCAGGGGCGATGCGTCTCGGACGTGAGCTCGGACCAGACAGCGTCATCGTCATCAATCTTTCGGGTCGAGGTGACAAGGACGTCGAGACCGCGGCCCGGTGGTTCGGGATGCAGGTCGAACAGTGAATTCACGCACCCAGGCAGTATTCGAAGCCGCCCGAGCCGAATCGCGGGCGGCACTCATCGGATATCTTCCCGCCGGTTTTCCGACGAGAGATGCAAGCATTGCCCTCATGGGCGAGATGCTCGCTGGCGGAGTCGATCTCGTGGAAGTCGGACTTCCGTACTCCGATCCCTTGATGGACGGTGCGGCAATCCAAGATGCGGTTCAGATCGCGTTGTCGGAAGGAACCACCACTGAAGACGTCCTTGCCGTCGTAGAGAGCCTTGCGCTGCGAGATGAGCAGGCAGCCGTTGTGATGAGTTACTGGAATCCGATAGAACGATTTGGGTTGGAGCGATTTGTCGACCGCATGGTCGCGGCCGGGGGCAGTGGAGTGATCACTCCGGACCTCACGCCAGAAGAAGCCGGACCA
>ERZ891134.157-NODE-157-length-60874-cov-12.658495_pt1 | contig 60874 bp, 52 predicted proteins | sample MGYA00520888_ERZ891134 | MGnify/ENA primary metagenome ERZ891134 (study PRJEB32303, sample SAMEA104408692) | aquatic metagenome | biome: Brackish water; feature: Coastal; material: water | place: Baltic Sea | collected 2014-10-23 | depth 10 m ... | reverse complement strand
TCTGAACCGCGGCGAGCGGGTTCTCCAAGTCACGGTCACCGGTGTAGCGCTCGTCCGCCAGCCACTCGGCTTCTGAGCCCCAGTAGGTGATGTCCGGCTCGTAGACATCAGCGCGACCGCCACCGAACCCGAAGGTCTGGAATCCCATGGACTCCATGGCCACATTGCCGGTCAGGATGAACAGGTCACCCCAGGACAGCTTGCGGCCGTACTTCGCCTTGATCGGCCACAGCAGCCGGCGGGCTTTGTCCAGGTTTACGTTGTCTGGCCAGGAGTTCAACGGAGCGAAGCGCTGCGTGCCCGCGCCTCCGCCTCCTCGCCCATCGCTGGTGCGGTAGGTGCCGGCACTGTGCCAGGCCATGCGAACGAAGAACGGGCCGTAGTGGCCGTAGTCGGCGGGCCACCACTCTTGCGAATCGGTCATCAGAGCAACGAGATCGGCCTTGACCGCGGCGAGGTCGAGGGATTCGAATTCCGTCGCGTAGTCGAAGTCGTCTCCCATCGGGCTGGACCCGGCTGTGCCGTGGGGAAGGACCCGCAGATTCAGGTGGTTGGGCCACCAGTCCTCGTTTTGTTGGCCGACACCCACGGATCCGTGGTCGACCGGGCACTTGCTTTCGGTTGCCATCGTTGGCTCTCCTATCGGTGGTGTTTCTTAGGTGTGGGAAATGGTGTGCTCGGGCGAGCAGGTAGGGCATCGACCCCAGTAGACGACCTCGGCTTCGTCGATGACGAATCCTTGATCGTTTGCTGCGGTCAGGCAGGGGGCGTCGCCGGCGGCGCAATCGACATCGGCGAGGTCGCCGCAGGTGCGGCAGACCACATGGTGATGGTTGTCGCCGGTACGTGTTTCGTATCGGGTGGCAGAGCCGGAGGGTTGTATCCGGCGAAGAAGTCCGTTCTCGGCGAGAATCGCGAGCGAGTCATAGACCGATTGACGCGAGATCGAGCCGATAGTGCGGCGAACATCGTGCACAACAATGTCGGCCGTGGCATGGGGTGAGCGCTCCACGGCCGCCAAAACGGCGAGTCGTTGAGGGGTTACCTGCAGTCCGTGCTGACGCAACAGCGTGGGAGTGGCATTCATCGCTCCTTAGACTACGTCCAGAATTGGATCCGTTCAACCCGAAATTGGGCCCTGATGCCTGGGTGAAACGACGATCGGGCGGCCGCGTCGCTGGGCTCCGGTGGCGCCCGCACCACCTAGCCTGAGGCGCATGCAATCGAATTGAGGGAGGCACCGTGTCTGAGAGCGTTCCGCAAGGCGTGTCACACCAGGCGTATCCGGCGACGTTCAGCGTCGACTACCAGGACAAGTTGAGTCGGGTGACGACGTTGTTCCGGTCCATCTTGATCATCCCGATCGCCATCATTTTGGGCATCGTGGCCTCCGGTCCGCAGTCCGTTCTCATCGTGATCAACGACCAGGGCGAGATCGTTTCCGGGACGACCAATACGGGAACGGGAATCTTGTGGTCGCTGTTCGCGGCGACGTTGTTCATGATTCTGTTTCGCAAGCGGTACCCGAAATGGTGGTTCGACTTCAACGTGGGGCTTCACCGCTTCGCGGTGCGTGTCGTTGTCTACTTCGGCTTTTTGACAGACAAGTACCCCTCAACCGAAGACGAGCAGAACGTTCACCTCGACGTGACCTACCCGAACGCCCAGACGGATCTGAGTCGCGGTATGCCGCTGGTGAAGTGGTTCTTGGCTATTCCGCACTACTTCATTCTGGCGTTCTTGTGGGTGGCGGTCTTCGGTGTCACCGTCGTTGCGTGGATCGTCGTCATCATCACCGGTCGCTACCCGCGGGGGCTGTTCGAGTTCGTGGTGGGGGTCCTGCGCTGGTCATGGCGGGTCCAGGCCTACGCCTTTGTGCTGGCAACGGACAAGTACCCGCCGTTCAGCTTGAACGAGTGACGCCATGCGGGTGAGAACAGCGCACCCGCATGGAGGGAGTAAACGCCGCTAGACGCCGAACGTCGAACGCTCCTGCGCCAGGCGGTGCAACAACAGGGCAACGTCCTGCGGTGATTCCACTCGCCACAGGGCGGCTGACTCACCCGAACCCACCTTGATTCCGACGTCCTGCCCGCTCAGGTCAGCGAAGACCGACTCGTCGGTCAGGTCGTCGCCGACGAAGAGCACGGTGGAGGCATCGAAGCGCTGCCGAAGCGCGCGCACGGCGTCGGCTTTCTGGGCGTGGGCCACGCTCAACTCGATGACTTTTTTGCCGTGCCTGCCGAGCACTCCCGGGTACCGGCCCGGCCCCATGACGATGTGCCGAATGAGATTCGCCCCGGCCTTCGGCTCGCATTGCCGGACGTGAATGGCGATGCTTCCGGGCTTGGTTTCGATGAATGCTCCGGGAACCTGGGCGACGAGTTCGGAGGCCGCCGCTGTGCATTGATCGAGCAGCCGTCGCTGGCTCGGATCAAGCTCGAGTGGCACATCGACCTCAGCACCGTGACTACCAACGAGGTGAATCCCGTCGGGCATCGCGGATACGGTGCGCAGGTTGTCCAGCGCCCTACCGGAGACCACGGCCACCGAAGTGTTGGGTACGTCCCGCAGCATCTCTAAAGCCTCGACCGCTTCGGGTACCGGTCGTGCAGCATCGGGATCGGTGACGATGTTCGAGATGGTGCCGTCGTAGTCGACGCAGACCAGCAGATGTCGAGACGAGGCGAGTTGCTCCAGCGGGATGCTCGCTTGATCGCGATCGTCTTCCACGGATGCATGAGCGCTGGCAATGCCGGTGCGTAGGGCGGTCAAGAACTCCCGAGCCCACGTTTGAGCGGTGGTGGCGAAGACGGTGGAACGCATCGCCGTCATTCGTCGCTCGCGCTCGTCGTCGGGAGCCTGCGCGGCGGCGACGATGGCTTCGCTGACTCCGGAAGTGTCGTACGGGTTGACCAGCCACGCCTGGGCCAACTCCCGCGCGGCTCCGGTGAACTCGCTGAGCACGAGCGCTCCTGTGTCATCGTTGCGGCACGCGACGTACTCCTTGGCGACCAGATTCATGCCATCGCGCAACGGAGTCACCAGCATGATGTCGGTGGCCAAGTAGAGCGCGATCAGCTCCTCGCGTTCGAGAACGCGACGCAGATAGTGGATCGGAGTCGCACCGAAGGTGGCCAAGGATCCGTTGAACCTGCCCACGAGCATTTCGATGTCGTCGCGGATCTGCTGGTACTGCGAAATGTTCTCCCTGGATGGAACGGCTACCTGCACGAAGACGGTCGTGGCGGCATCCAAGCGCTCGTCCTGCAGAACCTCTGCGAACGCCTTCAATCGGATGTCGATTCCCTTGGTGTAGTCGAGCCGATCCACACCGAGCAGAACCGTTGTCGGCGAACCCATCTCCGCACGCAACTGTCGGGCCCGCTCGAGGACGTGAGGCGCCGCTGCAGTTGCGGAGAAACCCTCGGCGTCGATACCGATCGGAAAGGCGCCGACACCGACGCGCCTGTTGTTGACACGCATGGTCCCTTCGTAGGCCGCGAGGCCCAACGAGCGTTCACACGAGTAGACGAATTGCCGCGCATCGTCGTGTGTGTGAAATCCGATGAGATCGGCGCCCAGCAGTCCCTCGAGAATCTGTCGCCGCCAGGGCAGTTGGGCGAATAGCGCGCTGGGAGGAAACGGAATGTGCAGGAAAAAGCCGATGCTGAGATCGGGTCGCATTTCTCGCAGCATGCTGGGAACGAGTTGCAGTTGATAGTCGTGCACCCACACAGTCGCGTTTGGTTGGGCGATTTCCGCGACGCGGGAGGCGAAGGCGTTATTGACTCGCTCGTAGGCGCGGAATTGGTGTCGGTGATAAACAGGAGGCACTACGGCGTCGTGATAGAGCGGCCAAATCGCTGAGTTGGAAAACCCCTCGTAGTAGTCGTGCATGTCTCGGGCATCGACGCTCACGGTTTCCAGATGCAGGTTTCCGTGGTCGACATCCGGTAACTCGCTGCCGGCCCCGACCCAGATCGCCTCCTCGGTACGAAAGACCGATTCAAGCGCGCTGACGAGCCCCCCGGGAGCAAGGCGCCAGCCGGTGATCTCTTGATCGGGGTCGCCGTCGAGATACACCGGCTCCACCGGAAGTCGGTTGGCGACGACGATCAACTCAGGCATGGAGCGCGTCGCCTCCTCGTTGGGTAGCTAGCTCACGTGTGAACGCACTCAGCATACGGGGCGGATTACCCCGCGGACGCCGGTAAAAGATGCCGTCGGTGCGATATCAGCTGGTCAGCCGGCCAGCGCCGTGCGCAGGGCGTCGGGAATGGGTGTCGGTGTGCCTGACTCGTCGACGTTCACGTACCGCGCGACTCCCTGAAAAACCTCCTGATCTCCGCGCGTGAGCGTGTACGCCAAGACGAGGCTCGAGGAGCCCACCCGCTCGCAGACCACATCCATGTCGAGGACGTCATCGACAGTGCTGGTGCTCGCGAACGTTGCATCCATGTGCGCGAGAGCGCCATCGAAAGGCACCGCGGCCAGGTCCGCGGAAGTGAACCCCAGGGCTCGGAAGAATTCGGTGAAGGCTTCGTCGCAGACGTCGAGATAGCGAGCGTTGAGGACGACGCCTGCGGAGTAGACGTCGCGGTAGCGGACGCGGTACTGACCGACGTGCATGTCAGCGGGTCAAGACGATCTTGCCCCGAACGGTGCCCTCGTTCATCGCCGCGAAGCCCTCGCGGGCGTCGGCCATCGGCAAGGTCCGATCGATGATGGGGGAAATCTGCTGCTGGGACATCAGGTCGATGAGTTGACGGAATTCTTGGGCCGTTCCCATGGTCGAACCGGCGACGGTGAGCTGTAGGAAGAAGACGCGGTTCAGTTGCGCCGGTGGCATGGGACCGGAGGTGGCCCCGGACACCACGACGATCCCGCCGGGGCGCAGTGATTTCAACGAGTGATCCCAGGTCGCCTCGCCCACCGTCTCGATCACGGCATCCACCCTGTCAGGAAGGCGTGCACCGGTGGGGAAGGCCTCGTCGGCACCGATGCCGACAGCCCATTCCCCCTTCTGTTCGTCGCGAGAGGTGACCCACACCCGCAACCCCATCGCTTTGCCCAACACAATGGCTGCGGTGGCGACACCTCCGCCTGCTCCCTGCACCAGGATCGTCTGACCGGTCGTTGCTGATGCCTTGGTGGTCAGCATCCGGTACGCGGTCAGGTACGCCGTCGGAAGACAGCTCGCCTGCTCGAAACTGAAGCCGGCGGGTAACGGAATGAGGTTGTCGGCTGGCACACGGACTCGCTCAGCGAAGGTGCCGGAGTACCTCTCGCTGAGCATCGAGCGCTTCGGATCGAGCGTCTCGTCGCCGTGAACGGGTGAGCCGATCACCGCGTGCAGCACCACCGACGAGCCGTCGGGGCCGATCCCGGCGGCGTCGGTGCCGAGAATCATCGGCACCTGCTCCTCGCGAAGCGCTTGTCCCTTGAGCGCCCAGACGTCGTGATGGTTCAGGCTCATCGCCTTGACCTCGACGTCGACCCAATCGTCGGGCGTTTCTACCGGCTCGACGTCGCCGATCTCGAGGACGGATAGGGGATTCTCGCGGTCGATTCCCGCGGCATAGATCGCATGCATGGCCAAACGCTAGCCGAACTCGGGCTTGTGTCCACGCCTGCGACGATTTACTCTTATTAAGCCGGCTTTCTCCTGACAGCGTCGCCCGTACTGATACTTCCGCCGGTGCCTGTGACATAACCACATCGTTGTCCGAACGTCACTTCGTGGGCGCCCTCTGTGGGGTGCCCGCCCAGGCACTGGGGGTCTGATGTCTACTGCTCTGCCGTCCCTCGAACTACCGCTCGTCGAAGAGCGCATTGCCCATCGGGACGTCACAGGCCTGATCGACCCTGACTGCGTCGTGGTCATCGGGGCCAACGAGCGCCGGCGCAGCGTGGTCGCTGAAGCCATCGCCGGCGGGGGCAGGGCCTACCTCGTGCATCCCTCCGGTGAATCGATTCTCGGTGAGGACGTATACACGTCGGTGCGTGAATTGCCGGAAGTGCCCGACTGTGCGCTCATGCTGGTCGGGCATCAAGCGATCGTGGAGGTGATGCGCGAGGCTCTGGAGTTCGGGATTCGGGCCTTCGTCCTCCCGGGGCTCGGCGCCGAATCCGGTGCTCACGCGTCGGACGCGATTGCCGCGGTCCTAGAACTCGCCGACTCCTACGACGCGGCGATTCTCGGGCCAAATTGCATGGGCATGGCCGTCCCCAATGGAGGGTCGATGTACGTCGCGAACGTACCCAAGACGTTTCGACGCGGACGTGTCTCGGTCATCGCCCAATCGGGTTCGATTGCGGACGCCATGCTCAACTGCGGTCCGCGGATCGGGTTTCGCGCGGTCTTCTCCACCGGCTCGGAAGGCAATCGAGACGCCGCCGATCTGCTGATGGGTTTGGCCGAGGATCCGCAGACCGAAGCCATCGGGCTGTTCGTCGAGACAGTGCGTCGACCGGAAGCCTTCGCTGACGGGCTGCGCGCCTGTGCGGAAGCGGGCAAGCCGGTGGTGTGCTTGAAAGTCGGTCGTTCACGCGTTGCAGCACAGGCCGCGTTGGCTCACACGGGAGCCATGGTTGGTTCGAGCGTTGCGTTCTCCAATTTCATTCACCACCACGGAGGAATCGAAGTAACCGACACCTCGACCTTCATGGAGGCACTGGAAATCTTGGGGCAGCCCAAGTGGCCAACGGGTGTGCGGCTCGGAGCGATCTCCGAATCTGGAGGCGAGTGCGGCATGCTCGCCGATGCCGCGGAGTCCACCGGACTTGAGTTTCCTCCGATGCCGTATGAGCTCGTGGCCTCCCTCCAGGAACGCTTTCCCAACTTCTTGAACCCCGCCAACCCACTGGACGCGTGGATGGTCGACGAAACAGAAGTGGTCTTCCCGGAATCGCTGGAATTGATGGCGCTTTCGGGTGAGTTCGATGTCCTGCTGGCCCAGGTGGACATCACCCAATACCGGGGTGACGCGGAGAACGATTGGTGTCTGGCCATCGTGAAGGGACTGGCGCAGGCGACGAAGGATCGTCGCATCTTTCCGGCCGTGACGACCGTGCACGTCACCGATCCGCCGCGTCGGATCGCGAGTTTCGCCGCAGCAAACGGTGTCGCCCTGCTGCGAGGGACCCGCGCTTCGGTGGAGGCGCTCGCCGCGGTTTCGGCCTGGCACCCGTTCACTGCCCGCGACCTCGATCCCCATGACGAGGTGGACGTGTCCGACCTCCTGCGTGCCGGCGCTTTGACCGAGCACGAATCCGCGGAGATCATGGAGCGCTACGGCATCCCGATGGCGGACCGGCGCCTGGCCGAGGGAGCCGAGGAAGCTGTCGCCGCGGCCCAGGACTTGGGATTCCCCGTCGTGGTCAAGATGAATGGACCCGCTCACAAAGCCACCGTGGGTGGCGTCGCCCTCGGCTTGAATTCCGCCGAAGAAGTCTCGGTCGCGACCCAGGCGCTCGGGGGGTCGGTTCTGGTGGCGCAAGAAGTCGCGTCCGGTCCGGAAGTGATCTGCGGGATGACCCGTGATCCTCACTTCGGCCCGGTGGTGGCGGTAGGTATCGGAGGGCGGTACGCCGAGGCGTTGTCCCTGACGGCGACGTCCCTGGCTCCCTTGACCCACGACCAAGCTGTCCGCTTGGTCCGCCGGGCGCCGGGGCTGTCGAAGTTGACGACAGAGGAAACCTTCGACGCCATCGTGTACACCGTTCTGGTGCTCTCGCGTCTCGCGATGGATCACCCGACGATCGTGGAGGCCGACATCAACCCGCTCATTCTGGGACCCAACGGGGCAGTGGCGGTCGACGCATTGATTGTTGTCGAGAACCCCGAACATTGGGGCGCGTCCTCGGATTGACGATTGATCGGCTGCATATCGGCCGCCGATAGACCGCGGGTGAGCTGCGGCTAGGCCATGGCGCGAAGAGCCGCGGCACGGCGAGGCAGTGCACGATCGACGAGCTCGATCAATCGTGCCTCGTCCACGTCGAACTCCACGTACTGCGATGCCTTCTGTAGGACCTTCGCCCGGGCCGCAGCCTGCTTGCCAGGCTCTTCGGCCGAAGCCGCCGACCACGCCCGATACAACTCCCAGGCCAGTTCCCGCTCGCGCATCACCTGATTCATCGCGTCCATCTGCTCGTCGGACGCCGGAAGTCGCCACGTCTGGCTCAGCGCGCTGGGAAGAATCTCGCGATAGTCGTGGCCCCCTTGAGCGAATACGCCGGGAACGGGCGTCAGCGCGTTGAGCATGTCGATGAACGTCATCAAGAACGTGGCGCCGGGAACCCACTGCGTGTGTTGCGGAGAACCGACGGGGCGCTCGGGCCCCAACCAGTCGGGCCGACGCCACAAGATTTGGCTGCCGAACTTCGGGATGGGGTCGTCCCCGTTTTGCAGAAGCAGGTAACGGACCTGCGTCCTTTCGTCCTCGGAGAGATTCAGCCAGTCACGAATAGTGCGCGGGAGGTAGATGCCGTCCGGACCAACATCGGGGACCTCGGTGATCGAACGGTCGCCCCACAACTGCTTGCGCCACTTGGTTGCCGACGGCGTTCCGATCCACAGTGCGTAATCGACCTTCGCGCCCGGCGGCCCGTAGGTCCAGGTCCCCTCAAACATCCCTTCGCTCACCTGCGACCCCAGAGATTCTCCGAACAGGTAGAACCGGGGACGCTCGGACGGGTTCATCGCCAAGAGCCGTTCGGTGATGCCATCGATCACCATGCGGGTTTGGTCGACCCCTGTCGAGACGTTTCCCAGGGAGAAGCTCGATGGCAAGACGGAGTATTGAATGGCAGCGGATGCGCAATCTCCGCCGCTCAGGAACTCGAATGTTTCCGTGGCGACGTAGTTCACATACCCCGATCCGGTGGGGGAGAACAGCGCGAAGTGGCCACGCTCGAGCGCCTTGGTTCGGTCGATCTCGCGAAGCAGGAGGTCCACTCGCTCGTGCGGGTCCTCGGCGATATCCAGGCTCGCGTAGACCCGAATCGGTTGCTTGGCCTTGCTCGTGCCCATGACCGAATCGATCGTCGCAGGCTCAACGGCGCTGGCCAGCCAGCGAGCGCCCTCGCGCGTCTGCTTCATCCACTCCAAGCCGGACTCTGGGCAACCGGTGATCTCTGGGCTCGACGGCGGTTCGTCCATCCCTGGCTCGACCGCCCCACCACCCTTCGTGAGCATGGCCGAGACGCGGTTCAGCGCGAGATATGCGGCGCCAGCGCTCACGCCGAGAGCGGTCATCCTGCCGAGCGCCCGGTGATCCTCGGGCTTACCCCCGAGTGATGCGCTTGCAAGCCGCGCCATTCCGTGAGTAAGCAACGACTCCGCTCGAGCAACGCCGTAGGTTGCCGCCGCTATGCCCGCGCCGATGGCGGCCATTTTCACCGGTGCGATGTCGCGGACCGAGTCCTCGAAGAAGCGGTCCTGCCCCGGCGTGTGGTGCTCGTCGGACTTGTCCTGGCGGATCAGTGACCCGGGGGCCGCGCGCCACGGTGTCATGCTGGCCCAGGATGCGGCGGTGGCAGCACCCGCGACAGCCAGCCCCCAGCGGCGACCGGATCTCCTTTCCCCCGTCAGTGTGGAGGCTGCGCTCGAGAGCGCACCGACGGCGATGGATCGCCCCGCGAGGCGGACCGCTGCGCGCGGGCGCGATTCGTGTTCCCGCCATGTGAATCCCGCGAAGGTGCCTGCCCCGAGGGCAGCGAGCACTCCCGCCACGATGAGGCGTGAGTTCGGTCCGGGGTTGTCCTGGCCGCTAATTCGGGCGGCGAGTGAGTCGACGATGGCGTCGGCAGAGGAGTAGACGCCGTAGGCGAAGGCCGTCGTCACGCCGCTGATGACTGCCTGATCTGTCGTCCCTCGGGTGAGCAGATTCGGTTGGAAGGTGCGGCCGAGCGCGATCCCGGCCCCGATCAATCCCGTGCGTGCGGGGTGGTCCATCCCACGCTGGGGGTCCAGCGCCTTGCGGGCCAGAGCATCGGGCGCAGGCGTCGGAGTCACATCAGCAGAATAATGACGTAGAGGTTGGGGTGTGAAAACAGGGTGCAACCAGAGCCCAACGGCGACTAGGGTCGATGCACTTCGACGGCGACGTCGGCGCAAACGCTCTTGGGAAGTTGAGGCACCGTGTCCGCACCAACGACCACCGATCGCCATTCGGCGCCGGAGGACTCGCCAGGGCAAGCATCGATTCAAAGCACGCTCGCAGTCCACCCGGCGATTCACGATTCAACTTCTGGCGGCTCCGGCGGTGACCTTGCCGGAGAGTACGAACGTGTTCGGCGTCTGACCGAGGATCTGGCAGCGCCACTGACTCCGGAAGACCAGACCGTTCAAACCATGGCGGATGTCAGTCCCACTAAGTGGCACCGCGCGCACGTGACGTGGTTTTTCGAAGCATTCGTTCTCGCCGAGCACCAGCCGGGCTTCTCCATGTTTCAGGACACGTACGGGACTCTGTTCAACAGTTACTACGAGTCAGTCGGTGCTCGACACCCACGTGCGAACCGCGGGCATATCTCCCGGCCCGGGGCACACGAGGTAAGTGACTACCGGCGGCATGTCGACGACCGCATGCTCGACCTCCTCTCGACGCGACTGCCGGGCGAGCGTTCAGATGGGGGTCGACCAGAAGATGACGCACTGCGGGCGTTGGTGTCCCTTGGCTTCCACCACGAACATCAGCATCAGGAGTTGCTGTTGATGGACATCAAGCACGTACTGTCACGCAATCCCCTGGAGCCTGTCGGCTACCCCGGACCGCGGGTTGCTCCGGGACCGCCATCGACGGTGTCCTGGATCGAGTTCGGTGGCGGTGTCGTGGACGCCGGGAACTCCTCGGACGGCTTCCACTTCGACAACGAAGAGCCAACCCACGCCGTGCTGCTGCGCCCATTCCGGCTCGCGGATCGTTTGGTGACCAACGGTGAGTGGCTGGAGTTCATGACCGACGGTGGCTACGAACGACACGAGTTCTGGTTGTCCGATGGATGGGCGTGTGTCAATGAGGAGAAGTGGTGTTCGCCGCTGTATTGGAAACGAGACGGATCTCAGTGGCTCGAACACACCCTGCATGGCACGCGACCCGTGCGGCTCAATGAGCCGGTTGTGCACGTAAGCCACTACGAGGCGGATGCCTTCGCGACATGGGCCGGCAAGCGCCTTCCAACGGAGTTCGAGTGGGAGCACGCGATGCGCGAATCAATGCTCGCGCCGCCACCGACCGGCGATCAGGCACATGGGATCGAAGGATTCCACCCCGCGGCTGATACCGGCGGAACGGCGATGCGTCAGGTGTTCGATTCTGCCTGGCAGTGGACGTCGTCGGCGTACCTCCCGTATCCCGGTTTCACCACCCCCGCGGGTGCGGTGGGTGAATACAACGGAAAGTTCATGTCCGGTCAGATGGTGCTGCGCGGCGGCGCATCGGTGACGCCGAAGGGTCATGCGCGCGTGAGTTATCGGAACTTCTTCGCGCCGCACGCGCGGTGGGCTTTCTCCGGGGTCCGCTTGGCCGATACGCAGATGCCCTAGGAACGGCCACATCGAAGGGAAGACGATGGCAGACGACACCGTGCACGACCCGCATGACCTAACCGGACGCACAGCGCTCATCACGGGGGCGTCGCGAGGGATTGGGCGCGCAATCGCCGAGGAGTTGGCGAGCCACGGCTGCGCGGTGGTGCTGGCCGCGCGGACCGCCGACACCGTGCAGCAAGCAGCCGAAGCGATCGAGCAATCCGGTGGACGTGCCGTGGCCATCGCCGCGGATGTGACCGAGGACGGGGCCGCGGAGCGTCTTGTTACCGAAACGGTGTCCACGCTCGGTGGACTGGACATTCTTATCAACAACGCTGGCGGCAACAGTTTCTCGGTGCCCGTGGCCTCCATGCGCTTGTCGGGATGGAGCAAGACGATGGCGTTGAACGTCGACGCAACCGTGGCCCTCATCCAGCAGGCGCTGCCGCACTTGGCGTCCTCGAACCACGGCGTGATCGTCAACGTGGGATCCGTCGCAGGGCTTCGGGGCGCACCGATGATGTCCCATTACGGAGCGGCGAAGGCAGCCATCGCGTCATTAACCCGCAGCGTCGCCGTCGAAGCAGCCCATCAAGGTGTCCGCGTCAACTCGCTGGTGCCTGGCTGGATCGAAACCGACCTCACCGATTTTCTTCGCGTCGACGAAGGAACCGAGTCTTCGGTACTGAGCCGGGTCCCGTTGGGCCGCTGGGGACGCAGTGAAGAGATCGCCCACGCTGCCTTGTTCTTGGCGAGCGATGCTTCGTCCTTCATGACCGGCCAGGAGTTGATTGTCGACGGTGGCCTGTCCGCCATGCCCTAAACACAAGCGGGCAGTCGTTATCGTCGCGCTATGGACAACGCGGCTTTGTATCCCTGGCCGCAGCGGTCGTGGCTGCGTTCCCAGATGGTGACGACGCTGGATGGTGCAACCGTGGGGTCTGATGGCCGCAGCGGATCAATTTCAAGCCCGGCCGACAAGCGCGTATTCATGGAGACTCGTCGGTTGAGTGATGCGATCGTGGTCGGTGCCGGGACCATTCGGGCTGAGCGCTATCAGCCGATGGTGGCCAAACCCGAATGGCAGGACGCGCGAGCCGGTGCGGGCCTGGCTCCGGCTGTGCAGGTGGTGATTGTCAGTGGTCGTCTTGACCTGCCGTGGGACGAGCCGTTGTTCTTTGACTCCACGCTTCCGGTGATCGTGGTGACAAGCGAGTCCGCAGACGCACGGCAGGTAGCCATTGCCAACGACCGTGCGCAGGTGTGGCAGATCGGAGGCACGTCGGTCGATCTACGCGCAATGCTGTCTGCCTTGCACGAGCGCGGGCTACGACGGCTGGTGTGTGAAGGTGGTGAAGCTCTGCTGGACGGACTCGTGCGGGAAGAACTGGTCGATGAAATGGACGTGACGATCTCACCGATGCTGGCCGGTGCCGGATACCTGGCAGACCCGGGAACGGAAGCACGGCTGCCCGGGACGAACGATCTGCCTCGATTTTCACTTGCGCACCAGTTCGTGGAGGACGAGTTCACCTTCTGTCGATTCGTGCGCGAAAGCTAGCCTGAGAACCTTCCCTAAAGGCTGCCCATGGTCCACAATGGGAGGACGCCAGCGCGGCGGTCGTTAAGACACCAGCGAAGGGAGCGTCCGATGTCCGATCGGGAAAACGGAAAGCACAAGTCACGCGCTCAAAGAGATGCCGCCAAACACAAACCCCACCGGACCCAGGATCGCTTCTATAAAGCCAAGCATGACGCGCAACATGCGTGCGAAGACCTGCGCGCCAAGATTCAACGATCCAACATCCACGACGCGGTGCGTCACGAATTGCTCCGGGCCGTCGATGCGGCGGAGTCGCAGATCAGCGAGGTCGCATTGACGCGATCGCACCCGGGTTCACGCCTGCGTGACATCACCAGAGACGTCGGCCATCTGCAGGTAGCCGAGACATGGCTTGCCGCCGCGGACCGCGTTCTCGGACGCCTCGGCCCCGATGGTCCTCGATCGTCGCGGGTTGCCATCGACGAAGCAGCAGACACCGTGATGTGGCACATCAGGGCTGGTGAGTGGGATGGTCGTCTGACCCCGGCCATCACCGAGCTGCAACGCGCGGTGCAGGAGGCGGAAGCCCAGGCAGCCCTGCGGCAGGCCGGTTGACGGACTGGCTGATCCTGGCCGGAGGTTCGGGGAGTCGGCTCGGCCAAGACAAGGCGGCGACGCCCATCGACGGTCGCACACTGCTTGATCGTGCCCGCGCGACGATCGACTCGGTCGACGAAACAGCAACGATCCACGTTCTCGATCAGGCCTATCCCGGAGGACCAGCCGCTGCGGTGGTCGCGGGGTTGGTGCGCTGCGAGTCCGCGCATGTCGGGGTGCTGGCCGTCGACATGCCCTTCGCCGCCGACGCACTCGTTCACGTGCGGTCCGCACTGGTGAAGCAGCCGTCGGCGGATGCGTGGGTCCCGGTGGATAGCTCGGGTCGGCGGCAATGGTTGTGCGCCGTGTACCGGAGTAGGGCGCTGGCAACGGCCGCGGACAGTGTCGACGAGTGGGCCGGGCGATCGTTCGCGTCTCTGGTTGCTCAGTTAGCGTGCGTCGACGTGCCGATCGACGACAGCATCAGCCTGCTGGACATTGACACCCCCGATGATCTGCGGCGGGCTCGCGAGCGAACCAACAATGGGTAAGGAATGACACGCATGAATCCCGAGCAGACAGAACGAGTGCACCGATGGATCGAACGCCTCGGTGAAGAGTTGACCATCGAGGCGACGATGGACCCCGCCGTGGTCGAGGCGATCTTGGATGCAGCGAAGGCCGCAGCCCATAACGTCGAGCGTCCTGCTGCTCCGGTGACCACCTACCTGATGGGGTACGCCGTTGCTCGCGGAGCCGATGCTCACAGTGTCGGTCACATCGTGGACCGGCTGGCCCAGGAGTTCGATGACACAGGAGTTCAATGACCGAGGTGTCCTGGTGGCAGGCGCGCGCTCTCGCGGGCGAGGCCATGGGCGATTCCTCTGGCGAGGAAGTGCCGCTTGCCAATGCCCTCGGACGGACTTTGGCCAGCGACGCGGTGGCCCTAACGGATCTGCCGGGATTCCCCACCGCGGCGATGGACGGGTGGGTGGTCTGTGGCTCGGGCCCGTGGACCATCGTCGGAACAATCGATACCGGCGCGAGCAGTGTGCCGCATCTCGATGCCGGCAAGGCCATGCGGATCGGCACCGGTGGCGCTGTTCCCGCCGGAGCGACAGCGGTTGTTCCCTTTGAAGCTGCGACGGTGACGGATAGTCGAGTGATCGCCGATGCCTCCGACCGGACGCACATTCGAGTGCAGGGCGAGGAGTGCGTCGTGGGTGATGTTCTCGCGCATCGAGGGGACGTGATCAATCCAGCGCTGATGGGGTCACTGTCCGCGGCAGGAGTCGACGACGTCGACGTGGTCCAACGTCCGTTGATTTCCGTGCTGATCCTTGGCGATGAAGTTATCCGTGCGGGAGTACCGACGACCGGCCAGGTGCGCGACGCACTGGGCGTTCAGCTTCCTGGATGGATCCACATGCTTGGCGGCGATGTGGTGTCGGTACGCACCTGCACCGACGACCCGCAGGAATTGGCCGACGCGCTTCGCTCAGCCTGCGGCGAGGTGGATATGACCGTCGTGACCGGTGGAACGGCCCGGGGTCATCGGGACTTCCTGCGCTCGACCCTCGATGCCCTGGGCGCCACGATCATCGTTGATGGCGTCGCCGTCCGTCCGGGACACCCGATGATGTTGGCCACGCTGGACGGCACGCCGGTCGTTGGTCTTCCTGGCAATCCGTTGAGTGCACTCGTGGCGACGGTGACATTGATCCAACCGAGTTTCGACGCATGGTTCGGCAGAGCGCAACGAGACCTACCGAAGGTTGCGATGGCCGAAGGTGTCGCCCCGTCGAGCCGACCGCTGACACGCCTCATGGTCGGGCGCCGAGAACTCGGGGGCTTTCGACAGGTAGAACGAGTGTCATCAGCGATGCTCCGGGGCATCGCGCACGCGGACGGATGGGCCGTCGTGCCGCCACAGGGAGTTCACGCACACGACGCGGTGCCCTGGATACCCGTGCCCTGGATGCGACGCACGGATGATCGGTAGGCACGACCAGTAGGCCACGCGTCTATCGGTAGTGGTGAGTTCTGGCAGGCTTCGCGCATGACCTCGAGCGTTCTGTGGTCGCCAGACGAGGAGTCGGGCGCGGCGATGCGCCGGTGGTTCGAGGCATCGGGCACGTCTGACTTTTCTGCCGCTCACGAGGCCAGCCTGAACGATCTCGACGGCTTTTGGTTGTGGGCGTGGGACGAGTGCGGGGTCGTCGGGGAGCGGGGAAGTCGTGCTGTTCTTGAGCCGGACGACCCTGCAGCAGCGACATTCTTTCCTGACGCCCACCTCAACATCGTCGAGACACTGCTGGCCGGCGAGCCAGAGGCCGAAGTGCTTGTCGGCATCGACGAAGCCGGAGCACGCCGGTCCTGGACGCGTGGGGAACTTCGTTCGGATGTGGCGTCCGTCGCGGCGCACATGCACGGCGCAGGAGTCGAACCGGGCGATCGGGTGGCTGCATGGGCACCCAACGTTCCCGAGGTGGTCATCTGGGCGCTGGCAGCACTATCCATCGGCGCGGTCGTCAGTACTGCGTCACCGGACTTCGCACCTGCGGGGGTGATCGATCGATTCGGTCAGATCACGCCGCGGTTGCTTCTCGTTGGCTCGACATACACCTACGGCGGTCAGCAATTCGATATGCGCGGTTCCATCGACGATGTGCTCGCAGGTTTACCGGACGTGATCGGCGTTGTTGTCATCGGTGAGGCCTCCGACCCCCGGCATCACTCGTGGAGCTCGTGGGTGGCGGACTCACCGCCGTTGGAATGCGTTCGAGTCGGGTTCGATCATCCGGGGTTCATTCTCTTTTCCAGCGGCACCACCGGTGCGCCGAAGTGCATCGTTCACAGTGCCGCGGGGGTGCTGCTCAAGGATCTCGCAGAGCAGCGCATCCATCTCGACATCACACCGGGGGATCGTGTCTGCTACTACACCACCGCCGGGTGGATGATGTGGAACTGGCTGGTCATGGCGCTGGGCACGGGCGCCACCGTCGTCCTTGCCGACGGGCAACCGATGTATCCCCAGCCGGACAGACTCCTGCAGCTCGTGTCAGACGAGACGTTGACCTTCCTCGGCGTCTCGGCCAAATACATCGAGTCGCTGCGCCAGTACTCGGTCTCGATGGCACCACACGAACTTGCCTCGCTGCGAACCATCGCCAGCACGGGATCACCCTTGGCCCCGGAATTGTTCGACTACGTCTACGAGCACGTGTGTCCGTCCGTGCACCTCGCCTCTATTTCCGGCGGCACCGATATTTGCGGATGCTTCGTTCTGGGAGTGCCCACCGAACCGGTGCTTCGTGGAGAGATTCAGGGACCAGCCCTCGGCCTGGACGTTCGGGCAGTCGATGATTCCGGAGCCGATGTTCCTCCCGGGGTCCGCGGCGAATTGGTGTGCACGACGCCGTTCCCCTCGCGGCCGATCGGGTTCTGGGGGGACGACGACGGATCGCGTTTTCGCGCGGCGTACTTCGAGCGTTTTCCTGGAGTCTGGGCGCATGGCGACTTTATCTCTCGTAGCGACGCCGGTGGGTTCGTCATCCACGGCCGCTCGGATGCGACATTGAACTCCGGTGGTGTCCGCATCGGCACAGCGGAGATCTATCGCGTGGTGGACGCTCTTGCGGATATTGAGCAATCCATCGTGGTCGGCCAACGCGACGGACTCGACACCCGCATCGTGTTGTTCGTTGTGCTGCGCGAAGGAGCGAACCTCGACGAAGAACTGCAACAACAGATCCGCCAGGCTCTGCGGTCGGCGGCGAGCCCACGCCACGTACCGGCCGAGATCGTCGCGGTGCCCAGCGTTCCGCGCACCGTTACCGGCAAGCTGGCGGAACTCGCCGTCACGGACATCGTGAACGGGGACCGAGTGCGCAACACCAGTGGCCTGATCGATCCCTCCGCGCTGGAAGCTTTTCGAATCTGGGTTGGCGAGGAGAAATCGCCATCGGCGTGCTGAGCCGTCACTTGTGGGCCGTGAGTCCTGACACCGGCGCTAGACCTGCGGCGGGGCTGTTGTGCCCCTGGTGAGCAGTTCGGGTTCGAGAACTATTGAGCGATCATCGATGTCTGCGCCGGCCATGCGATCGAAAAGTCGTTGAGCCGCCACCTGACCCATCCGATCCAGCGGTTGGGCGATGGTCGTCAAGCTGAGCGTGCGCAGGGCACCAAGGGCGATGCCGTCGTAGCCGATGATCGAAATGTCCGCAGGAATATTCAGGCCGAACTCTTGGCAAGCAGCCATCACGCCAAGCGCGGAAATGTCGTTACTGGCGAAGATGGCGGTGGGTGGCTCTCCGTCGCGAAGGAGCGAGCGCGCCGCTTCGAGACCGCCGACGTTGGTCAAATCGCCCTCGATGACTCGGGTGAGCGACTCCAGGCCGGCGGCCTGCATTTCTGATCGGTAGATGCGCTCGCGGACGACCGCCGGCTCCAGGGAGCCGCCCGAGACGTGGGCGATGTCTCGGTGACCGAGATCGAAAAGATGCTGCATTGCCATGCGAGTGCCCATTTCGTCATCGGTGACGACCGAATCGATCCCGGGGCCGGTGAGATCTTTCAATGTCAGGACGACGATGGGAACCTCGTCGGCGAGTGATCGCACTGTCTCGGCGGGCAGGCGGTGGGAAATGAGAATCAGCCCTTCGACCTGAAACTCCAGCAGTTTGGCCAACTCCATGGTTTCGAGTTCCGGATCGCGTTCCCCTGACACGAGCATGGTGTTGTAGTTGCGGGAGCGAATCACGGTGTGGGCGCCCCCGAGCATGTCCGGGAAAATGGGGTTGTCCAACTCAGCCATGTTGACGCCGATGGTGCGACTTCTGCGGTCCGCGAGGCTGCGCGCCGTTGCGTTGGGTCGGTACCCGAGCTCTGCTGCTGCCTTCTCGATCGCGGCCCGGCTCGCGTCGCTGACCTTCGGGGAACCGCGCATCGCAAGAGAAACCAAAGACTTGGAAACCCCCGCCCGTGCGGCGACGTCGTGAATGGTGGGACGGCGCTCATTCATTGGTCACGGTCCGGACCTCTACTCGTTCACCGGTCAGGGCGGAACGCTCGCACGCGATCGATGCGCGGAGGGCCTCGAGGGCGGCCTGCGGGGGGCACGGGTTGGGGGCGCCGCCAATGAGATCGACGAACGCAGCCGTTTCGGCGCGATAGGCGTCCCGGAATCGATCGATGAATCCGGTGTAGACGTCGGTGTTGATCCCGATCTCCGGACCGTCGATTGCCACGAGCGGTGTGCGCGGGGTGATGCCAGCACTCACCGAATCCTTGGAACCGAAAACCTCGATTCGCACATCTTGTCCACGAGCGTCGTGGCGCGCTCCGGAGATCGACACCGGGATCCCTGACTCGGTTGTCGCGATGATCTTTGTGACGTCTGCATCGTTGAACTCCGCATAGTCGCCTGCGCCGCGGATCGCCCGTGTTGCCTGTACGAACTCGATGGGGGAGTCGGCGATCCACGATGCGATATCGAGGTCGTGCACGTGCAGGTCGCGAAAAATACCACCGCTTCCGGGGATGAAGTTACGGTCCGGCGGCACGTGATCACGCGACGCGAGCACCATGTCGTAGATGTCACCGAGATCGCCGCGGGTGACCATTGCGCGTGCACGCGCCATGCCAGCATCGAAGCGCCGCTGGAATCCGATCTGCATCGGTGCGCCCGATTGTTCGACCGAATCGCAGATTTTCTTCGTGTCGGCCATCGTCAGGGCGATGGGCTTCTCGCACAGAATCGGGCGCCCATGTGCGAGGAGTTGGTTGAGCATGTCGCCGTGTGCGTCGGTGGCTAGCGCCATGACGTACGCGTCCGCTGGTGTCTGCGCGGCTGTCTCCCAGTTGACGGTGCGGCCCCCGATGCGACGAGCGAGGTCGTCTGCCCGCGAGGCTGTTCGATTGGCGATCACAATCTCGGATACGCGCGGGTCGGACGCGAGGTCCGTGGCGCGAATGTCACCCATGCGTCCGGCTCCGACCACGACAACGGTCCATCCTGGAGTTGTCACGCGCGTTCCTTTCTGCCGTGGCCGGGATTCTGCCGTGGTGCCGCCGCAGTGCAGCCCTCGTGCTGCGGTAGGTAGGTGTTCGTCGCTTGCCGCTAAAGCCCATAGTGTGACACGATCAACGCGCGTTTTGGAGCGTTCCAAGGAGTCCACATGCCCGCTTATTCGTCTACCGACATTCCCGACGTCATCACCGTCGGGCGTGTGAGCGTGGACTTGTATGCCCAGGAAGTACACGCCTCCTTCACTGACCCTCAGACTTTCCGCAAGTCCATTGGCGGAAGCCCCACCAACGTGGCCGTCGCGGCGGCTCGCCACGGCCACCACGCTGCCGTCGTCACCAAGGTAGGAACGGACGCTCTCGGCGACTACGTCATCGCGCTGCTGAACGAGTGGGAAGTGGATACCCGGTACGTCGGCCGCGACGCTTCGGCTCTGACTCCCGTCGTGCTCGCCGCCTTGGCGCCGCCCGAGGAACCGCAGATCATCTTCTATCGGGGCCAGGCTGCACCGGACACAACGGTGAGGCATGACGAGGTTCCCGTCGACGATATGCGCGGGTGCCGGGTGTTGTGGATGAGCCAAGGAGCCCTCGCGCTCGGGGCGACAGCGGACTCGTCTTTCGCGTGGCTGGAGATGCGCGGTAGATCCGACGATCGAGACACGGTTCTCGACTTGGATTACCGACCGACGATGTGGTCATCGGTGCACGAGGCTCGAGCTGCGGCCCAACGCGCGATTGCGCAGAGCAGCGTGGTGGTGGGCAATAGAACCGAATGTGAGATGGCTGTGGGTCTCGACGAACCGGACGCGATTGTCGACGATTTTCTGGGGCGTGGAGTTCGATTGGCCATCGTGAAACTCGGCGGCGGTGGCGTACTGGTTGCCGATGACAGCGACAGGGTCCGCATTAACCCTCTCGACATCGATGTTCTCTGCGGGCTAGGTGCCGGTGATGCTTTCGGTGGGGCGCTCGTGCATGGGCTGCTGTCGGGGTGGGATCTCGAGCGCATCGGTCGCTTCGCGAACGGTGCGGGTGCCTACGTGGCCACGCAATTGACCTGCGCGGATGCGATGCCGACAACAACGATGGTGGATGAGGTCGTGGAACACGGCGGCACCCGAGGATTGCGGGAGTGAGGGACATGGAACATCAACTCGACCAAGCGGACTACGCCGCACTCATCGAAGCACGCGTGCGCGCACCTGACTCGCTGCAGTCGGCGCTCAAGGGTCGTCGCCGTCGCGAACTGGTCGGTGACGACGGCAATCTCCTTATCGTCGCGGTCGACCATACGGCTCGCGGCATGCTGGCCGCTGGATCGGACCCGTTGGCGGTCGCCGACCGGTACACCTTGCTTGATCGCGTGATGCGAGCACTGCGGGTGCCGGGCGTGGACGGTGTGATGGCCAGCGCCGACATCTTGGAAGAACTTGCGTGGCTCGGAGCCCTTGACGGCGTTGTTGCCATCGGCACGATGAATCGAGGCGGCATCATCGGGGCTCGCTGGGAGTTGGACGACCGGCTCACTGCGTACGACGCCGACCACATCGAGGAATTCGGTCTCGACGGGGGCAAAACACTGCTGCGCATCGAAGACACCGATGCGGGTGTGGCGAGGACCCTCGAAATGGTGGCGGCACTGTCGACCGAACTGGCAGACCGCAAACTGCTGAACATGATCGAGCCTTTGCCGTATGTCATCGACGACGCTGGTCGGGCACGACTCGATTCATCGACCGAGCGGCTGATCAAGGTCGTCGCGATCGCGTCGGGCTTGGGGTCGTCCTCTGCCTATACCTGGCTGAAGTTGCCCGCGTCCCCCGATATGGATCAAGTGGCGGGTGCCACGTCCATGCCGATCGTGATGCTCGGTGGTGACCCGGGGGCGGATGCGGCTCGCACCTTCGCCGGATGGAAGGCCGCCATGAAGGAGCCGAACGTACGAGGTCTGGTTGCCGGCCGTGCGCTGGTGTATCCCGAAGACGGCGACGTCGAGGGTGCCGTAACGATGGCGGCCAATATCGTCCACCCCAACCAAGGAGCAACAGCATGAGCAGCGATCGCACGTGGTTTATCCCCGCGGGCAGTGCGTCGGACGGTCGGGCCGATTGTCGGATCACGCCGGAATCTGCCGGATGGACCTACTGTGGAATGTACGTCTTCACGCTGCGGGCGGGCGACCCTGCCGAGTTCACGCTGAATGGCGAAGAGGGTGTTTTGGTGTCGTTGTCCGCGCAGAACTTCACCGTCACGGTGGACGGCAGGGCGTTCGACATGCAGGGACGCGACGGTGTCTTCGCCGCCGTGTCCGACTGGATGTACCTCCCGGTTGGTTCACAGGTCGCCATCGCCGGCACGTCTGGCGAGGTCGCGATCGTCACCGCCCGGGCCTCGCAGGCGTTCCCGGTCCACTACGGCTCGGCCGACAGCGTTGCGGTTGAGGTCCGGGGCGCCGGTCGCGCCACGCGGCAGGTGACCAACTACGCGACCCCGGACTCTTTCGATGGCGCTCACAAAATCAATGTGTGCGAGGTGATCACGCCGGGAGGCAACTGGTCGTCGTGGCCTCCTCACCGCCATGACGGCATCGGCGAGTGCGTGACGATGAACGAGGAGATCTACTACTTCCGCATCGGCCGTGAAGACGGCCCGCACGGAGATCCCACGGGTACCGGCCTCTTTCGCCTCTACACGGTGGACGGCAGCCACGACGAGACACTGAGCATCGCCGACCAGGACACGTATCTGGTGCCCGAGGGCTACCACGGACCGACCGTTGCGAACCCCGAGTACCCGATGTATTTCCTGAATGTCCTGGCCGGTCCGGGGGAGGACCGCACGATGGCTTTCTGCGACGACCCAGACCAACACTGGATCCGGGAATCGTGGGCCGGAGTGGAACAAGATCCGCGGTTGCCGATGACATCGGCAACCGGACGAGTGAAGAAATAGGTGATCGCGCCCATGAAGAAGAACGTTGGCGTTGCTGTTCTCGGTCTCGGCTGGATGGGCCAGGCGCACAGCAGATCGATGTTGCGCATTCCCTCGCTGTTTCCTGAGCGGTCGGTCGATCCCCGGCTGGTTGTCTGCGCGGACACCGAGGAGTCTCGGCGTGCCCGCGCGGTCGAGGACTTCGGGTTCGAGCGGTCGGTGGAGAACTGGGAAGATGCGGTGAGCGCAGACGACGTCGACGCGGTGTGGGTGACCGCTCCCAACATGCTGCACATTCCGATGATCGAAGCAGCAACCGCGGCCGGTAAGGCTGTCTTCAGCGAGAAACCGATCGGTGGCAAGCCTGAGCAGGCAGTACGGGCTTACCAGGTTGCCCAGGCGGCGGGGGTCGCCACCGGTGTTGGCTACAACTACCTGTGGGCCCCATTGGTCATCCACGCCAAGTCCCTGATCGACTCAGGTCAACTAGGCGACATCACGCACTACCGCGGGCACTTCCTGTCGATGTACGGAAGCGACGAGTTGGGCCTGCTCACCTGGCGCTTTTTCATGGATCAGGCGGGCTATGGAGTTACCAGCGACATCCTTAGTCACTCGGTGTCCATGGCGCAGTTCCTCGTCGGCCCGATCGCCGAAGTGACGGGTATGAAGAACAACACGATCACGCATCGGCCGATCGCCCAGGGCGCCGCCGGTCACTACGGTCGAGGAGCACCGGACGATCCGAAGGGCGAAGTCGAGAATGAGGACTTCGCGTCGATGCTGTGCACGTTCGCCAATGGAGCGACCGGAACATTCGAATCGAGTCGAACCATGGTCGGACCTGAGAGTCAGAATTCTTTCGCCGTGTACGGCACCAAGGGTGCCCTGGAATGGAACCTTGAGACCATGAACGAGCTGCGCTTCTACCGGCTCACGGACGATCCGAGTTCGGGATACACGACGATCTACGGCGGCGACCGCTTTCCGTACCATGGAGCTTTCGTTCCCGGCCAGGCCAACGCGATCGGCTTCGAAGACCTCGTGGCGATCGAGGACCACGTGTTCTTGGAGTCCCTGGCCGGAGGCGAGCGTTTCAGCCCGGGCTTTCGTGAAGCCGTCGATGTCGTCAGCGTCCAGCAGGCTCTGATCAATTCGTGGACCTCGCGTTGCTGGGAGCCGGTGGTTGACCTAGCTCCGTAAAGCGATGTGCCCAGCGAGGGTGCTCTGGTGTCGGGTGCCCCTGGGGGAGACTCTCAGCGCCGGGGATGAGCGGTAACGAGTTGGTAACGCATGGGAGTCGGGGCTTCCCTTCGGCAGCGTGACGTAGAACACTTCGAGAATTGGAGCGTTCCAAAACTCTGGTCGCGGGGACATCCGGCGGTCTGTAGTTTGGATTTAACGCTGTTCATAGCAATGCGTCTAACAGGCGCCTAGGAGGTCATTCATGAAGGTTGGCAAGCTTGCCATCGCCGCGGTCGCGGCATCGGCACTTGTGCTGGCGGGGTGCTCAAGCTCCGACAGCGATAGCGCGGCAGAGTCCACGGACGACGCCGCAGCAAGCGAAGATTCCGGTGACGGTGAGGATTCCGGCGATTCCGGTGGCTCGGGTCCCAAGATCTGCATGGTCACCCACGGTGACGGTGGCGGATTCTGGTCGGTCGCCAAGGCTGGTGCCGACAAGGCTGGCGCGGATCTTCCCGTTCAGTTCACGTACCAGGAGACGACCAACGATGCTCAGCTGCAGGCGCAGTTGATCGAGTCCTTCATTTCCGAGGGCTGCGAGGGCATCGCGGTTTCCGCTCCGAACCCGGACGCGATCTCCGATGCGCTGGCCAAGGCCGACGAGGCGGGAATCTCCATCGTCACGATGAACTCCGGCTCCAAGGTCTTCAAGGACCTCGGTGCGTTCACCCACGTGGGTCAGGATGAGTTCATCGCAGGCCAAGAGGCTGGCCTGAAGTTCAAGGAAGCCGGCAAGTCGAAGGTTCTCTGCCCGATTCAGGAGCAGAACAACATCGGTCTTCAGGAGCGCTGCGACGGCGCCGCTGACACGTTCGGCAACGTCGAGAACCTGCAGCTCAGCGCTGGACTCGCTGACATCGCCCAGAGCCAGGCCGAGATCCAGGCCAAGCTCGAGGCTGACCCGGACATCGACGCGGTGTTCGCTCTCAACGCCGACATCGCAACGCAGGCCGCGCAGCCGGCCGCCGAGGCAGTCGGTCGCGACATCATGGTTGGCACCGTCGACCTGTCCGGCGAAGCCGTTCAGTCGATCGCCGATGGAGATCTCGCATTCGCTATCGATCAGCAGCAGTACGCGCAGGGCTACATGTCCGTCGTGCTGCTGTACCTGAACCTGATCAACGGCCATGAACTCGGTGGTGGACAGCCCGTCTACACCGGTCCTGGCTTCGTTCTTCAGGACAACGCCGAGCTGGTCCAGGAACTGGCAGCAAACGGCACTCGCTAGAACCAGTGGTGAGGGGTGGAGCCGTAAGGCTCCACCCCTCCACCGCATTTAGGCGCCACTTCTGTCGTTTCCCCCACGGACGGGTCGAGCGCCGGTACGTTTTTACCAGCACTCAGCACTGATTGAGAGGGCAGATGTCGACAGCAACAGCAGTGGACGAGCGCGTGAACAAGGCAAGCCCCTTGACGCGCATCATGCGTCGACCCGAGATCGGCGCCCTGATGGGTGCCCTCGTCGTCTACATCTTCTTCTCGGTCGCTGACCAGACCGGAACGTTCTTCTCCCTCGACGGAACAGCTCGATGGACGGACGTCGCCTCGACGTACGGAATCATCGCGGTCGCCGTGGCGCTACTGATGATCGGCGGGGAATTCGACCTATCCAGCGGGGTCATGATCGGCTCATCGGGTCTCTTCGCTGGCCTGCTGATGACCGAGTACAGCATCGGTGTCTGGCCGTCCATCTTTCTGACGTTCCTCTTCGCGGCCGCCATCGGATTCACCAACGGGTGGCTGGTCGTCACGACCGGGTTGCCCTCCTTCATCGTGACCCTGGCCATGTTCTTCTCACTCCGGGGAATCAACCTTGGCGTGACCAAACTGCTTACCGATACCGTCCGCGTTGCCGGAATCGCTGAATTGCCTGACGGCTCCCCTCGACCGGGTTACGAGAGCGCCAAGGCCGTCTTTGCCTCCGACTTCTCGGCCTACAGTTTCCGCATCGCCGTGGTCTGGTGGCTCGCCCTTACCGTCGTGGCCACCTTGGTCCTAACGCGCACACGATTTGGCAACTGGATCTTCGCCGTTGGCGGGGATTCGAACGCTGCGCGCAACGTCGGCGTGCCGGTGCGTCGCACCAAGATCATGCTGTTCATGTACGTCTCAATGTCGTCCTGCCTGGTGGGCATCATCAGCTTGATGCGTCTGAAATCTATGCAGGCCGGTCAGGGTGTGACGCAGGAATTCATCTTCATCATCGCGGCCGTCGTTGGCGGCTGTTTGCTGACCGGAGGATACGGATCTGCGATCGGCGGGACCATCGGTGCCGCCATCATCGGAATGGCCTTCATCGGCATCGCCTACGCCCAATGGAACACCGACTGGACCTGGCTGTTCCTCGGCTTGATCCTCTTCGTCGCCGTCCTTACCAATTCTTTGATTCGCCGCCGATTCCAAGGAGCTCGAAAATGACCGAGACTTCCTCGCACGAACCAGCAGCCCTCGCGCTCGAAAACGTCGGGAAGCGCTTCGGCAGCGTCATCGCACTGTCGGATGTCTCGATGAGCGTCCCCAAGAATCGGGTCACCTGCGTCCTGGGAGACAACGGCGCCGGAAAGTCGACCCTGATCAAGATCCTTAGTGGTGTCCACACGCCGTCGGACGGACAGATGTACGTCAACGGCGAACCCACCACGTTCAGTTCTCCGCGTGAGGCTCTGGACATGGGAATCGCCACTGTGTTTCAGGATCTCGCGACCGTGCCCCTGATGGCGGTGTGGCGGAATTTCTACCTCGGTAACGAGCCCACCCGGGGATTTTGGCCGTTCAAGGGACTGCGCGCCAAGTACGCCAAGGAATCATGCAAAGCCGAACTGGCCAACATGGGAATCGATATCCGGGACACCGAGCAGCCCGTGGGAACCCTGTCCGGAGGGGAGCGCCAGGCGGTGTCGATCGCTCGAGCTGTGCACTTCGGTGCCAACGTGCTCATCCTCGACGAGCCCACCAGCGCCCTCGGCGTGAAGCAGTCCGGCGTGGTTCTCAAGCACATCAGAAACGCCACCGATGCCGGTATCTCCGTCGTGTTCATCACTCATAACCCGCATCATGCGTATCTCGTCGGTGACAACTTCTATCTGCTTAATCGAGGACAGATGATGGCCGAGTACACCAAGGACAATGTGTCCAGAGAAGAGCTCGTGAAGGCCATGGCCGGTGGAGCGGAACTCGAAGCCCTCGCACACGAACTCGGCGCCAAGGGCTGATTCACTGCCTGTAGGTCATCGAGCTAGGCGAACAGGCTTGGGTGCCCAGGTTGCCGTGCTTGCGTCACTAGCATGGGGACGTCAACCCCCGGTGAATCAGGAGCTCTCGTGACAGTGCGTATAGGTGTTCTCGGTGTCGGACGCATCGGTCGAATGCATGCAGACATCATCGCGAATGAAACCGACGGCGCCGAGGTGGCCGCGGTGTTCGATGTCAACGATGCCGCCGCAGCGGAGGTCGCTGATTCGCTGCGCGTACCGGTGATGTCCATCGACGAGATTCTGGAATCGGACTCCGTTGATGCCGTGGCTATCTGCAGTAGTACCGACACCCACGTTGAGCTCATCGCCAGGGCGGCAGCCGCCGGCAAGGCGATCTTCTGCGAGAAGCCGATCAGTTTGGACATCGCCGAGGTTGACAAGGCTCTGAGTGCGGTTCGCGAACACGGCGTAGCGTTCATGGTCGGCTTCAATCGTCGATTCGACCCCACCCACGCTGCCGTTCAGGAAGCAGTGTCGTCCGGCCGGGTGGGAGATCCGCACATCGCACGGATTTCCAGTCGAGACCCGGCGCCGCCTCCGGTGGAATACATCAAGGTCAGTGGCGGAATATTCGTCGACATGATGATCCACGATTTCGATATGGCGCGATTTGTTGTCGGATCCCCGGTGACCGAGGTCTACGCGACGGGCGCCGTGCGGATCGATCCGGCCATCGGAGAGGCGGGAGATCTGGACACCGCGGTCGTGACGTTGACGCACGCGAATGGCTGCATCACCACCATCGATAACTCCCGACAAGCTGTGTACGGGTACGACCAGCGTATGGAGGTACTCGGATCGACCGGGATGGCGGTGTCGGAGAATCCGATGAAGAACGCCGCGGTGGTCTACAGCGCTACCGAACGCCAGGGAAGCGTCCTGCCCTACTTCTTCCTGGATCGATACACCGACAGTTACCGCGGGGAATGGCAGGCCTTCGTGCGGTACGCACGCGAGGGCGGCTCGTCACCGGTCAGCGGAGAGGACGGCCGTGCACCGGTAGCGATCGGAATCGCGGCCTGGGAGTCCTATCGTTTAGGAACGCCCGTCACACTGTCCGACGGCTGATCGCCGAGAACGACGTCAACACCCACCATGGCTTCCCGATTCGACCCGTTCGCGTCGATGCGCAAAGCGTGGGCCGAGCAACAGGACACACGACGATGGATCATCGCGGGTTGTCCTGCCGTCGGGTTGATTATCGGTTTCGCTCTTGCTGATGCCGGTGTGGATCGACTCATCGCCGGTGGGGTCCTTGTCGCGTTCGGGGTTGTCGCCGCCGTCCTGATGGGCAGGACTGGCTGGCCGTGGCGTATTCCGCTCGCCGGCGGTGTGTACGCGGCGGCGTTCGCCATGGCACACCCGCTCGCCTTGATCGCCGGAACCTGGCCGGCGGTAGTGATCGCGGCGATCGTTTCGGGAGCAGCGACGTACGAGTTGACGCCCCATCGTTGAGGTCAGGTGACGAGGCGACCCGGGGGGAGACGTTCCTCAATCGTTGCACCATCGCGCTGCACAACGCGATATGCGGCGGCGTCTGAGTCGGGCACGTCGGAGACGACTTCGACCGGCTGGGTGCCGCGGTAGACGATGGCAACCCGGTCGTCGGTTGCGTAGGACTGGGGCAGTGTCCCGTTGCCGACGAGCGTGTGCAGCAAAGGTCGCCGCTGCTCCTCGCTGTCGTAGTGAACGCCGTTGCCGTAAGGCAGAAGGGCGAGAGCGTCGGTTACCGGCGCGAGTTGAGACCCGAATGAATCGGTGGGCCCGCCGACGTGCCAGCAGATCGATCCGGCGCTGACGCCTCCAAGGACTGTGCCTGATTCCCAGGCCCGATGCATGGCGGTGTCCACTCCGTGCAATCTCCACAACGCGAGCAAGTTGGCGACCGAGCCACCGCCTACCCAGATGACATCGGCCGCGTCGATTGCCTCATCAACATTGCGATTGGGTTGGGGAAACAGCGCTAGGTGGTCGACGTCGCAGCCGGTATCGGCGAGCGCGGAGTACATCGCTGCCAGGTACTGCGGATCGTCACCCGAGGCGGTGAGCACGAGCAGCACGCGGGGCCGCGGCCGCCCAGAGAGCTCGAGCGCCCGAGTGAAGATGCGCCCTGGGCGCATCACCCCCCACAGCCCGGTGCCCACGAAGCCACCGCTGCTGGCCACGATCCACCGGTCGACGTCGGGGCTACTCATCGGGATCTCTCTGCCTCGGTCGGCACCGACACGTTGCAGGCCGCCATGGTCCGCAGGCGCATGCGAAGGGCCCAGGCCATCAGCAACACCGAGGCAAAGGCGAGGATCGGTTGGAACGGAGCGAACCAGGTGATAGCCCCGGACGTGCCGAGGGCGAGGAGAACGAGCTTGTTGCAGACCGGGCATCCGACTGCAAAGAACGCGAGCAATCCGCCGAACGATCCGACCTTGGCTGCCCTGTCGATGTCCTCATTGCCTGGTTCTCGAACATAGGTTGCGATGAGCATGCCCCCCAGAATTCCGCTGAGGATGACGATGGGGTACGACCACCAGGTGACGGCTATGTCGCGGCCGAAGATCGGGTTGGGGATGACGGCTGTTGGGAGTGCCACCACCAACGCGACACCACTGCCGGCGACCAGCGCGGTTACCCAGCGTCGGGCGGACCAGGTGCGCAGGATTGCCAGGGTGGACACAGAAGGCTTAACTGAAGCGCTGAACCAGGCGCCAGGTAGCCGGGAAAAGACCCGCGGCGAGGACGATCTTGAGCGCGTCGCCGAGGAGGAAGGGCACCATGCCCAAACTCAGTGCTGTCGCCCAGGTGACGTCGATCGCGAACTTTAAATATGTCACCCCGATGGCGTAGATCACGATGTTGCCGATCACCATCAGACCGGCGGTGCGAAGCGCAGTCCGAGTGGCCCCCTGTTCGGCGAGACGACCGACGATCCCGGCGGCGACGATGAAGCCGAGGATGTAGCCGTAGCTCGCCCCGCCCCAACCGGAGGATCCAGCGGAGAACCATGGAACCCCCGCGGTGCCCGCGGCCGCATAGACAACCATGGACGCGATGCCGCGCCAGGTGCCCAAAGCCGCGCCCACCAGAAGCACCGCGAAGGTCTGCAGTGTCAGGGGAACGGGGGTGAAGGGCAGCGGGATGACGACCTGGGCGGAGATGCCGACGAAGGCCGCTCCGCCGAGGACCAGGGCGACGGTTGCCACCTTGGTGCGGGCGACGTAGTCACCGAGAACAGCGGGGGCTGGCGTGGCAACGGCCATGGTCTCCTCCTCCTGACAAGCGACCGGTGGGGCCGCTTGGGGACTGCTGTGCAGCGTGGCGCGCAGGGAACTGTACCGCCCGGGGGGCCTGTGGGGTTATCCTTGGGGAAGTCGTACCGGAGTGAGGACGCAGGGGAAGGCGACCCTCGACCCCGGGAGGCGACATGACGGTCGTAATCGACGTCCGACAGGACGATCGGCAGACACCACCCCGCGCAGGGGCGGAAGAGCTTTCTGCGCACGGGGTGCTTTTCGTGCACTCGTGCGCCTCGGCGGTTGCCCCGCACTTGGAATGGGCCCTGGCTCGGGTTTTCGGCACCGCCGTGAACGTGGACTGGGCTTCTCAGCCCATCGCCCCGGGCAATGTCCGGGCCGAAATTATCTGGCATGGGCCCCGGGGGACTGCCTCGAAGATCGCCAGCACCTTGGTCTCCTTCACCACGATGCGATTCGAGGTCAGCGAAGATCCGAGCGCAGGAGTCGAGGGAGAGCGCTATGCGTTCACGCCGACGCTGGGTCTGTTTCGAGCCACGATCGGGTCCCACGGTGATGTCCTGGTCCACGAAGATCGGTTACGCAGCCTTCTCGCGGGCGCGCGGCCCGATGAGGTGGCCGGCTTGACCGACGAGATCCATCGACTCATCGGAACACCCTGGGACGACGAACTCGAACCCTTCCGCATCACCCATGAAGATTCCACGGTGCGGGTGTTGCACGACGTGGTGTAGCCGCGCACGCAACCGGAGTGATTCGGCCGCGCAATCGGCCGGTGATTCAGGCGGCAGTTCTCATACGGTGCAGGTCATGTCCGTGCCGCAGCACATGGGCGACTTGATCTTGCCGTGGCCGTTCGGGCACACGGAGATCGCCACGGACGTGCCGTCGTCTTTGACCAGAACTTCGTCGACGAGGGCGGCGTCACAAGAGCCGCAGGTGGTGTTGACGGACATTCCGCATGAGGGACACGTGTAGAGAGCCATGGAACGTGACGCTAGGGCATGGCTCCGTTGGTTGTCACGGATGTACTAAATATCCGTTTCGCACACTTTTGCGGTCCCACATTGACCCCTCTCGTAACAATTTTCACAAGCACAACGGTCGTGCCTCCCCAAGGGGGTTCCTAGGGGCTGCCATAGTTGCGACAACTTCCCCGAAGGAGATGCTCATGTTGGCGGACGTCGACCGAGCCGTTGCTGCCCTTCTCGAGTCCGAGCGCTTGGGTGGTCAAGCCGCCAAAGTTGCCTTCGATGCCCCGAAAAAGGAGTGGGCGGCAGCGCGAACGGCTCCGACGTTGAACTTGTTCCTGGCTGATATCCGAGAAGACCTCACCCGTCGCACCACAACCTTGATCGAAGAAGTTGGCGAGAACGGCATCGTCGAATCACGACGCCAACCTTTCCGTTTTTACAACCTCACCTACGCCCTCACTGCCTGGGCATCACGCCCGGAGGACGATCATCAACTTCTCGGACTCGCGCTCCGCGCGCTTGTGCAATACGACTACATTCCCGAGCAATTTTGTGCTGGGGAACTCACCGCGTTGCTCGAGCAGGGCCACAACCTCCACCTGAGGGTGGGCGGAAAGATCTTCTCGGACCGCTTCGCCACCGAGTTGTGGTCGGCGATGGGTACCGACTACCACCCGTTCCTGTCGGTCGTTGTCAGTCTGCCCGTTGCGGCCGGTGTCCCAGAGCCGGCCGGACCGCCGCAAACCGTGCCACCACAGGTTGTTGTCTCCAGCACGGACGAGCCGATCCGGGATGTTGTCCGCGGCCGGGATCCCGAAGCACCCGAGGCGGGAATCCGAACACGCAGGAGAGATCAGAACTGATGGCCACCCCGCCCCAGGTTTGGGATCCGCACGCGGCGAGCCACGTGCGGGCGCTCTTGACTGTCGTCGGTGAACGTGTCGCCGCCTTGGTGGACGAGTCGCGCAGACCCGACGACGTCCCCGATGAGCGTCGAGGCCATGTCTTCCCGTTGGATCTGGTCATCCGGGACGCTCGCGATCTTGCGGGAGTCGACTCCCGTTTGGTCATCTCGGATGCGGACCTCTCGGATGACATGACGCGCTGGGCGATGCTGTGTGGACTGTCGGACTCGGAATTGGGCTCCCTGATCGTGGCAGCCGCCGTTCACGTGGACCCGCGCTTCGAAGCCTTCTTCATCGTTCTGAATAACGAAGTGGACACCCGCGGCCCGTCGGTGGCGACCACCCTGCGGCTGATCGGCTCGGATCCGTCGTCCCCCGAAGGACGACGTATTTTCGACGCCGACGGCTTCCTGTCTCGCATGGGGCTCATCGAATTGCGCAGACAGGATCACCCCCTGCCCACCCGCATCGTGGATGCCTCGGAACGGTTCGTGCGGCATCTGCTCGGCGACGGTCGCTTCGATGGTCGTGTGGACAACCTGCTGTCCTGGCGTAGCGAGCCGTTGATACCCGGGGAGCTGCTGCCCGACACCGGCCCGTTTCCCGAGGTTCCTCCGCTGGGCTCTCGCCACGAATCAGCCATCGTGTGCATGAGGTCTCATCAGGGCTCCGGCGCTGTGTGTATCGCTCATCATCGCCTGCATATGTCCGGGCATCCCCGGGCGTTGATGTTGGACGCTCACGATCTTCCGCACGACGCCTCCGAGTGCCGGGACGCCGTTCACGCGAGCCTTCGGGAAGCCGCACTGGCGTGCACTCCCATGATCGTTGACGCTCGGCGAATCGCGGCCGACCGCGTCGCCGAGGTCATCGCGTTGCTCGACCAAAGTTTCATTCCCGTGATCGTCATCACCGGTCCGAGCGTGTCGGTGGACCTTCCCCCCGATCGCATCGTTGACGTGCCGGTGGCGGCGCCTGCAGTCCGTGACGCATGGCTGGACTACCTCACCAATCAGATCAGCAGCCCGCGCACAGTCGACACGTTGCAGCGCCTCGAACCCGAGGACATACGCGAGCGATTGCTTCACGGCAACGAGAAGATCAGCGCATCGGCGCCCTCGGATATGGGAACCCTGGCCCGCCCGGTGATTCCCACCTTTCGGCTTTCCCACGTCATCGTTCATGATCAAGTTGAAGGGGAGCTGTCGCACCTCCTGAGCAGGGTTCGCCTCAGGGATCGAGTCCTTGACGACTGGGCGATGCGTCCTGGCGGAACCAGAGGGCGAGGGATCACGGCCCTCTTCGCTGGGCCGTCCGGCACCGGGAAAACCATGGCTGCGGAAGCTCTGGCCGGGGAGCTCGGGGTTCCGTTGTTCCACGTCGACCTGTCGAGTGTTGTCGACAAGTACATCGGGGAGACCGAGAAGCGACTCGAGCAGATCTTCACCGCAGCGGAGCAATTCGACGGGGTGCTGCTATTCGATGAGGCGGACGCTTTGTTCGGGAAGCGTTCCCAGGTGAGCGATGCGCGAGACCGACACGCAAACATCGAAGTTGCCTATCTCCTGCAAAGGATGGAGTCCTTCGATGGGCTTGCCATCCTGACGAGCAACCTTCGAGCAAACCTCGACGATGCGTTCTCGCGCCGACTCGACTGCATTGTCGACTTCCCCGAACCGACTCAGGAACTCAGAGAGAAGATCTGGCGAGCGTGCCTGGGTCAACAAGGCCAGCACCTATCCGACGATCAGTACCGAACGCTTTCAACCCTGGAGCTGTCCGGGGGAGGAATCAGTTCCGCCTGCCTATCGGCTGCCTTCGCTGCCGCCGAAGCGGGACGGCACGTTCAGTACGAGCATGTCATCTGGGGATCGGCTCGTGAGTGGCAGAAACTCGGTCGCCTCTCGTTTCCTCTGGAGCAGTCCTTTGGATCCTTCGCACACTCTCGTGGCGGGGAGGTGACAAGCGATGCCTGACAACGATTCCGAGAGCGGAGAAGAGCAGTATCTGCGGTGGGTGAACGAGGTCTTGGGGGCCTCGGGTGAGGGAGGCGATGGGTCTTCAGACGCCGGTGGCTCGGCTGCAGCGGCGTCAGTCGCCTCCGACGACACCGGCTCCGAGGAAGTAGGGCACCCAGAGGACGCGCTTGCGGGGACCATCGTGGCCGAGCGAAGCGTTCTTCCACGGCCCATCGTGTCGTTGGCGCAAGAACAGGTCACGGCAACCCCGGGGCAACCGGTGCGCGTCAAAGTCACGGTCCGCAACGTGGGTCCGGTGGTCGAGACCTACTCGCTGTCATCTGTCGGCAATGGATCGGGATGGGTATCGCTCGTTCCCTCGGAACTTTCCCTGTTTCCCGGAGATGAGAACTCCGCAGCCATCGTCATCAAGCCGCCGCGTTCTTCACGCGTGGGTGCCCAAACGTATCCCATCGGTATCAAAGCGACGTCAGAAGTCGACTCCAACGAAAGCACCGTTGCCGAAATCAGCATCACGGTCGATCCGTTCTACGAATCTGCTCTCAACGTCAGCAAGACAACTCTCCAGATGCGCCGTCGAACATCGACCTACGCAAGCATCACGAATAATGGAAACACCACGGTACGAGTCATTTTGCGTCTGTGGGATCCAGATGGACGACTGCGTTTCAAGGTCGATGACTCGCTGATCGAGCTCGCCCCGGGAGAAACATCGTGGACTCGAGTGACCATTACCGGTCCCTTCCACCTGGTGGGCCGACAGCGAACGCTGAGCATGCTCTCTGCCATCGAGCCCAACAAGGACGTGACGTTGGGGACGCCGCTGGAGGACATGCAGTCCGCGGTGCAGCGAGTCACCGTTATCCAGCGCCCGATCATCCGCTTCCGGCTGGGGATCATCGGCAGGCTTGTCCTTCTACTCGCGATTCTCGCGGTCATCGCGGCTTTCGTTCTGAGTCGATTGGCCCTGTCTGGCTCAGACGATGTCGTCGTGGCTCCTCCTGCGACGCCGGCCGATTTCGCGGCGGAGCAACTGGGCACAGATCAAATCCTGCTGCGGTGGAGGGCGGTGTCGGGGGCGACCGGCTATTCGGTGTACGCGGTCGGTGATGCAGGAAACGCGCTCAGTTCCCCAAGCGCGCCAGCTTCCACCGGTGGCACATCCCAATCCATCTCATTCACCTCGCCAGTGGTGTTCATGCCCGCCTCCGTGGATGCCGGTGGCGGAACAGGATCACCATCACCATCCGCGTCTCCGTCCCCTGGTAGTTCAACATCAGCGCCATCCCCGAGTGCTTCATCTCCGACGTCCACCGTTTACGACTACGACACCGAGTCTCCTTCATGCGGTGATTGCACACACGTAGGAGACGTGCCATCTGGAACCGCACGTTTCGTTGTCACGAAGACGACGCTCGGGAAGTCGAACTGTTACCGGTTGCTGGCAACAGCAGACAAAACGCAATCGCTCTTCACTCCACAAATGTGTGTCCTGATGCCGACCGCGGCGGAAGTCGAAGATGCCAAGAGCGCCGCATCCGGGGGCAGCGGAGGCGGGAGCAGCAGCGGCGGGTCGTCGGAGGCCGCCGCGTCGCTTCCGTGCCCGCCCTTCGCGCCGATGGCTGACAAATTGAGCGACACGGCGCTGGCTCTCACGTGGATGCTTCCGTCGGAAACGCCCGAGGGTCAGGAGACTGTTCCTTGCGACAAGAACACCAAGATCTCCGGTTTCGACATTCAACGCCAGGTCCTGTCCGGCTGGTCCAGTGTCTCTCCAGGCCCAGCGGCCAGCGACACAGCACTGGAAGTAAAGGATCTGGAGCCTGCAACCAAGTATTGCTTCCGAATGAGGAGTAAGGCGGGTGATCAGTATTCCGCCTATTCGGCGACCTTCTGCAAGAAGACCAAAAAGGCGGGCGCGTCACCATCGCCTACGTTGACGCCTGTTCCTGCGGACCCGAACTTTGTTGCATCGCCGACACCAACTCCAGGTGCGAGCCCGAGCGGGGATGTCGACGCGTCGACTGACCCTACTCAGAATGCCGCGAGCCCGGCGCCGTCAGTGAGCGCGACGCCGAGCGAGTCGGAAACCACCAGTGGCGAGGCAACCGCGGGAGTGGTGGTGGAGTCCACTCCTGCGCCGTCACCGACGGAGTCGTCTGCGTGGTCGGAGCCGAAGACCGTACCTATTCCCCTTTAACTACTGGGGCCGCCGATGGCGAAATCGTCGGTGAGGCAGTGGTTGGCGAAGTTGCGCTTGCTGAAGCTGAGGCGCTGCTTGTGGGGCTTGCTGAGGGTGAGGGCGATGGGCTTTCCGGGCTGCTGCGCACGTTCCATGCGGTGTTCAGCAGGTTCCTCAGAGTGAACTGCGGGTAGAAGAGCACGTTTGTGATGGCTACCTGCCCCCGAGGGTTTCCGGTCTGGTACGGGTCGGCGAAACGAGGTCGGTAGACAGAGACGATATCGAGCTCAATTCGGGCAGCTTCGACTTTCGGAAACTGCAGGACGGCCGTGTAGTCGCTGAGATTCATGATCAATGGAAGATCGAATATCTCACTTGCTTGTTCGATGTAAGCGCAATTTCCTACGGCTGCCTTGGTCGTAGATGGACTACCGGTAGGCGCAATTGCGCCAGAGGTTTCCGTCGGTGAATTCGTCGGTGACATTGACGGTGACATTGACGGTGACTTCGTCGCCTGAGCCGCCGATGGACTCGTTGTACTGGAAGTCGGGCTGGAAGTCGGGCTGGGGGTCGGGCTCGGCGTGGGTGAAGCTGTGGTGCTTGCGGACTTGCTGTCAGACGGGCTGGCGGACGAGGTGGGTGAGGAACTCGCTGAAGCATCGGCAGACGGACTGGCCGTTGAAGTTGACGCGATCGGCTGCAGGCGATCCGGGCAGGCTGATGGGCCGATGTCTTCGTCGCCGGAGATATCCGTTTCCTGGGTCGACAGGTCGACCTTCTCGGATTCGGCATCCTGGTCTAGCACGACTGCCTTGAAGAACGTCAAGCGAATTTGCTGTGGAGTGGCGAGGGCCCGGACGTCGAGAACTCCGTTTTGTACTCCCGGCTGAATCAGCATCCGGTCCAGAGCGTAATTGTCGACGAGTCGGAAATTGATCGTTGTTCCGGCCCCGTAGTTTTTGGAAACCGCCGATGCCCAATACGAGGCGATGGAATTGCCTGCCAGGGCGGAGGCGGGTGAGCCAAATCCGGTGGACGAAGCCTGGATGGCGTCGTAGGGCGCGGACTGTCCAGCGCTTGGGGAGATCCAGTAGGTGACCGTACGAAAACCGTTGGAGAAGGCGGTGAAGATTGGGTTGGGTTGTGGCGCCAGCAACACGAACAAGAGGATCGCAATCAGGAAAGCGACAAAACCGATCAGTGCCCAGTCTCGGCGTTGAGGTGGACGCTGGGTCGTGTCTGCTTGCTCGGGAGCCTGCGGCGTGGCGATCGTTGCTCGAGCGACGATGGCGAAGTCAAGGCCGCATCGGGCGCAAAAGTGAGCTGTGGCCTCGTTACGAAACCCGCATCGTGGACAGGGAGTGCCGTCGAGTGGACCGAGCCCGCCGCCTTGTCCTACGGCGATTGTTCGTTCGGTGGCCTGAAGTGCCTTTGCCGGCTCTTCCGATTGGATCTCCGCTGGCACCTCTCTCGGAGCGACAATCCCAGCGTTCTCCTCGTCTTGTATTGCGGCGTGCTCGAGACTCTCGGCCGGCACTTTGTCGGGCGCGGGGCGCTCGGGCTCCTCAATGATCGGTCTCGCCCACAACTTCCACCAGGGATCAGGATCACCACGACGGACCTTGGTGGTGGGGGGCTCATCACCCGCGCTTCTGCTGTCCGCGCTGGCGCCGTTAGCCGCAGATGTCGGTTTTTCCTGATTGTCGGTGCCGTCGTCGGCAGCTGGTGCGGTTTCGTGCGTCGTAGGGGCGACTGGCTGTGGTGTGTCTGATGTGGATCTCGGTTGTGGCTCGTCGGTCTGTGTGGGTGTTTGCGGTGCGGTCTTATCGGAGTCAGGTGAATCAGTGGAGTCAGGTGATTGAGTGGAGTCAGGTGATTGAGTGGCTGCTTCCGGTTCTGGCGGGGTCCACGGAGGAAGTCCGGCGAACTCGAGGTAAGCGCCGCAGCTCGGACAGTAGGGAGTCCAGGTAGTCCTCGTGCCGCACCGTTGGCAGGTAATGCTGGACGGTGTTTCTGTCACGTCACGACCTTCACGACGAGTTGGACGTGTGCGGGAAGAACGGACTGAAGAGCGGTTCGTATGTCAGATTCCTTGACGGTGGCGCCCTTGGTAGGGGTAAACGTGACCGTTACCTGTGGAGAGTTGGAGGCCGGCCACGTGGACGGATCTTCGAACTCGTTGGCCGTTGAGACATTTCCAGAATCCGTCACTTTGCACGTACCTGCGAAGAGTTCGGTCACTCGGTCGGAGATGCTCTGCGTGGTGCCGCGCCAGCGAGACCGAGGTACGGCGTTCGCTAGGGCCTGTCGCTTCATCGAATCAGTCCAGCCCTGTTCCGTAGAAACCAACAGCCAGGTACTCATGTAGTCGACGAAATCCATCGGAGCCAGGTCGGCATCGAGGTAAGCGGAGTAGCAATCGAGCGTAGAAATTATCGGCGCGAGGACCTCATCGAAGGTGTCAAGAAACAGGTTGGCGACCCGATCACCAGCGAGCATTGCCGGTACGTAGTCTCGAAGCGGGAAGGGGCTCGCGAGCCCGGGAATGAGTGCCCGCTGGGTGGGTTCGAAGGTCATCTGCCGCTCGATCGGCGACCTGTACGGCGTAGTCACTGCTGTATGACCTCGAAGTCGGAAGGCAGACTGTAGAGCAGATCGTGAGGCTTGAGCGAGATCTTGTCTGTTGGTTCGGCCCTGACGCCAGAGACCGCGTCGATGGGGATCAATCGAGCAACATCCACGTACAGCAGTCCGGTAACCTGTTGGAGCACGCTATAGATGTCTCCCACGGAGACGTCACGGCCGAAAGGCCAGCCCGTTCCGTCGTAGCCGCCTTGCAAGGGGTGAAGGAACTCGGCGATCGCATAGTCCGCCGCTGTGAGAACTTGCTCCTGATCCGCGGACGAGTGAATGGCGAGACGAGCAGCGACGGAGACGCCCATGTAGCGGGGCGGCTCGATACGGATCGTGGTTCCCACGAGTCGCCGCTCGTCGATGAACTTCTTGACGCTGGCCAGGGTTTCTTCTCGGGGACGGAGCAACTCGAAGGGGACGCGGCCGGGTTGAATGTCGGGAACAACCAAGACCAGAACCGTGCCTGGGCTCCCAAAGTCAGCTCCGTTAAGGCACTTGGTGCGCACCAGAGACGGAGAGGCCTGCTGCGTGAGGAGTTCGAAATCCGCTGCACTGACCGCGCGGTTACGCGCGCGCAGGTCGATGGCTGCGCGCGCCTTGAGGTCCGCAATTGTCTCGGGGTCCACGCCTCCGACGGCTGGATGAATGTTCTCTGCCTTGGTGATGAACGGAATACTGGTGCGCAAAAGCCGAAGGGCTCCTGCGTCGACGTTGCCGTCGACGCCGCCGCCGGCTCGGTACTCAGGTATTCGAAGATTGCTGCCTGAGGGCGGCGTGGCACCGTAGCTGCGAGTGGAACCATCGGGCTGACGAACGAGTGGACCAAAGCGCAACACACCGCTGACGTTGTCGACGAAGAAAATTTTCTCCTGCGGTCCTTGATTCGCGAAGGTTTCCACCCGGGTCCACTGTTCCCAACCATCGGGACCGCTGACCTCGAGAATGAGATCGTCTTGGCCAGCGATGAGTGGCGTGCGATTGAGCGTAAAGGCTTCTCCGGGAGTCCCAGCTGTCCTGCCGAGCATCTCGTTCTTTACGATCTGGCAGTGAGTCGCTTGAACAAAACCACCGATAGTCGCCGCAGACATGGAGCGGATCTTCGGAGACTCCCTGTACTCGGGTTGGTCACCTTCTGCGGCAGTGACGCGCACTCGAATCCATGCCGCTGTCACGCCATTCAGCGTATTTTCACGTTGCTCGCCGATCGAGAGCTCGATGGTGCCCTTCCTGTTAAACCCGCCCGTGGTGTCGAGCAGGCATTCCACAGGCTCCCACGAGCGACCGTTCCACGCGTCGAATGCTCGCGGCGGTCGCTTCGGATCGACGCCGATGCCCTCGATGCGTGAATCGACGGTGAGCCGGACGATGCAGTGGGACGCAGGCTTGTTCAGGCCAATGAGAAGTGCGTCGTCGATCTCAGGGAGATCGGAGAAGCACTCGACATCTTCGGATGTTTGGTCGGTGACGTCGACCAAAGTGAAGGCACCGCCGGCAGGCTGAGTGAGGCTGGCAGTTATCGAAGTGCTGACGAGGTTCAAATTCTTATCAGTCGTGAACGAAACGGGTGGGCCTTCGCCTCGACGCGCCGTGGAGATGACAGTGCTGGCGGGAACGAGAATGTCACTGTTTTGAGGGACGGCGAGAGTGAACTTCATTGTTGTGTAGGCAGCTGCGGGTGGCCGGAGCGTCTCCCCGAGGAAATCGAGGAACTTGATCCAGTGCAGTTCTGGCACCTTGTTCAGCCGAAAGACGAGCTGGTCGACCATGTAGGCGAACGTCTCGATCAAGGTGACCCCGGGGTCGGCGACGTTGTTGTCGGTCCACTCAGGAGCGCGTTGTTGGAGGAGGCGTTTCGCCTCGTCAACGAAGTCCTGGAAGGCGCGATCGTCCAGATTGGGGGATGGAAGGCTCATTACCCCTCCTGCTCGGGGATCAGATAGAAGGGTACGAGAAGGTTGCGAACATCGTAGGAATTCTTGATTCGGTATTTGACGGTGATTTCTGCGAGTGTGTTGTCCTGTTGGAATTCAACGTCGACGCCGAGGACGTCAGCACGCGTCTCCCACCGTTCCAGAGAGCTGGTCACCAGAAGTTTGATGCGCGTCCGCAATTCTGGCGAGGCGGAGTTGAAAACGAGATCGTGGATACCGCAGCCGAAATCCGGCCGCATTGGGCGTTCGCCGTATGCGGTTCCTACGATCAGTGCCATGGAGCGTTCGATGTTCGGTGCACCCGTGACCATCCCCAGGCGCCCTCGGGAGTCGAGTTCGAGGGGGAAAGCGATCCCCTGGCCGACGAAGTCCTGCATGGTGATCCTCACGCTCCTAGGTTGACGATGCCGCCGGAAACATCCACTGCAGGTGCGACCAAGCTGATATCACCGCTGGCTTCAACATTGATTGATGAAGCAGCGATGCTCAATTCACCAGCCGAAGAAAGTTCTAGCGCTCCCTCTGCTGAGACCGAGACGTCGCCTTCGCCGTTGATGGTGACGTCGCTGGCGTTGACGAGAACAGCTCCTTCGGAATTCACCGTCACGTCCGAAGCGCTGGTGATAACGATGGGTTGTTCCTCAATCGTCATGATCTCAATGCCTGTTTCTGGCGATAGGCGAATGATGCACGACGCGCCGAGCGTGGTTTGAACGGTCAACGAGGTGTTTTCGGGGCTGTCGTTAAAAATCAGTTGATGTCCGTCACGAGACGTGTAGGCGCGGATCATGGGCGCTCCCTGCACCACCTCAGCGAAGGGGATTGCTCCTCGTCGGTCTTGGCTGTAGAGCCCCCCGAGGACGTAGGGCGAGTTCAACTGGCCATTCTCAAAGGCAACCAACACCTCGTCGGTGGGTTCGGGGAGTATCTGCCAGCCCAGCATCTCGCCGGCTCCGGGTTGAACGACCCGTGCCCATGGACTGACGTACGTTTCGGACAGCCACGGGAAACTCAACAGCACCCGGCCCATCGCTTCCGGGTCTTCGGTGTCGGTGACGATCGCTGAGTACACGCCGGTCAGTTTCGAGGACGTCATCGCCGAGTCTTGTAGGCCTGCGAGCGTGCGATCTTCCAGCCCGGAGCACACCAAGGATGTGCGGTACCCCGTCAGGTTCGGCACGAACGTGTGAATGCTCGAGGTAACGGTGTATTCACCGGTCAACAGGCCAGCATCGGCGAGACTGATTGCCCGATTGGGCATGATGGACGGGTTGCCGCGCATCTCGATTTCGATATTTGCATAGGCGCCAGATAGTCGAGCCGCCAAGCCTTCCGAAGCCGCCTCGGTGGCCGCCTCATTTCCCGCCAGTTGCTCGAGTCGGACGAACTGGTTCACTCCTCCAAGTTCGGCTCCGAGTTCCTCGGGGAGCACAATGTTCACGGAGGTGTCCGACATGGTGGGTGCTTCTCCCAGGGATGGCAGGCCAAGGGATTGATCCCATCCCCGAGCGGAGGAGGCGGCAGTGATGCCGGATCCGGAAACAGATGCCTCCAGGTTGATGATGCGATCGTCTCCGATCGAGAACGACAACGGTGATGGATCAATGCCGATAGGTGGTGGTGCTGTCTCGGCGGGCATCGTCGGACCGAAGTGCAACGTTGGAGTGCCCGTGAGTGGATTGATGGCAACGTTGACGACGTATCCGATTTCTTTTGCGAGGCGCACAAGGAAGTCCCAGTAGCTTTCGTTTGCCTGCACCACCATCTCATGGACGACTGGGTGCGGGACAGCTTCGGTGACGATCGCGTGTTCGGCACCGACAATTTCCGCTACCTCGCTGTAGCTCATCATCGGGTAGCCCATTGTTTTTTGTCCGTGGAGGAGGCGATGGCTTGCGTCGTATGCGCGTACGACGCTGAGCTTTCCTCCGGCGTTCTCGAACTGGATCTCAAGCGTTCCTACCTGACCAAAGAAGATCGCCTCGCCGGCGGCGTCGTCTCCAGTGACGGCGCGCACTTCCACGAAGTTGCCGATTTCCAGTCCACACTCCATGGGGATCGTCAAGTCCGGATCGGAGAACTCAATCTCGCATGACGATGGAAGGTTCACTTGGGATTCGACTTCAACGCGGCGAATCTGGTTTGAAAACTCAGGGAGAATAGGAACGCTGTCGACAAAAACTCGCAGGATCAGATCCGACGTGCTCAGAGTGGAAAGGGACATCGCTATCGATCCGCCTTATTCGCCGACGATGCGACTCCCGAAGTGGAGACCGGTCGACCGGATTCTCCGCGCCTGGGCAGCGTTGCCTTATCTGGAACTACCAACGCCCGACCTGCGCGCACACGCAAGGGGTCGTCGATGCCGTTCGCGTCGGCAATATCTCTCCAATGTGACGGTTGGTGATAAGCCCGAAAGGCTAGGTGGGCCAATTGGTCGCCGTCGTAAACCTCAAGTTGTTGTCGCCCAACGTCGCCTCCAGAGGTGGGGTTTTGGGCATCAATCGACGTTGGGTATTGGGTGATTTTGAGATGGCCTTGAGCTCGCGTTGGCTCTCCGACTTCGTTAAATCGAATGAAGTTTGCTTCCACGTTCTCGACGTAGCTGACGGGGGAAACGAAATTTCCCCATAAGAGCACGACCAGCGGAGCCGTTCCAATCCCAGCGAGGGCGAGGAGTGAATCAACTTCGCACAACGCCAGCAAGCGCTCGACCTCGGGTAGAACGCTTTCCCCACCGGCGGTCCCACCTTGGCCCTGGTCGACGCGCGCACCGTCAAGGGTGAAGTCGAATTCGATCGTCATCGGTCGCGTTCCCAGCCAATTCACCGGTCCCGACCCCTCCGCGGACGGTGAATCGTTGATTCGCCACTCGGCTGATTTAGTGACGTTCACGCTGGAAGGGGGAACCCAGAAAGTGATGGCGGGAAAGCCTCCGAGCGTGGCGCCTGCAGTTTTGGCGATGACCTCGTTCTTCGCGGACAGCGCAGTCGACGGCATGTACGCGGCGGCATCCCCTCCGGGAGTCCAACTTGTGACGGCAGATAGAGCGCTCGCGACTCCGGAGACTCCACCGGGAAGCACCACGAGTTTGAACGGCTGCACGGATTCAGCACTGTCGATTCCAGTCGCGAGGCTGCCACTCTCGGCAAAACCGGAGTGGGAGAATGTGAGTGTCTCGGTGATGCGCGGAGGCGTCTCCGCGGAGGGAACGGCGACGAAGTCCGGTTGTGTCCACGACACGGGATAGGCGTTGCGGAAGTTGTAGGTGGCCTGTTGCAGTGATCCCTGAACGTCTAGGTAGTTGACCGTTACGGAAACGGTTGATGGACCGGACACTTCTGCGGCGGCGAACCACTGGGCGATCCATCCGGACTGGTTGGCGGTCCACGGTCGAGTCAAGGTGACGTTGCCGTAGTCCAGCGAGCCCATCATCTGGAACCGGCTTCGGTTGTAGCCACCGGCCTGAAGATCCTGGGCGCCGAGGCTTACCGAACCTAGGGACAGTGACTGCCAATTGGCGCCGAGCGTTTGATCCGATGCGACGATGTCGACACTGATCGAGAAGCCGACGAAATTGGTCGCGGTGTAATCGGAGTCGAAGGGCGCTGGCGTCGACATGGCCTAATCCTCCCGCACGAGTCGGCCGCGTCGTTCGCGGTCTCGCAGGAGTTCGTTTCTGAGGTGGCGCCGGATGAGGGGGTAGAGAGCTGCCGCATGGCGCTCTAGCCACGCATCGTCGGGGGTGGCGTCTTCGCGTTCCGTCGAGGATCGTCGGGAGTTCTGAGGCCGGTTGCCGGTCACTGGTGTATGAGTGGGCGCAGTTGCCGACGGCGGTGGCGTGGTTGCCGGAACGGGTGCCGAGGCAGTTGTCGCTTGTGATCTTCTTCGCTGCAGTACAGAAGTGTCGGGAGCGGATGACGCCGTCGGGTTCTGGGAGGCGGTCGCGGGGTTATGCGAGGTGACGACGGGAAGTGTCACCGGCTGCAACCCAGATGCTTGCGGGACGCCAGCCTGCAATGGGGTTGTTTGGCCGACGGGTGTCGTTGTTGCCGCAGGGCCATTGTCTGGCTTTTGACGGTCGCTGGGACGCGGCGAGCGGGGAATAGCCACGACGCGCGCCAGGTCGCCGCTCGAGGATGCTTCGACCCTCTTCCCGGGTATTTGTGTGCGCTTTGCGCGAGAGCCGCCGGCGAGCGCTCTCGCGGCCGATAGTCGTCCGGCGGGTGGAGTAGTTGCGGGAATAGCTGAGGGGCTTGCTGCTGGAGCTAGTCCGGTTGGACCTGTCAGCGGTGGACTCACGGGGCGTGGGCTGGCCGGCGTCGGTGGTGCGCCCGCGGGCACATGGGGTGAGGGGGCGCTCGTGGATGACTCCGTCGCCAGCATGCTCTCAACGTCGAGCGCTTTTTGCTCGAGGCGTTGACCCTCGGGGGTATGTTCAGCCGGCACCTGTTTGCCGTTGCTTTGTTGGACCACGTGTGTGAGCTCGTGCGCCAACAGTCGACGTTGGGGATCGGATGTCAGCGGCGCGTTGCCGGGGAGGTGGACCCGGCCTTGATGGGTGAAGGCATCCGCTTGGAGATCACGCGCCCTCCGGCTGACTGTTCCTCCTCGAACAACCGACGCTGTCGCCGGGGACACCCCCGTGGTCGCGGCGACCGCTGCTCTGATGTCAGAGGGAACGGTGATCGTTGTCGGGGACTCTGTGGAGGAAGGCGTGGGCTGATCGGGTGGCGTCTGTTCCGACGTCGACGAATGCGCCGACTGTTCCGAGCCTTCCGGCGGCGACGAGTCTGTGGACTGTGCTGACGGCGCTGACTGAAATGACGGTGCCGTTCGACTCGGACTGACAGTTGGCGTTGACGTAGATGATCGCGTCCCTGAGGGAGTTGCGGATGACCCATCTGAGTCAAGGACGTCGTCACGCGTATGTGCATCTCCGACGCGGGGTGTGGCGGAGGCTCTGCGTTGAATAGGGGCGTCGGCGAGGACTGGTGTGGACGCCTGGGGTGACGTGACGGACAGAGGTGTCGACGGAGGAGTGCCGTCGACTGCGGATGGCTGTGGTGCTGCGGGCGAACTCGCGGCGGATCGGGTCTTGGAAGATCGGCCGGCGGCAGGGTCTGTGCGGGGATTCGAGATCTGTGTCGTCGGCTCCGGCGTAGACGGCGCTTGCGTAGACGACGCTGAAATGGGTGTCGTCGCGGGTCTCGGGGTGTTCGACGACGGTGGTGGGGCGGTGATGCCGGTGGCCGAATCGGCCGGTGGTGCTGTCGCGGGGCGAGCGACAGGAACATTCTGCGGCTTACTCGGCGGTTGACTGCCTGGTGCTTGATTTTCGGCTGATGCGGGTGATCCGGGCGCAGCGTTCGTATGCGGATTATCGGCCGAGTCTGCGGGTTGTCGTGCGTCTTCGCGCTCTGCGACTTCTCCACGTGCGTCTTCTCGTTGCACACTGCTCGGTGGCAGGTCAGGTGATTGCACGGCATCGACAGCGGGCTCGGGGGATGGAGCGGATGTCTCTGGCGGCCCGAATGGTGCCGGTGTGGCTCGCGGTACAGACGTAGTCGATGAAGTCGGGGGTTGCGCGGAAGGACTTGACGCTGACGGATTTGACGCAGGCGATGTCGTCACGGGAGCGCCCTGCGTGGCTGGCGGCGGCGTAACGGTCGCTGAAGTATCCGCTGATGGTTGTTGTGAGTCATCCGTCTGGACTGGTGGTGTGTGCGCGATAGCTGCAGTTGCAGCGGCGGGGGCTGAGCCCCGAATGCGCGTGGAACGCGGCCGCTGCTGAATGCCGTCTGACTGAACGGCGGGAACGGACGACGAGGCAGGCATTGATGAGGCTGCGCTCGACGATCCTGCAGGCGCAGATGCTGGGGCGCCTTCAACGGGCTCTGGTGGATTGACGGCATCCACTTGGTTTGAAGACTCGGCGGGCATACGAGTGTGCTCGTGAGTGTGCGTCGGTGCGGGTTGCGTACCGGACGAGGACATCGCGGACGATGTTGTCGGGGACGCGTTCGTCGGGGATGGAGCCGTTGCAGGCGGGGGTGTCGGTTCGGATGGCGTCGCTTGTGGTCGGGTACCCGGACGTTGCATGGAGCGGGTTCGCCCGGTGAGGGTACGGCCGTCCGCGGTCACCGTGATCGCGGCGAGAACGTCGCTGAGTGGTTCGGAGGGGAGCACTTCGCTCTCACCTGGCTCCTCGCCTCGACTCGGGGGCACCTGATCCTCGGGCTTTCGAACCGAGCGGGCGGGAGCGACTCCTTGAGGTGCAAGGGGGACCGGCCCGGTGCTCACCTGACGGCGAGGGGGACGCGACGTCCACGGGCGGGGGAGAGGTCTCGCCGACGTCGGGGCGGACGCGTGGGAGGCAGCGGCGGAGGAACGCGTCGGGGTGATGGTGCCCGAACTTGCCGGCGCGTCGTCATCCGACAGAAACTCCTCGTCGTCGCTGATGGGAACCGGCCCGCTGGGTTGAACGGTGGGCGCGGTGATCGGTGCATCACCGTCGCCGAGCACCTCGCCCGTGGGCATTTCGTCGACCGGCTTGCCGATGCGACGTGCGGAGGAGACTCGCACGGCTATCCGTCCCGCAGGCGCGAGACCTTTCGCGTGCCGCAGGGCCGGAGCGACGACTCGAACGGGCTGTCGAGTGACGACGAAATCTCCAGCAGGGCGCAGCAGCGTCCGGTGGGGTCGCTGGACGCCAGCCGTCATGGGCACGGCGAGATAGTCAGCCCGCACCGGTCCACGCCAATCGTGAATCGATGAGCCTGGTGTCTCAGCCATGCTCTACTCCTCCCGCCGTGCGTGCGAGTCGGTGCGACTGCTCGAGCAGACGGCCCCGGATCTGGTGAGGCAAGTCGAGGAGTGTGTCGAGCGGCCAGTGAAGGTAGAAGGCCAAGGCACCTACCTCCTCCCACAGTAGGTCAGCCTCGGCCGTCGTCATTCCCCCGGGCCATCACCTGCCATGTCAACAGCGAAGTCGGTGGAGCAGGAAGGGCAGGTCACTTCAATGAGGGTGTGCCCTTCGGAATTGATTTGACGGTAGAGGTCCTGAAGGAATGCCAGATCCGTGGCCCACAGGCCACCCATGACCTGGTCATCGATGGCCGGGACATCACCGAGTTTGGTGACAACTCGTGCGAGAAGAACCAGACTCAAGAAGGCGTCGTTCTCTCGCACTTTGGGATCGAGCAGGGGAACCAACTCGTCCCTCGCCGTCGCCAGCCGCATCGTCCCCTCGCTGTGCACACGACCGTCGGCGTCGACGTATCCACGGGGAAGGACGAAATCGAAGGTGGTCTGGAATACGTCTTGTGCCGAAGACATAAGTCCCTCCGATTTACGATGTCGTCATATCGACAAAGCTCAGGTTGATCGTCATTTGGATCGCGCTTGCCTCTCCTGCGGAAAGGGAGCCATAGTCGATGCTGGAAACGAGAACCTCGGTGAACTCCATCGTGAGCACCGTCGAACCCGTGGTGTCCTTGTACAAGAGCTTCGCTGTCTTGCGAGCACTTGATTGATCGCCACCGAGGCCGCTCATGATCCATCCGGTGACAGCCGAGTCGCCTGTGTTCAACACGGAGATGGACATTTCACCGGACTGGTTGGGTCCGTACATCTTCTGGTTGACGTACTTGCCATCGGGTGTCATCGACTTGGTCTCGATGACCGGCGCGTTCTTGCTGATGCTGTTGACCGCCACCACATTCGGGATCGTTGTTCCGTCCACAGAGAACTCGAACGAGAATGCGGTTAAGGCGTCTCCTCCTGCTAGTGCCATGACTTATGTCTCCAATGCTGGTGTGGTGGTTAGTCGCTGATTGAGGCGCCGCCCGAGAACTGGGCGAGGCGGAAGATGACGAATTCTGCGGGCTTCACGGGTGCGACCCCGATCTCGACGATGACCATGCCGGCATCGATGCTCTCAGCGGTGTTGTTCTCACCGTCGCACTTGACGAAATACGCCTGCCCGGCTTTCTCTCCGAAGAGTGCACCGCTGCGCCATTCGTTCACCAAGAAGGCGTTGATGGTGCGGCGAATGCGGCCCCACAAGCGCTCGTCGTTGGGCTCGAAGACACACCATTGCGTGCCCTGAAGGATAGATTCCTCGAGGTAGTTGAAGTAACGACGGACGTTCACGTAGCGCCATTCGGCATCACTGGAGAGTGTGCGACCGCCCCAAACGCGAATTCCTCGCCCCGGGAACGACTTGATGGAGTTCACGCCCATCGGGTTGAGCATGTCCATCTCGCCGCGAGTGACCGCGAGTTCCAGTCCGGTGGCACCCTGGATGACCTCGTTCGCCGGAGCCTTGAAGACGCCGCGGGTGTCGTCGTTGCGGCTCCACAGGCCCGACAGGTGTCCGCTCGGCGGGAAGTAGACGTCATGGCCGACGGTCGGATCGAACGTCTGAATCCACGGCCAGTAGAGAACTGCGAACTTCGAATCGAAGTTGGTGGTTGTCTCGCGCCACTCTGATGCTTGCTGGGCGTTGAGCCCTGCAGGGGTGTCCAAGATGGCCATCCGGTTACCCATGAGTTCGCAGTGGGAGACCATCGCCGTCTGGACCGCAACGACACCCTCGGTGTCGATCAAGCCCTGCCGGTGAGCCGACATGAGATCCGGCGCGACGATCATGGTGATCTCTTCGATCGCCTCGAAGGCAGCGAAGCCGGTCCTCTTGGCAGGATCGCCAACGACCGACTCGGTGGCCACGGTGGGAACAGCAACGTCGGATGGGATGGACAAGCTCACCGCGCCGGTGGCGAGCCCATCCTTGAGGACGTCGGCCGCCACACCAAGCCCTTCGATGGTGACCAAGCGGGAGCGGGTGTTGACGGCAGTGGCGATGTTGCTCGAACCGGCGCCGGTGGTCACCGATTGGTACGTCTCAGTCGGGCCGTCCTGCGCGGAGATCGTGACGTCGAATTTGCCGGAGTCCGGATCCGCACCTGCAGCGGGCTCCACATCCACGGAGATATCTCCGACGTTGGCATCCAGTGCGCGAACAGTGAAGGCCGGAACAGCGCTTTTGCCCGAGCCTGCGCTCAGGGCCGCCACCGGCAGTCCGGGTGAGGGGGCATTGCCATCGACTGCCAGGGGCAGGCGCACGATGTAGGCGCGGCCACCGCCATTGTTGAAGAAGCCGTACACCGACTTGCCCAGAGCGAACTCTTCAGCCATGTCCCCGAACGTGTCGACGAACTGCTGCCAATTGGTGACAAGGGTTGGCTCGTTGGTGGGTCCCGCTGTGGCGAAACCGACGAAACCGGCGATCGCGGTGCCAACACCCTCGATCGGACGGGTGGCGGCGGGGACTTCTTCTACGTAGACCCCGGGAGAAAGGTAAGTGGGCATTCAGGGCTCCTCGTGCGGTTGGATTACTGTGGAGAAGACTATGGGGCACACGGGCCCCCCGCGTCCCGAATTTCACAGGATTGTTCTCAAACATTCACACACCCCATTCGTTCCAGGGTTACAGTCTCGTCATGCCAGGTCCGGTCGCCACCCTTGGAACACCCATGTTCTGCGACATGGGCTTCGCTCCGTCGGCGCTGATCGTGGAGCCGCTGGGAGTCTTCGCCAACGATCTCCCGGTGGCGACCATGATGGATTTCGCTCCCTTTGTGAACATTCCGACCTTCGGGCTGTGCCACTCGCCAGCCAACCCTGAGGTGATCGCTCTCACGGCGGCGGCGCTGGGAGTGCCCACCCCGGCGCCCTGCGTCCCGGTCGTGGTGACCCCGTGGATCTCGCCCAGCAATGTCCTGATCGACGGGATGCCGGTGCTGACCGAAGGGGCTGCCTGCGAGTGCCTATGGGCCGGAACCATCGAATTGACCGGCCCCTCACCGGCGTTGAATGTGGAAGCGGAATAGCGGATCCGCTGCGACAACGGGCCTCCTCGCGATAGTTTCCCCTCGTGTTCATTCTGTTTCTGTTGTGGTCCGTGGTGATTGCCCTGGTCGTTTTGCGCAACAAGTGGGCAGCACCGTCCGCCCTCGGATCCTTGGCGATCACGAGCATTTTCGTGGCATTTGCGTGACGGGCCGCACCGTGACCGTTGGTGAGTGTGGACGATGAACCTGAATTCGACCCTCGGAGCGGCCTACACCCTCAAGGGTGCGCTCCCGCAGGGAATGAAGGAGCCCAAGCCTCCCAAGGCCCCGACGATGCCCAAGAAACCGGGGATGCCGGAGTTTCCCGAAGGCGACTCCGGACACCCGGACGGCACAACCGTCCAGTCCGGCGCCGATAACGAGCCCACACCCTCGGTGGGGAGCGCGCGTTGGGTCAACATCGCGGCCATCGGTGTCGTCATCGGGGCGATCACCGTGGCCATTACCCAGCAGTACGGCTACGGAATGGCCCCCAGCGCGTTGGGAGTCGTCGAGCGGTCGGCCCTGATCGGTGCGGCCATTGCCCCGATGCTGAATTTGCTGCGTGGAATGCGACCGAACCACTACGCCATCGCGATCCTCGCGGCGGTCGTGGGTTGTGCCGCGAGCGGACGGCAGATATTGGACCACGCGACCGGTGATCTCACGTTGGACCCGAACGAGGTCGTCTTCGGTCGCCCCATGTACGAGTGGGCCTTCGCCATCTTCTTGGTCGCCGTGGTGGCCTGCGCGTCCATGCTGCTGTGGACATCATCGTGGCGGGCAGTGGACAGGGGCCTGTTCCATCACCGTGGTGCCGCACGGGCCTTCGCCTTCTCCACGATCGTGTGGCTGTCGGCTTACGTGATTCTCAGCCTCGTTCAGGTGATTGCCAATTGCGGGGTCACCATGTGTCCGGCCGATCCGTCGAGCACCGGCGCGCAATCATTCGAATTCACCTTCTCGGTTTCCGGCTCCGATGGTGTGGAGGCGTCCATCTCCATCCCCGGGTTCGTGACCGTCATGCTGGGTATCGGACTCATATCGTTCATCGTGGGCGTGATTGTCAATGCGCGCATTGATGGCGGAGCGCGTCACACCCCGAAACAAGCAGTAGCGCACAGCGTCGGATAGGTCATGCACTCACACGCGAATGACGCTGAAGATCAGCTAGCGCGCGCGCAGCGGACGTCTGGGGGTGCAGCGTCTGTGCGGCGACCCGCCACCGGAACTCACGACGAAGTACCCACCAGCAGACCTGACACGGGGCTCGGTCACTCACCCCGGCCCGATGGCCAAGGGGCTCCCGCCACGCACTCCGCCCACGATGAATCCGTCGTACGCGGACTTATGTTCTCATCGATGAACTCTCGCGCCGCAAAGCTCGATGACGCATCGGAAGCAGAGAGGTTCGCAAAAAACCCGCACCGCCAACTCGAATCGGATGTGTCGCGGGAACTCCAGACCGGAGTTCCGGGAACTTTCGGGGTGCGGCACCTGCGGCCCGGCGAAACATTGCATGCTCGATCCGATCCGGATCGGGACAATGCCGGCCACTACTCCTCGCCCGAGGCACTCGGCAGGGAAGAAGCCGTTCAGGGACACGCACTGGCCTGGACCAACGCAGATCGGTCCGCGCAGCATTCCCGTGCACACACCTACGGGGTCACTGATCAAGGGGGCGGCCCCATCTTGATGTCCAAGGCGGCGGCCCAGGATCACAAGACGCACCAGATCGATGGCACAGCCGAGCATCTCTCTGGTGGGCGAGAGCAGTACATGCACCCGCAGGGGTTGTACGGGTCCGTGGATGAGCAGGATGCCAAAGGGCTCGTGAAAAAAGGAGACGAGCTCGACGCCGACGTTGAGAAGCGGGACGGAACCTGGCGAAAGAGGTAGACCTAGCGCAGCGGATTCCACGCTGACGGCTGGTCACGCGTGCTGTTTAGCCGATCGACTGGAGCTCGATACCGGCGTCATCGTCGTCTTTGGTGGAAGTGCGGGCGGCCCCAGGCTTGCGAAGCCACGACATCGCCGACTTCCATCCGCGCTTCATCGCGCCGCCGGCTCGCGAGAGACCGGAGCCCACCGTGGACGCCACGTTCGAGGCAGTCGAGCGAGCCGATGAAATACCCGTTGATGCCAACTTCTTCCCGTCCTTGAAGGCCTTGGCCGAGTGTCCCTTGATGTTGCTCCAGGCCCCCTTGCCGGCACCGGAAAGCCCGGCACCGAATCCCTTCAGCGCCCCCAGCACGCCGCCAGCCGCGTAGGTGTGTCCCTTCTCGGCGGCTGCTTCGCGCGCCTCTGACCAGGACTCGCCCTTCTTGGCGTAGTCGATACTGGGAAGGCCGGCTTCTGCATCGTTGAATCCGTTGGCTTGCGCTCGGGGGTGGAGGCCGCGCTCCTCGATTTCCTGCGCCCGTGACGTGCCACCGTCCTCGCCGGTGTATGTGCGGAGCGCGTCCACGTTGTCCTGATTCTTCGCAGCCGATTCGATGCCGGTGAGCTTGCCGAACATCGAACCGACGCCAGAGACGACGGCCCCGGAGGCCTTCAGTGCTGCGTTGGCGATGGTCGACCCGAAGCCGCCCGCTCCGTGCGCATCGGCCGCTGCGCCCGCTGAGCTTGCGGCAACCGTGCGGGCCATGCCCGCCCCCGACTTCGCCAGAGCCTTCGCGTTCTCGCCCTTAAGAAGTGCTTCCTTGCCATTGGCACCGCCCAGGGTTGCTCCGAGGCCTTGCAGCCCGCGATGGAACATGGCCGCCTTTTGCATGGTGCGCCCGCCGGTGGCCTCCTGGGGAAGATCCCCTTCTCCGGTCAGGGTGGTGTTGCCGTCGGCTCCACGTTTCAACGACGCGCCGAGCACGTTGGCGCTCTCGGCCATCGTGCCTTCGTACCCCGCTCGGTGGCCGGTGGATTCCACCGCCTTACCGAGTCCGAGGGCGGCAATGAGTTGACTACTGCGCGCCTGGAGCCGGGCCGGGCCCTTGGTCCCGGCGGCGCGTTGGCTCTTGGCGCGGAACATCGCCATGTGCTCGCTGGCCAGCCGCTCCTTCTCGGCCGGGTCCTCCGCACCGGCGAGTGCCTCTTGAGTTTCGCTGGTCGACGGCGCGCTCTCACCCGACTCCAACTTCTTGTGAGCCTCTGCAACGCGATCCGCGTGCTGAACTCCGGCTTTGCTTTGCCGGTACCTGTCCCGTTCGTTGTGCGCAACGTCGGTTGGTTTGGCTCCACTCGCCTCCATCGCCATGCGCCCCGCTGCTGTCGCGGCGATCGACGCGTGGGTGCCCATCGTCGAGACTGACGGTCCCGCGTAGCCCATTTGGCCGGCCGCGTTATTCACCGCCATGCCCGACGCACCCATCGGTCCGGCGTTGAGTGCCTTGTCGCCTGTTTGCCCGAGTTGGGCAAGGCGCCGGCCCATCGAACCGATGGCCGAGGACATCGACCATCCTTTGGACGACCCGGCAGACGACGTGTCTGGTCGTGATGTCGCGGGCGATGGTGCGTCCAGTGACGTGCTCGGTCGGCCTCCCATCCCAGCGTCATTTGTCGGGGCTTGAGTGGAGGCTGTGCGCTCCCGCGCGTCGGAGTCGACGGCGAACGCGTGTGCCATGTGGGCCCTCTCAATTGGTGCTCAAGACCCTAGCGGCCAATCCTTCGTCGCGAGGTGAGATGCGGAAAACCGACGATCGGCTGAGTCGAGGCAGCCGGTGAGCGTTACAGAGGACTTAGTCGGTGTCGGTGGAGCCTTCCGTCCACCCATTGCGCCGATGTGACCCATCGCAGAAAGGCTTGTCTTGGCTGAACCCGCACCGACACAGGTAGACGGTCGATGCTTCCTTGATGATATTTCCGTCGGGGTCTTGAACGACGACTCCGCCGGCAACTTGATTGGGGCCATTCTTCAGGGGCGTGATAACTACGCGCTCGTCGCTCATGGTGAAGTGTCTCACTACCGTGGTGCTAGCGCTTGTTAGAGCAAACCGTCTCTGGTCAGTTTCGTGAACGCCCAGTAGCCGGGGACGGTGGGTGCCCAGAAAGTGATCAGTCTGTAGAGCAGAACAGCGGAGACGGCGGTGCCGGCGTCTAGTCCTGCAGCCGTGAGACCAGCCGCGAGCGCTGCCTCCACAGCGCCGAGACCACCGGGGGTGGGAGCAACCTGCCCGATCGTGGCACCGGCGAGGTAGACGACCGCCACGAGCGCGATGTTCAGCGATCCACCGAAGGCGGCGATGCAGGCGAACAAGACCGCGATGTAAGCCACGTTCAGCAGGAGAATTCCCCCAATTCCCTCAAGAAGCTTGAGGGGGCGTTGGGCGACGGTCACCAGCCGAGGGATCACCTCGGCGATCAGGGGGCGAATCCTGCGGGTGATCTCCTTGCGGACCCGGGGAACAGCCAGCAGTCCTAGAGCGAGAACGGCGAGACCGGAGACGATGATCACGGCGGCCCGAGGAGGGTCGAACGTGAAGTCGGTGGCGGTTCCCGCCGCGACACCGAAGCCCAGGAGAAGCAGTATGTGCATGACGAAAGCCATGACGCCGGCGACGCCGACCGACGCTGCTGCCAGCGCCGGGTGCAGTCCGGACTTCTGCAGGTAGCGCACGTTGATCGCGATGGACCCCAGTGTTGGCGGGGAAACCAGCGTCGCGAAATCTCCCGCGATTTGCGCCATCAGCGTGCGCGTCAAGCGCAGCTTCTCGGGGACGAATCCCGTCAACGACCAGGCTGAACCGAAATATGTGATCAAGCTGAAGACAGCGGCCGCGGCGATCCACCGCCAGTCGGCATTGCGGATGAGTCCAACCAGATCCACCTGGGCCAGTTGCGACAGCAGGACGTACCCGGCGATCGTGCCGGCCACCACCATGACAAGGGTCTTGGGTTTGATCCGCTCGAATTGAATCGGTTCTTCGTCTGCTCCGGGTCGTATCTCGACCAAACGATCACGCAGCGAGACGATGAGTCCCTTGTGCTTGCGCAGTTCCTTTCGAGTACGACGAGACAACGCAACCGGCTGTAACGCCGGTAGTGCTCGTCCGATGCCGTCCACTCCGAGAATCTCCACACCCGTGCTGACAGCACGGTCGACATCGGTGAGCATCGCGAGAGTGCACAGCAACTCGGCGATATCGATGCGCATCGCAACGTCGCTCGACGCAACACTGCCGGAGTCCTGGCCGATAACTCGTACGGTGCCGTCGGGGGAGCGCAGTAGGTGGTCGTCGTTGAGCGATCGATGCGAGATCTGGTGTTCGTGCATGGTTTTCACGGCCTGCCACGCACCGCGGAGGTCATCGTCGGTGAGGCCGCTGCTCTGAGCGAAGGGTGTGCCGTCGATATATTCGTAGGCCAGGACGCAAGAGTCGGGGCCCACCTCGGATGCAAGGAGCAAGCGAGGCTCCGGAACGCCGGCGGATTCCCCCGCGTAGGACACCAACGCTGCGTGCTCGACCGCGCGACGCATGTTGAACGACGAGTTACGGGGCTCCTCTCGCAGGCGCAGCGACGTCCAGATTGCCCGAAGGAGCCCGGCGCCTTCGAGGTCCCTGTCGAGAACGGTCACGTTGAGCGATTGGTCGGACCGTCCCGTGGCGAGGTAGCGGCGGCCCCGTGCGGTTAACTCTTGAGCTCGGAGCATCGTGATGGGTAGGCCGCCGCGATCCAATGCCTTGGCGACCTCCGCGCCGCTGGGGCGCGTGGTTTGAATCCCCAGGATGTAACGCACGGCGAGACCGATAGCCCAACCGATCATCAGCGATGCGGCCAAGCCGGCGACGGCGATGGATGCGCTGAGTATCGCGACGATCACCAGTGAGCCCATGACGACGAGGGTGAGAACGTTCCACGGACGACGGCTGATCAACCGCGATGCGGTGATGAACGCGAGGAGACCGCCGAGAATCGGAGATGTTGCCGCGTTCGACGGATCGTTCGAACCGGTGAGTGCGATAAGCAGTCGAGGATCGGCGATCTCGGAGACGAGGATGGATAGCCCCGACAAGACGACGGCGGCGATGAGTAAAGCGACGAGCGCGTCAAAGAGTTGACGAACCCGCCCACGGACGATCAGAGCGATAGACCCGGCGATGGGCAGCGCCAGCGTTCCGATGCCACCGATGATGTTGATGATCAACACCACTGGATCGGGCAGAAGCCGTGCTCCCTCGCCGAGATCGTCTTCCAAGCCACTTGTCGTCCCAGTGGCGAACCAGCCGAGGGCGACCGCCGCAGCTGCCAGAAGCAGGGCGAGCGCGAATCGTGCGAGATCGAGGGGGCGTCGCAGCCGCTTGGGGATCACACCATCCTCGATGACGATGGTGCCGGAGGCGGTCACCCCATCGGACCCAGGGACATAGGAAGCGGCGTCGGCGAGAGCGTCGGCTCGCAGGTCCGCCGTCTCGCCGGTGGTTGCGTCGCCGATGACCGCGGGTGCGTGGTTGGCGGTGTCCGGCGTGCCGGCGAAGGGGGTGTCGAGCGTCGATTCGGAGCCGGCTGCGCCGCCCGTCCGCGTGTCGTCGCTCACCGTCCGATGGTGTCACATGGCGGTGGTATTCATATGTGGTGCGCGCCCGATTGGACCTATCGCCCCTGCCGCGGGCGCACGCCCCTGAGCTCGATGCTCGCCAGCAGGCGGTGGTCGATCACCGCGACGGGCCGCTCCTGGTTCTCGCGGGCCCCGGCACCGGCAAGACAACCACGATCGTCGAATCTGTTGTGGGGCGCCTCGACGCCGGGCAGTCCGCAGAGGAAATCCTGGTGCTGACCTTTGGACGGCGAGCGGCCGGCGAGGTTCGCGACCGGATCGCAGGGCGCATCGGTGGTGGCCTGCTGCCTACAGTCTCCACCTTCCATTCGTTCGCCTACGGCCTGGTTCGCGTGCACGCTGGCGCTGAGCAGTACGCCGATCCGCCGCGCTTGTTGTCGGGAGCCGAGGAGGATCAACGGATCCGTGAACTGATTATGGGGAGCCTGGAAGACGGCACCATTGCCTGGCCGCAGGAGTTGCAGGAAGCCATCGCTACGCAGGGTTTTGCCATCGAGGTGCGCGCCCTCATCGCACGAATGCGCGAGCGAGACATCACTCCCGCCCGGTTACGAGCACTGGCCGCGGAGCACGCTCGTCCGGAGTGGAACGCCGTCGCGGATATCGCGGAGCAGGAGGAGGACGTGATGGTCCTCCACAACGTCATGGACTACGCCGAGTTGATGCGAAGAGCCGTGCTCCTGGCCGGCGATGAATCGGTGCGCCGGCAACTACACGAGCGGATCACCGCGGTCTACGTCGATGAGTTCCAAGACACCGACCCTCTTCAGGTCGAGTTTCTGCGTCGCATAGCCGGGCCTGGATGCTCCGTGGTGGCTGTCGGTGACCCAGACCAGGCGATCTACGCGTTCCGCGGAGCCCAGGTGCAGGGATTCCTCGACTTCCCAGACGTGTTTCGGCAGCCGGGGGGACAACCTGCGCCGGTAATCACGCTGCGCACCGTGCGCCGCTACGGATCAGTGATCGCCGACGCAGCCCGGGCTGCCCTGGCACCACGAACGCTCGGCACCCTGCCCGTGGAAGCGCAGCGCGACCATCGCACCCCTGAATTCCTCGACCAAGACCCGTCGATGCAGGGTTCCGTTCGCGTGCTGTCGTGTCCAACGCATTCCTCCCGTGATGCGCACATCGCCGAACAGATTCGCTCGGCCCACGTGCACGACCGCGTCGCGTGGCAGGACATGGCGGTTCTCGTTCGATCCGCGGACGATCTGGCTCGCGTCGAGCGCGCTTTGTCGGTGGCGGGAGTTCCTGCGTCCATCACCGCCGACGAGTTGCCGCTGCACGAGGAGCCGGCGGTTGCGGTCCTGCTGACGCTAATCGAGATCGCCGCTCGGCCTCGGACAGCGACTCCGGAGCGGATCGAGGATCTGTTGCTCGGCCCCATCGGTCGTGTGGATGTCTCGGACCTACGACGGCTGGGCCGGGCGCTTCGCGCGCAGCGTCGCGATGCGGGTGAGCCTGTGCTGCCGGCGCGAGAGCTCGTCGCGGACCTGGTGCTCAGTCGTGATGCTCCTCCCGCTGGCATCGATTCAGTCTCCGCTAGTGCGGCGAGCGTCGATCGAGTACGAGACGTTCTCGCCGCCGTTCGCGAAGGTGTGTCCGGGGGGGCATCGATTGGTGAGGTCTTGTGGGTCGCCTGGACGGGTGGCTTGATTCCGCACGGCTGGCCGGATCGCCTGCGCGCCGCGGCGTTGGGTGGCTCGGCGAGCGCCCACCACGATCTCGACGCCGTCATAGCGCTGTTCGCTTCAGCCGAGCGTTTGAGTGAGCGCTACCGCGGCGTCTATGCGGTCACCACGTTTCTCGACACGTTGCGTGATCAGGCCATCGCGTCGGAGTCGATCACCGAGTCCTCGCACGCCCGAGTGGAGCGAGAGTCGATGGTCCAGATCATGACCGTGCACCGGGCCAAGGGGCTGGAATGGAAACGGGTGTGGATCACCGGACTCGAAGAAGGTCGGTGGCCGAACGTGCAACCCCGCGGATCCTTACTCGGCGTCGAGGAACTCGCCTCGACAGATCGGGTGGCCCCGGACCTGATGCGCGAGGAGCGCAACCTACTTTTCGTGGCGATGACTCGTGCCCGCGAGCAGGCCACCCTGCTCCCCGTCGACTCAGCAGACGAGGGAGCAGATCGACCGAGCCGGTTCATCGCCGACGTGATCGGCACGAACCTCAGCAACCCACGCCACAACGACGGGGGCCACTCGCCCGGAATCACCGTCGAGGCCCTGCCGCACCGCGGTGATGTGATCACCAGTTGGAGCCAACTGGTGATCGACTGCCGGCGCGCGTTGATGGACGTCGACAGCTCGGCCGACACGCGAGGGCACGCAGCGTCGCTCCTGGCTCGCATAGCCACTCTTCGTGACCGCTCGGGTGCGCCGGTGATCCCTGCCGCGGACCCGGCCAACTGGTGGGGTGTGAACGATGTCAGTGAGGGGCCCCGTCCACTGCGGGCCCTCGGTGAGCCCATTGCGCTGTCCGGATCCTCGTTGGATGCGATCCGGCAGTGCTCGATGAAGTGGTTCCTCGACCACGAAGCGCATGCCGATGTTGTTCGCTCGAGCGCGACGGCATTCGGGAGCATCGTGCACGCGATTGCCGACCATGTCGCGCGTGGCGAGATCCCCGACGACCTGCGCTCCATGGAGGCTTTCGTCGACCAGGTGTGGAGTGAGGTTGACTTCGATGCACCGTGGCGTTCGGTGTCCGAACGATCTGAAGCCCGTCGTGCGCTCGAGCGCTTCGTGATCTATCACCAGGCGAGAGAGAGAACCTTCATCGACAGCGAGCGTTACATCGTCTCTGATCTTGACGTCCCCACCCCCGGTGGACCCTCGGAGTCGGTGCTCCTGCGGGGCTACCTCGATCGCGTCGAAGAAGACGACGACGGTCGCTTGGTGGCGATCGACTTCAAGACATCCTCGTCGAGTCCGACGAAGAAGGAGACTGCAGAACACGGACAGTTGGGGGTGTATCAACTTCTGCTGCGCGACGCGTACGAGTCAGCGGACGGCGCTCATCACGACGTGGGAGGCGCTGCTCTTGTTCAGTTGCGCATGGACGCTGGCGCGAAGGATCCAGGTCCGAAACAGCAGATGCAGCCACCGCTGAGCACCGACCCCACCGATGACCTTCGTGCGCCCGATGGGCTGGACGGTGTCACGTGGATCGAGCGCGCTCTTGGGGAGGCAGCGGACACGGTTCGACGTGAACGCATCGAGGCGCGGCCTGGAAAGCACTGCACCTTCTGCGACTTCGCTGGCATGTGCCCGGCCAAGACGCCCGAGGTATCTGTCATCGATCTAGTGGGCGATGTCAACGACGTGATGGATGTTGGCGGTGACGACGAATGAGCGACGACAACGTGAGCGGCGGCAACGTGAGCGGCGACAACGTGAGCGGCGACAACGTGAATAACGCCTCGGCGAAT
>ERZ891134.155-NODE-155-length-61110-cov-20.202490_pt1 | contig 61110 bp, 66 predicted proteins | sample MGYA00520888_ERZ891134 | MGnify/ENA primary metagenome ERZ891134 (study PRJEB32303, sample SAMEA104408692) | aquatic metagenome | biome: Brackish water; feature: Coastal; material: water | place: Baltic Sea | collected 2014-10-23 | depth 10 m ... | reverse complement strand
CGTCAGATGATCCTTTTGCTAGTGTTAGAATGCCACAGAATTCACAAGAAGATGATTTCATGGAACTTGGAGATGATCGACCACGACCAACAAGCACTAGAGTATATAGACGAGGCGGTATTGTTTATGCCAAAGATGGCATGTATATGTCCGAAATGGGATTTGAGCCAAAAGGAACTGATACTGTTCCGGCAATGTTAACTCCAGGAGAATATGTAGTACAAAAATCTGCTGTTGACAAGATAGGCGTGGATACTTTAAACGCTATTAATAATGGTACTTTATATGCAAATGATGGAAATCTTGTGCCAGAACAATCAATGGATTATAAGGCTGAGTTAGAGCAAAGAATAAAAAATTTACAAGCAGAAAAGGATAGCTCTAGAAGTGGCCTTGGAGTGTTGGGGGGAGCATTTGATTTTCTGAGAAAAACATTTACTGGGGATGGCGGTAATGTTGGCGATGCGATTTCTAGATCACAAATAACCGCATATAAAGTCGCTTTAAACAGCGGAAATGAAGAAGAAATAAAGAGGCTCGCAACTGGGGTTGCTTTTGGTGGCCCCGCGCAGCCATCGTTGTCACAATCTCAAGACGAATTATTAAAGGAGCAAAATGAACTAACAAAAGAGTTATATATGACAGTTCCAAAGGCATTGGCCGGAACCGTTGTTGGAACAGGAGCATCGTCATATTCCGCTATTTCTGGGGCGGGTTTAAGCGGAAGTCAAGCTCTTGGTATGAATTTGGCAATTGGTGCAAATGCTGCTCTTCCAGTAGCATTAATGAAGCAGGCTCCAAACGAAGGAGAATTTGACAAAGATGCTATTGGAAGAGATGTGCTTGGAGATGTGTTACTAGGCCCGGCATTAGATCTAGTACCGGGATCTAGTGCTATTTCGGATACCGCTTCTATGGCCGCTGGTGCATTGAGAAGGACAAGACTTGGGGGATTGACGGGATCGGCAGGAGATGTTGGTACTACCCTGTTGGGAGAAGGGGTAGATATTGCGGGCCGTGCCGTTCAATCAGTTGTAACAAATAAACTAGAGGATGAGGGATCTAATTATTTTGCCAAGGGAGGAAAAGTTAAAGATCTCAGAAAAGGTGGAATATCTGAAGAAAATGCAACTAGAGAGAATGTATTAAATCGTATTTCTACGAATCTATCTCTTGGCGGCGAAGGAAATCATAAGAGCTACGAAGAGATGAATTCATTTGCTGCCGCTGGCGGTAGAATGATTGACTCTATATTTGGAAGAGGAAAATCATCAAGAGATTATGACGCATCTGCTAAATGGCTAGCGGAGCAACAAGAAAAAAGAAGAGCTAGCATTGAAGCTAATAGAGATCCTACAGTTACTAGAGTTCGCAATAGAAGGCTTAGAAATGAATTAGCAAGAGGAGCAATAGATATTGGAACTGGAGAAGAAGGAAGAAAAGACGATTTTGAATCTACAAGAATGTTTAGCTCAGACATTAAGTCTTATCTTGACGGAAACACAGATTCAACTCAGCTGGGAGACAGGATACTGGGGAGCAGGCTAGATGGTACAGGTTATGATCGCAGAGTTGATTTTAATGCACTGGTAAATGAAAGAGATCCAGAAACTGGAGAGCTTGTAAACCGTTTTGACAGGATGATTTCCAATAGTAAGGTTGGAGACAAAACTTTAAAAGAACTTGGTGTTACTAATCCATATACTAGCAAATTAAAGGGTAAATCATATGTTGAAATCATGAAGGAAAGAGATTATGCAGAAAGAACTAAAAGCTCAGAATCTTTATTGGATAGTTTACCAACATCATCAAATGCTGCGGATTACGCACCACAGCTATCTTTTAATGCTATTGGTCAGGAAATGGATAAACGAGCAGAAAATCCATCTAGTGAGACAAGTCCATTCCCAACACTGCCCGACGAAAAAGTTTCATCCGATACTTTAATAAACAATTTACCGACAACATCAACTGCCAGTTCAAAAGGTTCTGAAACACCAAAAGTAGACACAAACGAATATATTGGAAGAATAGATCAAATGAGAATAGATCAAAACCTTCCATCAGCAAAAAGTGGCAGTCGGGGTAAACCAAACTACATTGCGGGTTCAAGGCTTGGGCCAGCAAAAGCTGCTTCACGGTCAAGAACTTCAAATATGTTAGGTGGCGGGTTCCAATCAGGCTTTGGTGTTAGTTCCGTCAGTAAGAATGGACAGCAAGTTTACAATCCAATTGGCTCAGATGGTCTTCCAGCTTACACAACAGCTGTAGCAGGAAATAGGCCAAATGGAATGTCTTTAGGACCAATGGGCAGTATTGGTTCAGGACCAGGAGGAGGTAACGGATGTTGTTGTGGTGGAGGTATGGGAGGTGGAGGCGGAATGGGGCAAATGCCTCAAATGGCACCAGTATTTCAAGGAATGTTAAAAGATCTTGGCATAACTGGCGAAGGTATTGGTTTAGAAGGTGCTAACAAGTTAGCAGAACAGGCTGGCTTAAACACAGGTATTGCATCAGCAGATGGAGTTGGAGGAAGAATTCAAGAGCAATTTAATGGAGCACTTGATAGACTAAAGCAAACTTTTGGCGGTGATTTTGGAGGAAAGAATCTTTCTTACTCAATAACTCCAAACGGTCAGCAAAATGGTATGGCTCCTCAATTGCCAACACAGGGTTCATCATTACTTATGGCTAGTCAGCAATCTGGAGGTGGCATGGGAGGTGGCATGGGAGGTAGCATGGGAGGCGGTCCAATGTCTATGATGCTACAAGGTATGCAAGAAGTAACAGTAAGACTTCCAGATATCCAGGCTATGGTTAATCAAAATATTACAGGAATGATATACTCAACTGTTTCAGAATATTTTAATCAATTGGCTTCGTCTGTGAGAACGGCAAGTAATTTTGAAGATGTGGCAAATGCCATGTCAAATGGAATGAGTCAAACGAAAACAAAACAAGTAGGAGGACAATAGAATGCCTGTTAAGATATCAAGAGATGGAACTACATATAATCTCGTTCCAGCACCGCTAGTCTCAATAAGTAAACAAACTTTTAATAATGTTGGAAGGCCAGGATTTGGTGCAGAATATACAATTAACTTTCAAGGTACAATTATACCAAATTTGGGAAATCCTGTATATCCAGGTGATGGACTTAAATCAAATTTTACAAATGCAAACTATTGGAATGAATTTGATGTAAGCAAAGAAGAGTTAGATCAGCCAGATGTTTCTGGAAAAAGATATCTTAATGCAACGCTTTCAAAGCAAGAAACGATTCGCTGGCTTTTTTCCACTCCTATCGAGAGCGGAAAAGCAAAACCTTTAAAAGTAGAAATTAATGGATGGGGTGAAGGTCCAGTTGATGGAAGCGGCATTGCATTTCATGGATTTGTTGATGATATAAGTTTTGATGCGGAAAGTAGATTTGCCAATCCAACATCATACAATGTAACAATGAGAACTAGCTCATTTTTATATTCAATGCATAATGAGCACGACAGGATATTTAAATCTGGGTATTTTGACGGATTTAGTGTTTCTGGGAAGTGGGCTATTTCTAACTTAACTGAAAGTTTTGATATACAGGAAGATGAAAGAAGAACAGTAACATGGAAAACAACCGGGGTTGGAGTTCTGGCAAAGAAAACACTTCAGTCTTCAGATAGGGTTTATGCAGTATCCAGATCAGTAACGGCAGTTGGCTCTCCAATATATGGTGATGATGGAGAATATCTTAGCGGAAACGCGCCGTGGAAACATGCACAAAATTATGTTCATGAATATTTGGGCATTGGAAGCGGAGCGAAATCTTTAAGGGAAAATTTTGTTTCTGGCGTTCAAAACCAAGCATTGAGAGGTCTATATGGCGCATCGGGCGGCACAAGCGGCTATGCAATTGCTGATTTTAAATATCAAGAAGGAATTGATCCAGAAGCTGGCAGTTATTCGTTAACTGAGAATTTTCTTCTTTATAGAGCATCCTCTGGAGGAGAAAACGATCCTGATAGATATCCAGTAATAGAAACAGTAATAATTAATCATAACACCGAGGAAAATCAACTGAACAGATTGTCTGTACAGGGTACTATTCAAGGATTAAATACAACTAGTGGGCTTTCTAGTAGCGGAAATGAGTATCAAAATGCTCTTGCGTATTGGACTGGATATGTAAATTCTGGAGATCTTTCATTACATACATATCAAATGGCAAAAGGAGGATCTCATACAGGATGGTTACATCCAAAACATTTAAGTAAATCTATTACCAATGATTATAGTCAAGGAATAATAAGTTATACATTTGAATTTGATGATAGACCTCCTAATTTAATTGATGGTAGCGTTTCAGAAAGTATACAAATTAATGATACATACCCAGGCGAATTGTTTTCTGTGACTCCAGTAATTGGTAAGAGCCAGCCGGTTCTTCAGTATTTAAATTCAAGAAGTGAATATAAAAGAAGTTTAAGCATCAATATCGTTATGGGTCATACGGGTGTAACAGCAACCCATCAAGCTCAAGTAAATGTTTCTGGATTAATGGAAAATCATCTACACAAGCGAAACTATTTGCAAGATCAACTTTTAAAAAGCAAACCAAGTATCTCAAATAAAGATGATTTAGCTTCTATTTTCTGGGCTATGAATCCAGTGAATGATCCGAATTTTGACGTAGTTGATGGAAAATGTTTTCATTCAGCACCAACAGAAAGTTGGGATGCAAGAACAAGAAATTATAGCTATAATATTGAATGGACATATGAAAGGAAAAATCAGATATGAGTGGAATACAGCCTTTTGGATATAATGCTGACAATATTAGACAACAAAATAGCGATCAGATTCAACAAATAAAACTATTTGGATGCACGGTTGTAGATTTTAATGTTTCTGCCGACTGGTCTGCACAGGGAGGCTCATTATCTTGCAGACTAATAGAAGACGAGTCAGATGGCGATAGATTACAAATGCCAGTATTGGGATCTCCTGCTTTATTTGAAGTAATTAGTAGACGATATAGCAGTTATAATACCGATGGTCTTCCGCTGGTTTCATTTCAATATATAGGCATAGTTGATTCCTTTTCTAGATCATCAAGCAACTCTAAAACATATTCTGTGAATTTAAGCAGTCCGCTTAAAATACTGGAAGCAGCCACTGTAATTCTTGATGGATATGTTGGAATGGGAGGTGCTATAGAAGGCATGTCTGATTTTTCTGGAACAGGATATCAAGACTACGGTTCTAATAATTCATTAATTAATGTTCTTAAAACTGTTCCAGATGTGTATCACTGGTGGAATGTTTCCAATTTGATTAATGTTTATGGAATATTGGAGAATGATCATTATAAATATAGATTTCCCACGCAATGGGATGCAGCAGGGGTTCCAATTCAGTTTGGAGGATATGGATATAGTGGAAGAAGCGAAAATGGTATGCCGCTAATTAAGCTTATGTGGGCTTTGCATCATGGTATAAATCATGTTCCTTACATGGAGGATCAATATAGACAGAGAACGGCTGGAGGCAACCTTCTGTATGGAAGGCATAATTATCAGATGGATCTTGCTGTTAACCCCTATGGTAATGTGAAATTAGAGAATGCGGTTCCATATTATTATCACTTTGATGCTTTAGATTTTTATAACCAAGTTGTTGGAAAACTTGGACCTCAATTTAGGGTAGAGGGACAGTACAAAACATTAAGAGATTTAATTGCTGGAATATGTGATGAAGCAAATATTGATTGGTACTCTTACATTGATATTTACAAAGATCCGCTTAGTCGTGTTGATTCAAGGATTGGAAGACAAACTTTACAAGAGTATGATCCGAATTGGGGTCGTCCTGCCAGATGTAGCTTTATAAATATGGGAGAGGGACAGCCAGCAAATGCTATTTTTGATACAAGAAAATTTTATCAAAAATTAAACAATGGCGATGCAGGTAACTATGGAGGTACTATCAGAATTGCGACTGTAGATAAAAATACATATGTAAATTATAACAGGCCTTTTAGTAATATAGCTTATAATCTAATTGGATTAGAAGTTCCAGATATCAAAACAAATTTATTTAACTATTATGATGGATTAAGATATAACAGTGGGATTCATCCAGGTAGAAGACCCGGAACTATAGAAGACTGGCAGTGGGGGGTGGCAAGAAATAATACAATATTAGCAGATCCTTTAGATGCTTCGGGCCTTGATAAACCATATGAAGGATGGAGAAACGTTGGAACAAAAACTATTTCTGATGGAGGTAGTGCTTTTTGGAACACTAATGCAGGCTTTATAACTAAAGGCAGTATAAATGCAACTGGATATTCAAGCTACACAAGCTTTCCTGTGTTTGGAAGCGGTATATTTGACCCAATCCTATCAGCATATGCAAGACCAAAAAGTTCTGACATCTCGTTAAAGACTAATGATGTTATTACAATGAAGATTGTCACCGGAGGCAATCAAACGAGGATAGTTACAGCACCTGGAAGAACATTGAGACATTACTGGGGAGATATTATTCTTCCAAATGCATCAGACCCAAGAGAAACAAATGATACAGCAACAGATTCTTTAGGACTAGATGAACAATCAACTAAGAAAATACCAATAGTAACGCCATTACTTGATCCAAGAGATGTTGATGATTATATCTTAATAGATATGAAAAGCGCATTTGGTTTGTTTACTTGTCCAGGCGTTTTGAAAAATGGAGTATATGCCGCATCAATGCTTGAGATTAGATGTGCTATGTCATCTCAAGAAAGCTGGAAAGCTTTTATGGAGAAGTACAAGTATCAAAAAATTAGAAACCTCAGAGATTGTTTATATCCTGACTGTGGTGGAGGAAATGGAAACAGCACAAGAAAAGACGCTCAAGAAGCAGCAAGTGAAACAATTAACTTATGCGGCGGTTTAGGATATGTAGGAACTTCTCATTATTTTGGAGTTGGAAATACATTTTCTTTAAGTCCAACACCTACTGATGGTTTTAGCGTAACAATTACTGCTAGTGGAGCGGCACAAAATCCGCCACATACAGGAACATCTGCTGGAGGTGCTGGAGCATTTGGACTCGGTTTTGATATACCATGCGCCGTAGCAGAGATTAATATCAAAAAACATTTGTTGCCAGTTATATGGGAAAAAGTAAAAGAAATTGGAGATACTCATTATGGAAAATCATGGTTTGCCCCGGTTCCATTTTGTCAAACTATTGAGGATCTTGATGGAGACAATTTGATTGGCAACTTCAAGCGAACATGGGAATTAACCAATAGTGCATATATAGAACCATCTCAATATTATTACAGAGAAGTTCCACAAACTAACGCTTTTGTATCAGATGGTAAAGTTTCTCCTTTTATTAATTATGATCATAATTTCATAATTGATTCAAAAGAAAGTGGAGTTTTTGATAAAAGTTATCAAGCCGATGTAACAAGTTTGATAGGTCAGGAAACACAAGTCTTTAATTTTTCTGAATATGATATAAAAAACTTAGCTATGACAAAATATGGATCGAGGCAGGTTCTTGTACAAAATGTATTGCAGAATCAGGCATATACATATCCGGTAACAGTTATACATGCCCCTCCTGAAAACGTTGATGATAAATATACATTCCTGCCATTTATGTATGAAAGAATCTATAATAGAGCTTTGCTTCCTTTTAGTGAAATGATTAAAGGAAGAACACTCAAGTGGAATAATTATAAAACAAGCAAAGGTGTGGCTGGAGGTGTTGGATTTGCTGGTCCAGGTGCTAGTCCATCCCCCATAAGTGCTGGTCAACTTGGCACATCTGAACAAAAAGATTATTTAAAAGATGAAGATGTACCGACAGTTCCAGCTAGCGATCCAATAGCAAAAACTATAGATGACAATAAATTTCTTTTGTCGTCCCCTCTCCCGGCAGACTGCCCAGGAGCAAATCCTTTGCAGATATCTGATGGCGATGGTTATTTTTCGTATGATATTATAAATGGTGTTCCAGCATATACACAACCTCTGTGGCTTGCAAAAATTGTTCCAACTTTAGAGCAATTAGATTTTAACGACAATGGAAGATTTTCATTTCCGTTTGTTAAGTTTACTTCTAGTAGGGTATTTTTACCAGTTCCATCTCCTGCTAGTCCGCTGACTGTAAATAGAACTCCATCTATGGATGGATTCAATGCGTTTGTTGGTGCTCAATTAAAAAGAAATCAAGGTCTTGGGTGTTCTGAAGCCAGTGTGAATAGGACTGCGCGTAGACAGCACCTGATTACGGAAGATGAAATAATATCAGTATTAAAGCCATTTCAGGCATGTGTGTGTCCAAGGTCATTTAATTATGCTCAGGTTTCTACTAGATATGTTTATGGGCCTTGGATGACAAGTTTTTCTGGAATTGCTTTTAGAGGTAAAGTTGAATATGAACAGGATGATTCTCTTGTTCCAGAAAACTTCTTAATTCCAACCAATTTCGGCCCATTTGGTCAAAGTTATCAACTGAATCAAACAAGCGGTTTTGCTGGAATGAACTTGGCTGCTCAGGGAAGAGCAAACGCAATTGATAATTTCTTATTATTTGCTCTTGAAGAAGGAACAATTACATTCCCAGGAGGTCCAAATATTAGAAGAATTGGAGAAGGAATTTATGGAATTCAGCAAGTGAGTGATTTGAAAATCAATGTATCTAATGACAATATTGAAACTACATATACATTTAAGACAATAGCTCCAAAATTTGGAAAAAATACAAGAGAATTAGAGAAAAAATTGACTAAAATATCTAATGAAATCAAGAAACTAAAAATGAGATAAATATGAATTCACCAGTAATAAGACCAGCCTCTCTTGTTTTGATTGGCGAAATTAGTAAAACATTAAGAGCGCAGGGAAGACTTTGTGCAACTGGCTTACTCCCAGACGATTCTGATGCTTCTCCAGTTGTAGGTGGTAAGGCAGTAACTATACCACAGGCTCAGATTGGATTAATGGATTATAATTCCTTTAGTGAGTCGGTTTCCAATTTTATGGATACGGGAGATGATAACCATCCGTGGAATTTAGTTGGGGCAACGTCACTCGATGCTGTATTTTGTCCCTATAATAATTTAACAGATTCTGACAGGGCCGGTCCATATATGCCATCATGGACAAAGCCCTCAAGTGTTTTTGGGGTTGAAAAAGTTGGTCATTCTCATACATTAAATCCATACGATCCTTTTAATCAATTGCATTCTTTAAAGCAAACGGGGAATAGTATAGCAGATGATGTATGGTTTAGTGGTGGTCACAATTTATCGTATGCTCTTTCATATAATCCTTTAGATTCTGGAAATGACGGAGGTGGAGGATATGTTGGATCTGCTTCTGGTGCTTATCCAACTGGGATAGGCTCGCCAGTTGATAATTACTTTGAAAAAGACCATTGGGCTCGACATACAGTTGAGAGAAGCGGTATTAGAAGCGTTGGTTTCAAGGGACCAATGGTATTGACTGGTTGGGGATATGATATCAATAATCTTCCTGTTCCTAGTCAAAGTGGAAATCCACAGAGATTTCATCCACATGCAAGCTGGGACATGCATCTATGGAAATCTGGACCAGTAGATTTAAGATGGGACGAACAAAGAGGCGTTTGGGCTCCTTTCAGAAATAGATTATTTTTAGTGAAAATGACCAATTTATATACTCCTCCAAGTTTTTCATTTGAAGTAGACAGAAGTAACAGCAGAGATCAATACACAAGAAATGCCCCAACTGTAGCAAGTGGATATTTACCAAATGAAGGAATAGCAGATCCAGAATATATTGCATATCAAAAAAATTCAGATAATCGCAATTATTATGAACAATTAGACTATAATAATGTAGGATATCCATATTATGAAGCTTTTATTATAAGAGAAGCGGATGATAGTCCCGTATGTTCTAATAACTATTACTCTATTTGGTCGCATGATTGTCAAGACTGTGGACATATAGTAAATAGTTGTGGTGGAGGACAGGGTTCTAATTCTACATTGAGGAAGGTATTAATAGAAAATCCTTTAAGACAGTCATTTGACGTAGGCGATTTGGCGTTTACTTTGTATACTGGCAGGCAACAAAGAGTTAATACTGGTAGTTTTACAGGTGGTACTGGAGAAAATGCGACTGGTAGAATAACTACAGATGCAAATGGAAGTGGCACTTTTAGTGTTTTTAATGCAGGTAGTGGTTATTCCAAAGGTGGTTTTGGTATAGTTGCGGACGGATGTAAACCATGCACAAATATTACATTAGTATTTGAAAGCGGTGTTTTAATAGGTGGTGTTTTAGATCCGGTAACAAACTTATATCCAAACTATTTTTGCGATATATTGGTTTATCCTAACGATGCAACTCATGAAACAGAGTTGCTTCCAATTCATTGGGTTGTACAATCTGAATTCAAGTCTCAGCAAGTAGTAACGCATGTAGAAACAGATAAGGGAATACTACAAACATGTTCTATGAAGATTCAAACGCAAGGATATAAGACATGCGAGTGGTGTGGAGAGGACACAGCATTTATAAACAACTAGGAAAATAATGGCATACATTACTAAAGCAACTGACATACCATGCCACGAGTGTAACCAACAATGCATAGATGGATTAACTCAAAATATTAGAGTTTCTATTACTGCAAATCCTGACTTTTGGGGATTTGGTGGTGTTTTAATTTCAGGATGGGCAACATATTCTGCTAGTTTTTTTGATTTTTTTGATAATCTTGATGAAGATCATTTAGCTGAAGCTCCATGTCGAGATCCTGGCTCTTATTACGCTTCACAAAGAAAATATACAGACACTCAAAGACCTGATGTTACATATAGGTCTGTATACGATCCAGATACTGGATTAACTGTTCATTATGATAATTCTGGTTTATTGTCAGGGAGCGGAATAGTTGGACTTGGCGGTGCTGAAGCTTATCTGATTAATAGACCAACTGGCTTGCTTTCTACTGGCATAAACTCTGTATTATTCACAGGTGAAGATGAAGACGAGTGTGAATCTCCACCTATGAATATATTTGGCGTTATGCCAGATAATTATGGATGGGGCAACAAGATACTTTTTAACAGAAAAGTTTACAGGAACTACACTGGAGCATGGAGAATGTCTAGTGTAGAAAATTGTTATGACAACAATGTAGATTCAAATGTGGATTTATTCACACCTTCTGGGTATTTAATGCAGTGTGATGGAAACTATAAACAAAATATTGAGTATGCTCATAGAAGATATGAAAACTTTGATTCTACGATACAAAAAGGGAGTGGCATATCCAACTACTATCTATACGATAATGCATGTATTCCAGATGGTGGAACCGCACAGAAATACGCTGGTAGATTTTATTCCACATCCAGTATAACAAGAACTCAAGATTTTATAGAAGCAAATTTAAGATACGGAAATACTGGAGCTAGTGGTCTTAAAAATGGCATGTCTCTTGGTTTTAAGAATACAGTAAGTGGGCAATTTGACAATGTTTATAGAATATTTGATGTTACGCATTATACTAACTATACTAATGTTAAACTAGTTGGAACATCAACGGGAAATAGACCTCTTGATAATCTAATTCCTACAGGGAATTTTTCTATTGATATACCAGAAGACTCTGGACATTGGGTAGCTTTTGAAACATATGACCCTCAAAGCTGTTGCGGTTTAGCCGCATATGGAGTATCGGACACTCATAAAAAGATAGTTCCTGGCAGTAATTACCATAGTGACTTTAGAAGAATTTACAATAATCCAAAAAATATAAGACAGTCAAATAGAGACAGAGCGTGGAGAGAAGACTATGGGTTATTTGATCAGCCTATTGAGTTTTTAAATGCTACTTCTGGAGAAAGAGTAGATTGGACTTATCCATCAGTTTCTGGCGTTGATGTTAACGGAAGGATAATTGCGTATCCAATTATAATGAGTGATGGAAATACGCCGGTTGTTGCGACAGGAGATGCGTATATAAGTGGATTTCCGTTGTTTGAAAGAGAATTGTCTTATTATGGAAATTTTACGGAAACGGATAAATATGATAACTACAACAGAAGTAGTCAAAGTGTTGGAAGAGGTATTGGTAGAAATGCAACATGTTATACAAAAAAAGCAACTCTTGAAGTATTTAATGAAAGCGTAGTTCAATACGATAAGTATGAAAATTGCGGGGGTGCAGAAGAGTATGCTACTAATACAATAAACCGATATAGATTTGTATATAGAGGATGTAATTTTCATGATGAGTGTTCTTTTGATAGCCAGGGACGACCATTGAAGGGATGGGAAAATAATAGTTTGCCAGGATATCCTCAAAATATAAATGATTTAAGAAGGCTATTGGCTGGACAAGAAATTCACATGTTTGTTAATCAAACATCTGCATGGGGTGGAAGGGTTAAGGGAACTCCACCATGCGATTGTGAAGGAGGAGGTAATGGAATTGCCACTCCAAGACATGTTGCAATTCATTCTCCAATTACATATCCAGGTTTTGTTAATTTTGATTTATATCCTGTAGAATATGGATGTAATGACCCAAGACATCAAATTTCTCAGATAATTAATAGAGGATTATTAAATACTCCAGAAACTGCCGGTTTTCCATCTGAATACTGTGACCCATTGACAACATGTGCAGATATATTTGGATTTAATGCAGCCTGCTTGCCAAGACAGCCATATCCAACATATGGATATATGGTGAATCTTTGCGGGAAGGAGGAAAGCAATAGAAAGAACGTCATTAAAAAAGCTTTTGAGAAGATACATCAATTAAAGACAGTTACTAATACAAATCCTGTAGTTATTGATACGAACACTGGATTTGAAAGTGGTAGACTAGAGGAGCCGATGTATTGGAACGTTGTGGCACCGACGCCAGCACCATATGCCGGAAATGGATTGTGGGGAAGTGGCACTATTGATGGGAATGGCGATGGATATGGGAGTAGTTTTGTACAAATAGCTGGTAGTGGGTATGGATATTGGGGCTTAACTGACAAGAATGGTCAATTAGTATCGCCATATTTTACCACTCGAAATGGTCAGAATATTTCTTGCAATACCATTCATACAGATTATGTTGACTTCAGTGTTACTGGCACATTTAGAAATGTTTTAAACACTAGTAATGGCTGGCCTACAAATTCAATGCCATTTTTGGTAGAAATAGAGACTATTGATGGATGCAACGCATGTGCTGTAACACAAATGGAAAAACAAAATTTGCACCTATCAATAGAGGGTTTATCTGCTGAGTTTAGATCTCCAGAAGGCGATGGTTCAAATAGAAATCTTTACAAAGCAGGCCATGTACATTGCAAGTATGGAAAAACAACTTTAAATGCAGTCGGTGGAGGAAAAGTATATAAAGGTGTGCCTCCAACATTTACATGTGCAAATGGATTTGATGTGACAACATGTAGCGGAACCATTGATGGTAAAAATAGTATTTGGCTGGCTCATACTGGTAATACCTGTGAATGTGCAAATGATTTTGAATGCACATTATATCCAATACCACTTTCTGGAACGACCGATAAAGTTTTAGGATGGACTAGTAATCCAAACGGAAATGCTGCTGGACTTGTTGAAATATCTGGATGTGGAGATGATTATAGTTCCTATTTTAATGCTCAATATGATGCAAAAGGTCATGGAGGATATAAGATATTTGCAGAATTTAATTTGTCATGTTCAAGTATGGAAACATTTTTAACAACGGCGGAATACCCAGACGCAAAATACGAAGGCGATACATTAACTGCTTTGTATAGTCATACCTGTTCTCATCATTATCCGGCACAAGTAAAAAAAGACTTACAATTATTCGTTAGGCTTTACATGGTTTCAGTTCCCCATGAAGATACTTTTCGTAGATTATCTGAATTTGCATTGAAGCGTATAGCGGGAATGAATCTTGGCAATGGAATTATGTATCCTCCAGATGAACTTAACTTTTATGGAAGTCAAGAAAATAATTATTTTGGAACATGTTCTGGAGATTATATTTATACATATGGATGTAAACCAGAAGGCACTTGGTTTTATGGATGTCAGGACGATGATGGGAGATATAGCAACTATGCGGCATGTGAAAATGTATCACCATGCAATACCTGTCCAGTAGGAGATGGTCCTGGTCAGGTTGGGTGTATATGTGGAGAAGCTTATGGATACGAAGGAACTTATCCTTCTCCAGTGCCAATTACTTATCAACTGAATGAGTGCGATTGTCTATGTACAACGCCTTATCTTATTGGCATATATACTATGAATGCCCCAACTAGTGCTGAAAGTATTGGAATGACTTTGATTTCTGGAGATAGTGCTGGATGCGCAATAGCATATTATATGTCAACGCTTGGAGGTCCACCAGTAGCAATAGTTCAAGACTCAATATATCCATACATGGGAATAGTACTTGGAGGAGGTAATACACAAGATTATTTTGATTGGAGTCATGGAGTAAACGGCGTGGTAACAGGAATTAATCATTTGGTTTATCCTCCATATTTAGGAAGAGAACAATTAATTACACAAACGGAATGTCCGCAGCTTACTATTGATATTGGAATAGAGGGGCATGTTCCATCATGTGAGGACAATAATGACTGTGCCCTAGACACTAGTTATGGAACAAGAACATGCGGACCAAGAATATATGCAAACATAGAAGATAATGGAGCTATAGGAGTTAGAAAGAGAAAGTGCCATCCAGAGATAGCAATAGTTACTAGAATGGAATGTGTTAGCTCTAATTTGTATAAACTCTATATCTCAAGAGAATATCATGAACATGATAGAACATGGTCTACACAAGAAGTTTTTGACATTCCAGGTACTGATGAATATGAATATAGATGTATCGCTGTTAATGCTGGTGGCTATATCTATAATGATGGTACTTCATCTGGATGTTTTGTTTTGCCGTATTCAGTTCTGTCTGATACAGTAACTCCAGTTGCTGATGCACCTTGTAGTATCCATCCGTCTTCTGGAGTGCATGTCAATCAGGACTATCGGTATGAATTATCATCAAGCGGACAGTCAATGCTTTCTGGTATGCCTCCTCCTGGTGTCGAATTACCATCTGGCAGTCATGTTTGGAATTATTTCAATCTTTTCTATAAAGATTCCTTTTTACCTTCTGTAGCAAATGGGTATTTAACAGAATCGCTTGGACTCCTTAGTGGATATTATCAATGCGATACTATTGAGTATCCTCCAGAATATGTTATTCAGAATGCTTCTGGCAAAACAGTTTTTACTCAACAAGAGTATCTTATTCCTTCAGAGACTAAAGGAATATTTGCTACCAATCGAAAACATAGTTGTGTTCAAGACGCTTTGCAGTGTGGTGGTGATTTATGGTGCAATAAATTATTCTTTCCTAGACACTCTTATAAAATAGGGACCAGGGTAGCTCGATTCGGAGTGCCACAGATATGCACAGTGAACAATACGCCTGGAATTTTTGATATTCTAGATGGATATCGAGAATCTATTGGGACTAATGAAGTCAGATATATTGATTCATCCGTACAACTTTTAGACGAAGCAGAGACTAGGTTTGTAGACTGGTGTAATGATGATAACGTTGCATTTCTACAACAAAGCGTTGGAATAGATGATAACATCATTTATGTAAATAATTATTTGCCATTAATTGGAGTTACTCATCCAGGCTGGAGATACACATCTGATACAAAGAGTTGCACTATTTTTGCAAATGGATGCGCAACAGAATTACCAATTCATACAACAGAAAGTATTGAATTTGGTTCCAATGCCCCAAGGACATGGAATGCTAATAGATTTGAATCAATGGGTTATTACTTAGATGGCTATGGCGTAAGTTATTCAGGCGATATTAATGACAGTCCAGTATATCGAAAGGCAAATAGCGAAGATTACTGTTTAATGAATCCATTCAAAATTATGATAGACGTTGAATGCAGCACTAATAGAATTAGGAGAAAATCTTTTACAAATGACCCACCAACGCATATTCAAGGCACAATAGATTGGGATTCTAGAGCATGTTTGGGCATTTATAGCAGTGAAAATTGTGTCTGCGGTGGAACCATGTGCAAATATGCAACTACTCCATTTGAAGGAAGTTGTCAAAGATTTGATTTAATGGAATATGAGGTAACACTGGGTACTACACCAAGTGGAGATCCATGTGTAGCAAGTGAAATGCCTATTGGCGAATGGTATCATACTAGTCTTGTAAGTCCTTATTCTGGTGGTGGTTTAGTTTTGTGTAGTGACCCTCAAGTGGCATATAATCAGCCTTTATATACTGCTTGTGGCGGTACAATCTATAGATCGGCAAATTTAATTGGCAGTCATGTAAAGGTTTGGCAGTGTAGTCAAAATCAATATATGTATGAGCATCCTAACGAGTTTGATATTTTCCCAACAGGAGAATGTGATTGTGCAGGTGGCGATGGAATAGTGCAAGGACTATGTGGTGCTAAATATAGTTGTACGGATTATACAAGCTGTGACTGCAATCCAGTTCAAGCAGGCACTGTATTATATACTCGACCGGCTGGAGAAGGTAGTGGTCAATGGTGGAGGACAGATTGCGGATGCGATGATTACCCGCAAGACGATTATGGCGGTAGCACCTACTGTGAAAATTCCATTCTAAAATGGACTGTAACAGAAGAATAGTTACCATTTGCCGATAGGACAATTAGAGCTTTCCCATTTAGTTTTTTTGCCTAGAAAGCATCCGCATTTGCCACATCTGTTTTGTTCACGAACTTTAAATTCGCACTCATCACAAATAGCTAGTCTTTGTTGTATTACTTCTTCAGATGCATTTTTCATTCCATTAGCTAAATGACTTGCGGCAGACTGAAGAAAATTTTTAGCCATTTCAGTTGTTGATGGAAGAGATGGCGGGTCTTTCTGCTGTGCATTAGCTGAGTTAACTATAGCCTCGTCAATTGTTTTTTGTGGATGCTTGTTTTGTTTTGTGCAGTCATTAGGATTCTGTTTTGGTCCACGACACTCTTCCCACATAGAAAAATATCCTATATGATTTTTACAAAGTTTATGGAGATGTGTTGATTTTTCAACGCCATGCCTTTCGCAATATCCAGCTATTGGGCATTCACACGGTGTAGAATTTTGCAAATTTTCCATATTATTCCCCCGACTTAATTGAGTCATTAAGAGTTTGATATGTTCCAATGCCTAGCATCATGGCATCAAGATAATCTCTATCTAAAGATAGGAAATGTATATGCCCACCCATTTCATGCCTGATAATTGGTCTATCCCAATTCATGGAATTCAGATCATCTTTTTCTAATAGATGTTCAACTATTTCACTGAACATCACTATATCATTTTCTATCTTAAAAATTAGTCTATAGTATTTCATATTTCTCCTCATAGAAGCAGAAAGGAGGCACGAAGGACAAGCGATAAAAGAGTGTGCCCCCTTCCTGCGATTGACTATTCTTCTTTGCCGGTATCCTTATTATACTTTCGCCAAGGCTTCCAGTTTCCTTCGTCGTCCTTATTCTTTGGAAACAGTCCTCCACCCTTCTTGTTTACGCCAAACACTCTACGAGCATAATGGCATTCGGCGTTCTTTGGATCATAACATACCATTTCATAGTATTCGTTATCATCCTTATCAGTTCTTACATTTACACGAACCTTATCAGATCTTTCTCCATTCCTAGAGCATACACAATCATCAAAAAGTTCATGCATATGATGAAGAAACTTAAAAACATCTGTATCTGATTCACACTCGTTAGAAATCACAATGTCTTTTCCATTAAGTGTAATGTTGTAATCTACTTTCATGATTCATTCCAATCCTGTTTATAGCCTTTGAGATCTTCGTTGAGTTTCTGATCGCCTCGCTTGATCTTATTTATCATTTCAATCATCTTAGCGGCAGTATCTCTTTTCACTTCGTATACACTATTATATACTTTTTCTCCAGAACTGATGAACTTAATTACGTCAATATCTAACTTTTTGCAGTTGATATCAACATACTTTACTTGCTCTGGTTTAATTCTTTCTTCTAATTGGCTAGACTGTTGACTAAGATATTGAGATACATCTTTCTTGCAAAGCTCTTCAGCAGCAACAACTCTTAGCTTTAATGCTTTTCGTAAAGCTCTACCTTCTGCTTTTGTAGACGCAGTTGCGGGAGCATGTACTGCAAAAAGATCGTCAGTATTTCCGGCCCATACATCTGAAACATCAGCATAAGTCTTAACATATTCTCTATCTCCATTCCTTACTAGAAATTGAACTTCATAAGTTACTGTTGTTTTGCCAATAGGATCACCAGTTTCAATACGTTGCACATCTACTGGCTTGCTCGATATAATTTCACCAATAAGCATCTCAGCAACACGCCTAAGACCAGCGGTTAATGGATTTCCATCAATGAGTTCCTTGTCTGTAAAGAACTGTAAAACATAATCATTCCACTCTGGAGAGAGCATGTCTGGGGCATTAGATTTTTCTTGCTTGTCCATCTTTAACCTCTATTTCTATCAAACGATTTTTAGGTGACGGGAACTTTTCCCGTATAGATTCTACCTCTTTCAACACTAATGATAGCAGATGGTTCATCTTTGTCAAGGAAATACTTTTGTCAATTTGTCGGATTCTGATTATCACATAGCCACTATTGATTAAAATACCTTGCTTTGCCGTATCCGCTATTTGTTGTTTTGTTAATTTTTCTTCTCCCCAAATAGGAAGGAAATGCCCTGGACCATCAATCTCGATAGCGGTCTTTACTTCTGGAAGAAACAAATCTACTTCAAGATTGCTATCAAATACAATCCCAGTTTTGTGGAACTCTACAGAGTATCCAGATTTTGTAAGACCGTTGTTTAGATGTCTTTCTGTTTTAGATCCAAATTTACTAGCATGTCTAACACTTTCTAATGCAAGACTTCTAATCTCTTCTTGTTTTGCTTTACCGAGAGCATCCCAGTTCTTTTTGCTTATTTCAGATATCTTTCTTTTTTCATCATTAGAAAGATTATGATATGCTCTAGATCTAGATAGTCCAATCTTTTCTTTATGGTTTTTATCTAAAGTCTTCCCTTCTGTTGGATGTTTTGATCTTCCTTTTTCTAATGCTAATTTCTGAGCATCAGAATAGGTTCTTTTAAAGTAGTTTTCATCTTCATATAGAAGCCTGCCAAGATACTTTAAGGATCTTAGTATTTTAGTTGAATATGTATTTAGAGATTCAGCAATCTCATAACTGCTACATCCATCGTGATACATTTTGATGATGTGGTCTTTATTTTTTAAAGCAAATTCCATAGTTTTTCCAGATCGAATTTTTCAATTATTGCATCTGGCCCCCTGTTAGAAATATTTTTAATTGGTTGTATATAGTGTAAAGATCTACTAATTAGCATGATTGAAGGATCAGATAATACAGAGTAAACATCGTTATAGTACATTGGCTGGTACATCCAATTTAAGTCATATAGATACAACAGCTTTTTTGAATTATTAGCAGAGCCTCTTATTAGATTCATCGTGTATATATTACCGCCTATAATCAATCCATTATCAAATGAGTCTATTTCGCCCGGCTTAAATATAGCCGTATTAGCATATTTAAAATTAATAGTTTCATCTAGCGAGGCAATTGAAATTTCATTTATTGAATTTTTAACAAAACTATTTACATAGTCTATTACTTCGTTATTAAACTGAGAGTAAGACATGTTTTCTAGACAGATCAATGTTTTCATTTATCCCAATCCTTATTTTTTAAAATGTTTTCTGAGACTTGTAGCAATCCTATTTTTTTGAATATTTCTGAAGCTCTATCAAATACTGTATCGTTTTCCATAATTGACTCTTTTGTCATACCGGATATAGAAAATCTTTCATTTTTATGAATTGCACTATCTATTTTTCTAATGCATTCTTGAGAATTGCCATCAAAGACTATTGGGTTGCCGCCAGAAACAATAATATCCATAAGTCTTTTTGTATCTTCCATCGTAATTAAACACCCCTTAGAGTGCTTGTAGAATTTTAGGTAATCTTTATTATCGCAGAGTCCGCAATAACCATTTATATTGTGAACTTTATGGGTAAAGAATTTGAACAATATATCGCTCTTTTCATTTGATAGAAAATCAATAACGCCAAAAAAGTTAACTGGAGATCCTATGTACACAATATCTGAAGAATACTTTTGCAGTTCGTTGTCGTTTACAGTTATACTCTTTAATGAAACAAATGGCTTTATGTAGTTTGGAGAGTTTTTATTTTCTAACGAGAAAGAATTTTTTGAATCTGTATTGTTGATATTTACAGATATTGCATTAGTTATGGGAAACTTTTTAGCATCTTGTATATTGTGAAATACAATATCTGGATTAAATGATAAAACTGACTCCTCTTCTATTTCTCCGCTAATGTATCCGAATGTATTTTTAGTTTTTGATATAGCGTGGATTAGAGCTTCAAAGTCTGGATTGTATGAGCTTCTGTAGAATAGTATTTTCATCATAGTTCCTTCAAAAGTTTTATATCTTTAGGGCTTTTTTTTATTACAGAGATTTGTATATGTTTAGATAGAAAGTTTATAAAGCCTTCTATGCTGTATATCTTTTTTTGCCTGTGCTGGTTTATTATTTGTCTGGTTAAATTAAAATCTTTTTTGCAGATAAAGAATATTTCTGACCAAACTTCTGGTAATCCATATGACATGTTTATATACTTCCCTTCATCAGAAAGTAATCCAAGTTCATAATTGTTTTTCTTATAGTCATATGTCATTGTATGCGTAGTTTTTATTTTAGGGTTCTTAATACATGATTCGCTGAATAAGCGGTCGCCATGTATTATGTATGTATCTTCTTCAAGTGCTATATTTAATCCAAACTTCCATCCCTCAAGAATGTTTGAGTTTTTGTGATCTTTATTTTCCGCAATTCTTACATTTGGATAAGAATGATTGTGTAAATAGCTAACAATTTTTTCATTTTCAAAACCAGAAACGAGAATAATATTACCATCTTCGTAGTTTTGTAAAATTGTATTGATTTGTTTATCAATAAGCGTTTCCTGTGATCCCACGTTTGTTAATGGTATGTTCTTATACCCCTTTTTGCTAGATTTTTTCCCGCAAAGTATAATGAAGTTTGTTTTTTGGTTACATTCATTTTTAATTTTATGTATGTATCTTTTTTTCTTCATGTTAATCGTATATTATCTTGCAAGCAGCTTTTGGTATTTGTAAACCTATGTTGTTTCCATATACAGTATTAAATACGTCATCTTCTTCTTTTTGCTCTATTACCTTTTTTGTATTCCAAAAAATTAGAGGAGTATTTACTGTTGCTCCAGATCTATGTGACTGCATGTAGCATCTAACCTTGCCTATTAAATAATCGGTATAAATATATGCGTAATTTTTGTTCAATTCTTTGAAATCAATACAATCAATAATGTCTGTATTGAGTACTGTGTTTGTTTTGATGTTTGCAAATACTGTAAATTCATCGCTTATATTCTTTAATACAGTCTTTTGAATATATTGCCTATCTTCGAACGGATATTCGAATGCTCTTATATCCTTGTTGTTAATCTCATCTACAAAATTTTTAATGCTTCCTTTTTCCAATGAGAAGTCGTATATATCTATCTTTAGTTTGTAGTTTTTCATAGGGGAATAATTCAATATTTTTTCTAGCCTATTTTTATTTATACTTTCATCTGCAATATAATTAATCTTGATACTGTGCATCAACTTCCTCCCAGCTAAAAATTTGTGACTCACTGGCATTTTCTTCTTGTTCTATATCTTTCAATTTATGATGCATAGAATACGAAAGATCACCCTTGATATATTTATATATGTGCATCATATTTACAGACTCGTGAATTTCTCCATTATTTGAAACATGAAGTACTCTGAAAAGTTTTTTATTGACAAAATTATCAATCCTGTCTATTATGTCTTCTCTGAATTCTTTGTTTGAATCTATTATGAATAAAAATCCATTTTTTGAATATTCTAGTGATCTATATATTTGTAGATTAAGTTCTTCGAAAAAGAGAATACATTTATAATCACTCTTGATTGTTTTCTTGCAAATCTCGTTTACTTCAACGAATGGTATTTTATTATAGATGACTATTATCTTAAACCGTTCTATATTCTTTGACTTGCATATCTTATCTAAAGCTTCTGATAGTTTATCTTTATCGTTTGCGATAATTGTAATAGTTCCCATTATATAGATTTCATCTCTACATAATTGTTTCTTTTCTTCGTCTGTTTTTTCTACATTCCATTCTTTTGTTCTTCTATAAGGACAAACCCTGTACACAATTGGAAAGTCGTTTTCCCATTCAATCCTAGCATTTCTTTCTTGGAATGTATCGAGAAGTCCGTGTTGACACTTTTTGTTATCTAAAAAGCAACAGTTTTCACAAAATGAAGCTAATTGAGCCATTTTTCCTCCCTGCCTAGTTTTGATCTATTAACTCTGGCGTTTTCCCATCTATTGTAGTTTTCTAGTCTATTCATTAGAAGTTTAATAACATTTTCTCTAGTGAATGGCTTTGGCCTGCTTTGAGAAAATGCAGAAAATTCACTACTATAATATCCATCAAATGAAGATCTAGTCATGCCCCTGTGTAAGTCAGTTAGTAATGTTTTATACACATATGAATTAGCATGTGGTGGATAGTAGCAATAATTAGTTATAGTCTCATGCATGAAAGCATATGTTGATGGGTTTTCCATATTTACATTTTGAGGCTTGATTAAATTTGGAGGTTTATTCCAATCTGCATAATCACAATCTTCTATAACTTTTATCCATTCTTCCGTAGTCTTATCCCAGTTATAATTTTGCTCAAAAAGATTTCTAGTTTTTTTGCTCAATGCAGATCTTTGCTCCTTTGTTTTTGAAAAGAAGTTGCTAAAAACATCAACAACAGAGTCAATATTCGGCACGGCCCTATCACATCCGGTTTCAAGCTCTTTGTATAATGAATAATCTATTGGATATGCATTTACCTTGTTTACAAGATCTTCCATTGCCGAATAGTTTGTACATGCAATAGGAATGCCACATGCGGCAGCTTCTACTTGCGGGAGTCCAAAACCTTCCGAGTTTGCACATTGAATATAGAGATCAAATAGATTGTAGATTTTTGCGAGATTTTCGTCAGATGCTCCGTTCCCTACATTAGAGGGAGTGGATTTATAATTACCACATTTTGGGCATTGCTTTTTTGCGTCTCTAAAGAACGATACTTCTATACCCTCACATTCTTCGCAAACATAAGTCATTAACACTCTTGATGATATTTCATTATTATGCATCATCTGAGGTAAATTCCAGCCAGCATCTGGAAAGCTTGTATGCAAATATAGGTATGTATTTGTTGATTTAGATGCTTTAAGGTATTTTCCAAATGCTTCAAGAAGTGCTGGGAAAAGTTTTCGCCTTTGATTCCTCATAACAGTGCCAATTATATTTATATCATCTGCAAGGTCAAATTCTTCTCTGATTTTACTTTTATCCATTGGGACAAAACATTCAGCTGCTGATGGAGAAGCCACGCCAACTGTATTAACAGTTTTTCCAGCTTGAGATTCTATTAATTTTTTAGCCCAATCAGAGTACGTTAAGACATAATTGCAGTCCGAAAATGTATCTATCCATTCTTGATTTTGAGGACTAGCATCAACTGTCGGCATCCAAGCCCATGAAAATATTTTTCTAAATGGAGAATGATATATGAATGAATCCATCCAATGATCTCTAATAGTTAAAACAATATCTGGTTCGAAGTCTAAACATAAACGTTCGAATCTCCAAGCTCCAAATTGACTAGAATTATTTGAACTATATACTCTAGCCCCTTCTTGGTCATCTTTATCTGGTAAGTTGGGATAGTTTTTCCAAGGAATATTTTTTCTTCTTTCGTCTGAAGAATTTCCGTAAATTGAAAATTCTGCAATATCATACTTTCCAGTATTGTGCAATCTAGATATAACTTCTTTGCTATATTTAGCATATCCTGTATTTAAGTATGCTGCTTCAGATATAAATAATACTCTTTTTTTTCTCATTTCCTTCTTTCCATTCTTGCTTTCATATTAGATAGCATTTTTGATACTTTGTTTGGAGAAACATTTAATTTGTCGGCAATTGATTTATTTGTTTCTCCTTTAAGTTTAAGTTTAACTATTTTCTTCTCGGTTTCTGTTTTTGCGGCACATATATCATAATGATCTATGCAGGTTAGTTGTTGATTATTGCTATAGCTGAGATTTTCATTTTCTGTATATAGTAAGTCACTTTGCAGTTTATTTGACTTGATAAACTTTATCATATCATTTCTTACGCAGTGTGTTATAAATGTAGAGGGCTTTCCTCTTTCTGGATCATACTTGTGACCGCTTTTACACAATGCAAGAAAACCTACTTGTATTAAATCTTCTTTGCTAAAAACTTTATTGTTAATATACATAGAATTAGCTATGCTATAGATTAGCCTTTTATTATCTTCAATCATTTTTTCAACTTGTGCATCCATATCAATTTTCCTTTTTCAAAATTTTAAACTCATTTATCCTAAAGTATGTTTTGCCATTTTCGTTTCTAGCAGTGGAGTCAATTATAAGCATAGAATCATTTATTTTAAGATTCTTGAATATGCTGATAGCAGCTGTTCCCCACGCTTCGAAAGTCAGGTTTTCATAATCCATTCTCTTTACATCACTTTTACCCTTTCTCTTGTTTTCAATTTGTAATATAACTTCAATTTTTTCAACGTCGTCTGATGTATAATGCATTTTATAACATTTGCCAAAAAATGAACAATGATTCATATTAAAAATACCTTATCTACAATGAATGAGTTTCTTTTCTTATCCGGTATCTTTCCAGATAACAAAACTGTCGCCTGCTCATACATTATATCCTTGTTTTGCTCGTAGATGTCTGGAAAAACTACAATATTTTCCAATTCTCCAGATTCATCTTCTATCGACAAGAATGCCATGATGTCTCCATTTTTTGTTTTGTATTCCCTGACTTTCTTTATTACTGCGGCTATGATGGAATCATCTGTTTTGCCATCTGTAATTTGTTTGCAGGTTGTATTTGCGTGACACGCATCAGAACATGCATTCAATTCAGAATGATTAATAGAATACCCAAGTAGCTTTTCTTCTATTTTGGCATATGTCATACCATTGTCAACTAGTACGCGACCTGGATTGTTGATTCTTAAAAGAATGTTTGATACTTTATCCATTCTTGCTTTTGTGGAAATCAAGCCGCCTTCTTTCTTTAATCCATAACTAATAAATTTTTCAATAACATTTGCTATGGAAGAACCTTCGCAGTTTATCTTCTCTCTAATTAGTTCCATTTCTTTCTTGGTTAGATCAAGATAACAATGATACTCATGAAGCATCTCGCTTCTGCTTTTACCAAATCCAGAGAATGCACCAACTTGGATTAGATTCTCTATAGCTCTTTTGTTTACATGGCTAAGTACATTGACGACCATATTCGGCCAATTCATTTTTTCTGGACTGATTTTCTGAATATACTTTTTGATATCTGCTAAATGTCCTTTGCCAACATTTTTTACGTTACATATGCCAAAGTAGATGGACTTGTTATGCCATGAAAAGTTTTCTTCTAGAATTTTGATACTTGGCCCATGAATACTAATGTCTTCGGCTTTTGCTGACATTATCAACTGTCTTTTTTCAAAATCAGGATCTATCTTCTCATCTGCGTTCCTTAGCCAATGCTTAAAGAACTTTTCTGGATGATGATACCTTACCCATGCTGACCAATAAGCCATTTTAGCGTAGGCAACAGCATGGGACTTATTGAATGAATATCTTGCTGACTTTTCAATCATATCGAAAATTTCAGTAGATTTTGATTCCTCAATATTGTTATTCTTGCATCCCTCAATAAATTTTACACGAACCTCTTTCATGAGGTCTGCTTTCTTTTTGCCAATAGCTTTACGAAGGTCATCTGCTTCCTTGAGATTAAATCCTGCCATCTTGACTGAAATTTCCATCGCCTGTTCCTGGTATACAATAACCCCATAAGTCTCTTTAAGCATATCGTCAATTAGGAGGTGCAAACTTGGAATTTCTTCTTTGCCGTGTTTGCGGTCAACAAAGTGCTGTGTCATAGATTTGCCATCAACTATAGCCTTTAGTGTTCCGGGGCGAATGATGCTGATTAAAGCAGCAAGCTCAGTCATATGAGATGGCTTTAATTTTTGACACCAAGTTTTACCAAGATGACTTTCAATTTGAAAACATCCTTTAACTCTACCATCTCCTATCATTGACCAAACGTCAATATCATTTTCTGGAACATTTGTTATATCAATCATTTTTTATTTCCTAAAATTCTAAAAAACTTAGATACAAAGTTTACTCTAGGCTCGTGTTTTTTCAAGTACTTAATAGCATTTTCTAAGTCTTGAATGCTATCTCCTAGCAATCCTATTCCAGAATTGCAATGTCTGCAAATATAACCTCTGAAAGAGCCTGTACTATGACAGTGATCCAGCACCCAATCTTCGGTGAATTTATTGCATATAGGACACTCGCCAGCATCTGGTGGAGGATTTTCTTGTCTCAATTTTTTTCTAATTGAAGATTGTTTTTTATGACAGTCTTTGCATCTATTTCTAGTAGAGCGATGCTGACCATCGGATTTTATAAAATCTTTATCTTGTTTTTCTATGCCGCATGATTTACAGACTTTACTTTGCATGATATTACTCCTGCATAAATGCGTTTTTGAAATTTTTTCTGGAAGCAGTGCTTCTTAGCATTCGCATAGTCCTGCAAAATAGTTCTGCGGTCATAATAACATCAGACATAGCGTCGTGTGCCTGACCAGCAGAATATCCCATATATCCTCTAATAAGATTATCAGCAGATAGAGAATTAACGTCTTTGTTATTCTCAAATAAAGCAAACATGAAATCTAGCATATCTATACTGTGGATTCTATTGAACAAGTTTTGCTCACCCCTTTTATCATCTATTGGGCCAAACTTATATGGCTTTTGTGTGCATAGCCTGTTAACTATTATAGAGTCAAAACCTCTAATGTTGTATCCTACAGATATTGGGGCACCCCAATTTCCACCTTTGAAATTAAATTGATTTACATAGTCAGTAAAATTCTTCCAGACAGATTCTGTAGAAGGTGCTTTTTTTAGCATCTCTTCAGTCTTTCCATGAACGGCGACTGCACCATCTTCTAGTTGATCTACTTTTAGCTTTTTACATTCTGCTTTATCAAGTACAGGCTTCATCAATGATTGAAATTCAGAACCCTCTTTAATCTCAAGCTTTCTTCCATGAATAGCAACGGCAGCAATTTGTACTGGCTGCGTTGTATTTGGATTAGCACTTGTAGTCTCAAAGTCATATACGATATAATCTCTATAGTTCATTATTTACCTCATGTATAGTTTCGGAGATCTTCTTGAGCAAGTTCACTCCTAGAATATCAAATTTTACACAGCCAATAGCCTCAAGATCTCCCATCTCCATTCCAGCAATTTGCTCAGAACTTCTTGATGATTTTACCATAGGGCAGATTTCTTGCAAGTCATCAGACGCAATAACTACTCCAGCAGCATGTTTTCCTTGTGTTTTGAAAATGCCTTCCATTCTCATCGCTTGCTCAAATGCTTTGGCATACTCTCCTTGTAGATTACCATCATCGTCAAGCCAGCAATAATCAATTAGTGCATTCTTATCGTTTTCTAATGCCCATCGGATAACAGAAGGATTATCCATTTCTTCAAGAAGGTCAGAGATTGCAGCCTCGTTAGGGATCTTTTCTGTAATCTGATTCATTTGTTCAAATCCACAAGATTCATTAACTCTCAATACTTCTTTTATAATAGATCTGCCAGCAAGTTTACCGAACGTAAGCATTTGGCAAACTCTAGATCCTCCGTACTTATCCTTTAGATATTGGATTACATCATCACGGTAGTCGGGTGGAAAGTCAACGTCAATATCTGGCAGAGAAACATGATCTTCTGTGTTTCTACCTTCATTGTAGAACCTCTCAAAAAGAAGACCATACTCAATAGGGTCAATTAATGTTATACCAGTTAGATAGCAAACTAATGATCCACCGCCAGAACCTCGTGCTGGTCCAACCAAACATCCAAGATCACGAAAGTGATTAACATAGTCTTGAACAATGAGAAAGTAACCAGCAAGATTGGCCTTCTTAATAACTTCAAGCTCTTTTAGAACCCTATCCTTATATGCATCAAATTTGCTTGGATCTATGCGATCCATTATAAGTTTTCTCCATCCATTTCTGCATAGCTGCTTTAGATAGTCATCTTCAGAGCTTGCATCTGGAGTTTTAAACGCAGGAAGTTTAGGCTTAGAAAGAATCTCAATGCTATCAATTAGGCTTGGTATATTGGTTAAGTTTTCTACAGATATGTTGTCATAGTTATCTTTCAGGAAATCAAAGCTCTTGATATAATGGTTGCTGCTTCGTATAAACTTGAGAGATTCTAGATCTTTCTTTTCAGCAATCTTCTGATCCAGTTTTTTCATAGTTGTTTTGAGCTTCGTACAAATCAATACTCTATGGTCAACAGCGTCCTTTCTTTCTGGATAGAACGAACTAGTATCTGGTATAGTTATGTCAGTATTTAAAGACTTCACTATAGAAGACATTACTTTTGTGACAGGATAAGATTCATGATCAATGTTGTTTATTTCAAGAAAATAACTCTCAAAAGTATTACGCATTTGCTTTACATGATCTTTTGCGATCTGTAGATGATTTTCTACTAGGCAATTTGTAATACCCTCGTCATCCAGCGTGTCAAAAATACATTCGTCGCTTGTCATTACCTTTGAAAATAATAGACTGCCAACATATCCATCAATGCAGATAAAGTTTTCGCAGTTAATATTTTGGATTAGATCATCGAATGATATTCTTGGAGTCTCATTGAAATTTTCTGGACTATTAGCTATTGATATTATCTTTAGTAAACTAGTCCACGCATCATTGTTTTTGCATAGCAGAGTAACTCTTGATCCATTATCCAGTATAAGTTCAGAACCGATAATGGGAAGAATTTCTTGAGATTTGCAAGACTTGATGAAATTAACACATCCACTTACACTGCTCATGTCCGTAATACCAGCATAGCCCCATCCATGCTTTTTGCAGATTGAGGCTATGTCATTTGACCAAGATGTTGAATGCAGTAAAGAGTAATGACTATGGTTTCTGAGCATCTTCTAATCTTCCTCCACCAGCACCGTATTTTCCAATCTTGTTTAAGTCAGCATGTGTAGAAACGACTTCATCCATGCCACTCAATCTTATCATATCATGGAAGTGCTGGCAAGTGGTTTTTTCAGAATTTCCAAAATTTTCTGAAAACTTGCATAGTTTAGTGCATTTCCAGTGACTTTGATCTTGGGATAACTGTCTAGGAAGATTGATAGATCTTATTTTCTCAAATTTTTCTTTAAGCATATTCTCTGCTTTATCGTAATCATCGTCAGAAAAAACTATGTCAAAAATTCCACCGTCATTAACATAGTAAATACTTGTATAGAAATCATGATCTGGATACATATTCTTCAGAGCATAGAAATACAGAAGAAGTTGTTTGTCCGAGCAAAGGTCTTCGTATGTTTTTTCTTTACCTGTGGCCCAATTAAGTCTCTTTCCAGATTTGTAATCTAAGACTTGATAGTAAGACTCGTCTTCCTTTATGATTAAGTCTATCGTCCCTTTGATAGACAAATATCCAGAAAATTCTTTGTCTCCTACAAAATATTCGTATTTAGCCCAAGGTTTTTTAATTTCAATATCAAAGAACAGCTCAGTGGCGTGTACGTTCTGATTCCTTGGATCTAAAGATCCTTCATTGTATGCCAGTGCCTTGTGAACCCATCCAATGCAAGTTTGCAAATCTTTAGGCGTAAGATTTACATCATCCTCATGTTTCTTATAGTATTCAAAACATAAATGAGTAACGTAGTCTACATCGTCACATTCAGCGAATGTCAAATTCTGGATATCATCATTTACTAGTTTCTTTTTTTTATTTAGTTGTGCAATTTTTTTATCAGCAAGAACTTGCATAACGCGATGGAAGACCGTTCCGAGAACAGCCTTTTTGTTGGTTTTATCTTTCATTCCAAGCACATATTGGAAGAAATATTTCATTTCGCACATCTCAAAAGTGCCGAGAGATGAGCTACGGTGGTAGCATATAATCATTTAATTGAAGCGGTAAATTTTCCGACATCCCTTATTTTTTTAGTTATTCCAGATGATATTAGTAAGTCAAGAAACTTTTCGCAAGATTTATTAATGTCCATATCTTGATTATCAATGATTCCATCAAAATATTCATATTGATCAGCATCTATTTCACTTGCATGAGTGCTTTCATATAGAGATCTAGTAAGTCTAATAACTTTTCCACCACGCTTTTGCACAGCTTTAATTTCATTCATAAACCGACAGTCTCCAATAACAGCAATTTCTGGGCTATCTTCCTCTATTCTTCTAAAACAATTTTCAAGCCATATAGGTTCATACATCTTACGCATAACATCAGTTCCAAAGAACTGCATAAATTCACGAGCAGTCATTGGCCCAATAGTTTTTTCCATTCCTGGCATATTTTCCCATCTAAGATGCTCTTGTACTTGGTTTTTTTGCTCATCAGTTCCATAAACGCATTCTGGAGGTATATTGAATAGCAGAACACATATTTCCTTTAGTGAATCTGCAAAATTATAGCCACGAATTAAAGGCCAAATTCTTCTAGATGCATATTCAAAAAATTCGTTAGTTTTTTGCTGTAGATCCAACACTCCCATCTCTTCAAATTCTTTGCCATTTTCGTCACTGAAGGTGCAATTTACAACAAGTTGACCTTCTGGGGAAACAAAAAACTTTTCTATAACGTCATGTCTTTTAAGTTCATGACCATGAAGATAATTAGACAATGTTGTTTTGCCCGATTGTTTTTTGCCGCAAAGCGCAATAATCTTTGTCATTAGTATTTTCCTTCAATTTGAGGTTTTATGAATTGATTGATCTCGTCAATACTCATGTCACCTATGTCATTCTTAGACAGTTTCAATATGGATATGTTGAACAAGTATTTTAGTCTTTCTATTATATCGCCTGTGCAAGCTTTTCCCGCCTCATCATTATCAGCAGCAATAACAATATTGGAAACGCCAGTTTTCTGAATCAGAAATTCTTGTGAATCACTTATTTTTGATCCAAACATTCCTACCACGTTTTTGATGCCAGCTTCCCATAGCCTGATCACATCGCCCTGTCCTTCCACTAGTATTATAGTCTGAGTTTGCTTAATGTGATCCATTGCTTTACCATAATTATACAGAAAATTTGACTTATTAAAACCCTTTTGATTTACCCATTTTCTTGGATCATCGCATATTGTTCTTCCGGTACATCCTATCATGAACTCGTCATTTTCATCATATATAGGAAAAACAATACGTTTATGCATTTGACTTTTGGGATTCAGGCAGAGTCCGACATCAAATTCACTTAGGACACCTTCTGAAAAACCACGGTCAATATAAAACTGTGCAGGAAACGTTAATCTATTTCTTACTGCCGCTCTTGTAATTTTAGATTCATTCTGACTTCTAATTTTTTTAGAATCCATTCTTAGGAGTTTGTCTATAGCGTTATTTTTATATGTACTTACTAGAGATTCGTCAACGCTAATATCTCCGCAAAAGTCATTGCAAAATTTTATGACTCGCGGAAATGTAATCTCTTGTTCGTACTTTTTCTCTAGTAGCATCCATACTAAAGACAATATGTCTTTTCCAGGTTTATCATCATGGCAACCTTTTGTATTGCAAAACCATTTACCATAATGTTCTTCATTGTACTCATCAATATTTATATTGAAGGCACTCATATTATCGCCATCATGAATTGGACATTTGCTCACAAGTAGATTGTTTGATTCGTAGTAATCGTTTATGTCAAAGAATTCAAAAATATCAGAAATCTTCTTCATCAGCTTCATTTTCAGAATCAATGTCTTCTTGGTCTGCAAATCCTTCTTGGTCATTATTTCCATTTCTCTTCATGCTCCTGATAGTTCCAAGTTCTCTAATTCTAGCATACTGACCATCCATTTGCAAGCATATGTATCCCTCGTCGTCAATGCCAGGACCATGCCTGGAAACAACAGGTATTAGTTTTTTATTTCCAGATTGAATACCATCGGTTAGTCTTTCTTCTTCTGTTTTATCTTTAAAGATAGAGAAACTTGTACATAGCCAAACAAGTCTATCAGATCCACTGACAACATCTGTACTTTCTTTAGTTATACCATCACGATTAAGCTGAACAAATGATAAGCATGGGCAATCATTTTCAACACAAAAATTATGAAGTGCTGTAATCTGAAAACCAAGAACTTGAAATTCTGCGAGATTATTGTTGATGCTGGCAGAAGTCATAAGTTTTAGATAGTCATATATAATCAAACAATCATTTAGGTTGCCATCCTCATCAAATCCAACTTTTTTGATAAGCCACCTTTTTGCTATAGATAGCGTCTCTTCAAATGGTCTTCCGGCAATGCTTATGTAATCGTATGGAAGCTCTTTGATTAACTTAGCACCTTGTATGATCTTATCTTTTTTGTCTGGATCATCAAAGAAATTACCAGATGCAATTTTATTAATCTCGGTTTCGCTCAAGTTAGCCAAAAGACGATTAAGATGATCTTCTTTGCTCATTTCAGTATCAAGCATAAGAACTGGAATCTTGTGAGTCTTTGCAACATAGAGAGCGATATTATCGGCTAGGCAGCTTTTGCCAGTTTTTGGGCGGGCCGCAATGAGATCAACGCACTTCCTTCTTAGACCTCCACCAATGGCATTATCAAATGCAGTGAATCCAGTTGTGATACCAATAGACTTATTTTGGTTTTCTTCTAGATGGGCAATATAGTCATCAATGTCTTCGCCAATTAACCGAGGAGACATCTCGTCTTCTTTAATATAAGAAAGGCATATATCCTGTATTGGAGTTTCAGCAATAGATAGAATCTCATTAATTGTTTCATCGCCGGTTACTTCATTCAAGCCAACATATATTGTTCTTAGTTCTGATTGTACTTTCCTTGCAAATTCAAGTCTTTTAAGTTTTTTGGCATGTTCTGACACATTGTCAATATGTATCGGAGTGTTACATATTCCGTTCATATGTTTCAGAACTTCGTTTTTTGCGACATATTCATCAAGCTTTAGACTTTTTGCTGAAGATAAAATATCTGTATAGCTGATACTATTACTATCTTGCAGGGCATGAACAGCACACTTATAAAGAACCTTGTTGATATCAAGCGTGAAACTATTTTCATTTACAAACAATTCTACTTCAATTAAACTTTCCTTGCCATGCTGAAATATTCCAGCAAGAACAGCACGTTCTGAGGCAACATTGCTCAGATTAGTTTCAATTTTTGACATACTAGCCTCTTCTACTTATGCACCTATCACATGTGTAATTGTCACGAACAAACATTGGGTGGACGCTGAAGGTCTTATTACATTCTAAACAACTGACATCTTTTGTCGAGTAAGATTTTCTTTTTCTTGAAGTTGGCTTAACATTGTCGTTAATTTTGTCATAACCGCTTTCTCTTCCAGCCTCCGCAATAACATCTTGCATGTCTTCAAATTTGTTGACTTTGCCTTCTGCTGATACTTTTTTTGAAGGCTTATTTTGTCCTGCTGAAAAGTTATTTGAATCAATGCTTTCTTTTGGTTCTTTCTTTTTAGTTTTAAGTGTAGATTTTTTAGCTGGCCTTTTCTTTTCATTATTAGATGCCAAGCCAAGTGCATTAACAATGCTAGATTCTAAACTAGTCAATCGGTCTGTGATATTACACAATACATCAAATCCATCGTCTACGGTTGGAGGATTGATTTTCTTACCAGTCATCATTTCATACACATCTGAAACTAAATCCCAATTGCATTCTTCTAATGCCTTTTCTAAAAGCTCTGCTATATTCATCTAAAATTCCTCGCCTTTCCTAGATCCTGAAATAATGAAACTCTTTTTTTTGTGTCTTTAGCTGTTTCTAGCAGGATCTGCATACTAGCATACAGTCTTAATCGGCATTTTTCAATAGACTGTGCAAAAGAATTTTCTATGATGATTGATTTTTTTCTTACTTCCGCCGGTAAGAATTTATCATATCTATCCCAGTATTTTGCATAAAGAAAATTCAATGCCTCAAGACACCAATTGTATTGAGCATAAATAAGATCGTGTTTTTTCTGAATCATGCCGGCATAATTCATCAATGTTATGGCATTTGAAAAACACTCATCACTTGATAGAGCAAGTATATCTTCATGCGACATATGCAGTATTTCAGCATAAGTTTCGCTATCTTTGTATTCTACAATATTATTTTCAACACAGAATGACTCAACCCATTCTGTAAACTTATCTAAAACCTCTATTGACTCATCGCTTGTTGTATCAAATTCTTCCATTTGTATTTCTCATTAAAGGGTAAGACTGCTATCTTTATATCATTCATCTCGCACCACTCAATTTTATCTGCATCTCTCTTTTTAGCATTAATGAAGTCTATCTTATCTTTATGGAAAAACGAACAGTATTCATAATGCTGCCTACCATGTACTTCAATAACCAGCATAGAATCGGGTATAAAAAAATCCGCATATAACAAAGAAGATCTTCCAAGTTTTTTAGAACCTGGAAGAGTAACTTCTTCATATACAGAAAGACCAGGAAATAGTTCCTCTATTAATTCTCTGGCTAGCACATGCAAAGACGATTTGTTTTTGAGAAATTTTCTTACTCTATTCTTAGCGTAATTGAATTTATGCTCTTTATTATCAAATCCAACTACCCTAAACATCTGCTAGCATTTCCTGCACTTTGCTTTTGACTGAACTGAATATGTCTTTTCTTTCAACCAAAAAGTCATATATCTTTGCTTGACCCTGGAATTTAGGTGCTTCTACAAAATCTTCGCTGCCTTCTAAGAATGGTATGGAATACCAAGCACCGGCTTTATCGATAATACCAAATGATTCTGCAAGTTCTATAACCTCTTTCTCTTTATCTATGCCTTTATTATATTTGATATAACTGATGCATTCTGATCCAGAGGCTCCCATAGATGAGCATGATACCTTCCAGTGAACAAGTTGTCCAATCTTCTTATTGTTTTCTTCCCACGGTTCAATTTTAGCAATATCAAGTCTTGTGTCTGCTTGGTACTGTACCATTACTCCACAATCTGGTATTTTTACTTTACCGTAGCCAGAAGTATTTGTAATATAATGCGTAATGATAAGTAGTGCGATTTTGTTTTTCACTACAGTCTGCGTATTTTTTTTGATCCAGTGAGATAAAAGCTTTGGAAGGCTGGCCCTGAGAGACGCAGATGCACTTTCTTCTAATTCTGCTCTTGGAACAAGTGATGAGCATGAATCAACAACGCATACAGCACCAGTATTTTCTGGTCTTTTCATTAAGCTTTCTGCGATATCAAGAAAATCTTCTGCCGCAAGTGGCTCGCCATCGTCTGGGCTATGGATGATTTGAATCTTATCAAGATCCAATCCCTCTATGCCAACAAGATTATAGGCTTTAAGCCTACTTTCTCCATCTATATAGATAACAGGTCTTCCTTCGTCTTGAGCATTTTTGCAGACTTGAAGACATGTTGTGCTTTTGCCAGTTTTAGGATCTCCAGATATGATAGTCCAACTACCTTCTAGAAGACCGCCATTTAATGCAAGATCAATTGCTGGGCTAACACTTATTGGTTTTAGGTCTTTCTTTGCCTGAATCAATTCAGATCCTTTAGATACAACCTTTCCAAATACTTTTTGTATTGCTTTATCAGTGCTTAAATCAACTTTCTTTTTTTCTTTTGCCATTATCAAAGATCCTTCAAGACGTTCTTTTTCTTAGACCGAAACGGTTTCGCTACCTCTTCGGTTGTATTATAGCTCTTATCAAGCTGCCTGTCAACTCTGTTTTTTTCAAATTTCTCAATAATCGGAATTAACTTTTTATCCTGTATTTTTAGGATATATTTCGCTTCAGTACTTTTTAAAGCCTTGATTATTGAGTCGGCATGATAGTTTTTAAGAAGTCTTGCTGCGGCAATGACTTGTCCTTTGTATGCACCATGAAGTTTACTATCAGTAGTCCAGAATCTTTCTGGACATTTTCCACTGTTGAATGCTTCATTTCTCTTTTCAAAGATAAGCTCTGCTAAATAATTGGAAGGAGTTATGTAGCCTTCTTTGTATTTAGATTTAAAAGGAGTCTCGTCTGTGCATTCTTTGATTTTATTTTGCTTTCTTCTATCTGATTTTATGGATATGTTTTGACAAGGCTTTACTTGGTTCGCTTCTTCTTGTTTTGTCACCTTTTTCCGACGCTCCTTTAGTCATTACAGTACAGCCATTTTTGCTATCAACAATCATCATCTTATCTATTGTATCAGCCTTTTGAGCTTTGTCAACACACTCGTCATAATATTTTGAAGCGATTGTTTTATCGCAGCTTAGATCACTGCAAATATCTTCAATATCCATGTTTCCACAGTTTTTTTCAATGTAAAACTTTTCTACTTTTGATAATTCCTTTTTTGATGCGGTTTTTTTTGCCATTTTCTACTCCTGTAATATTGCTTGTATTTTTTTCATTTTTTCTTTTAGATGCTTAATGCAGTCGGTGTATGAATTATTTCTATGTCTATATTCGACTACAAGTTCTTTACCCAAAAAATCTATTTCTTCGGCAGTAAGGTTTCTGAAATATACGTTATTATTATAGTATTCTCCAATCGTTGGGGTTATAAAAATAACAGAATCATATCTATCCATTTTCAATATACCTCGCCTTTTGAGTAGAGTTCATTCTATTTATTTTAGAATTCATTTCTTTCTTAGCTTCTGAGAGTGCTTCCTTTTTAGACTCTTTATCTTGCAGTCTTTTTTCTTGAACCTGTGATTTACCCATTTTAGCACTATTTCTCTCGGCTAGTTGTCCCATAGTTGTTGGTTCACCCCTCACAAATACGTGAGGGGCAAATATTACTCTTTCAAGTTTGTGCTTTTTGCAGTTTGCACATTTCTTCAACGGACTATCTTTAATATCCTGATAAACATCTTCCATCTTGTGTCCACAGGCAGAACACTCATAATCATATCTCGGCATTTATTCCTCCAGTGCTTTAAGAATTTTCCCTATTATACCGTTCCTCTGGATATCATCATAAGTTAAAGTACAAAGTCCAAGACCTTCGATATCTTTTAGTTTCTCTATTACAATACTAAGACCATTATGATTTTTTATATCTGTCTGTTTGATATCTCCATTTATCACAACTTTTGAATTTTCGCCCATTCTTGTGATAAACATTTTTATCTGTTCAACAGTACAGTTTTGTGCCTCGTCTAAAATCATAAGAGAGTTATTGAATGTTGACCCCCTCATGACTTCAAGTGGCTCGTAGCGAATTCTTTTATCATTTAGAAACTGACCGTAGTTTGAGAAGCCAAGAAAGTATTTGAAATTTTCTTCAATTGGCTTGAGATATGGTGCTATCTTTTCACTCATCTCTCCAGGTAGTGAACCAATATCTTTACCTGCACAGACTAATGGTCTTGTTGCTATTATCTGTTCGTGTCTTCCTTCTCTTAGATATTGAGAGAATAAACCAGCGGGTATAAAAGACTTGCCAGAACCCGCTGGACCAACACAAATAGTAATATCATTTTCTACTATAGATTTTATGTAATTTTTATGATTCTCAGTTTTTGCCTCCAGTATTTTAGGTTCATTTCTTTTTTGTTGTTCTAACTGTCTCTTGCTTTTATTTGGATTAATTTGCTGTAAAGGTTTTTTCTTTTTCATTTATGTCTCTTTTGTAAATCTGGGTAAAAAGAAATCTATGTCCTTACATCACCATGCCCTGCAAGACCAGTACCTCGCTTTCCATTTTGGACCAGGATTATCGCAGTTATGTCTAGCCCTAAAGCTTTTACGTCGTTCTGGAATATTTTTTTTAATCTTCATATTTGGATCGCCAAAGTTTACCTTAACTACATTTCCTTTATCATTTTTAACGTATACGCTGAACTTCTTTGGACCTTTTGGTGTGCGGAATGGCTTGCCAAGCTGCACTTTTCTACCTTGATATTCAGCGGCTTTACCGATATATGTTAGAACCTGACCATCTTTCCTGTAAGTGCCCATTCTATCGTACAAGTATATTTCATTAGTTCTTGGATCTTTGTACTTATATTGACTGAATGCTTCTTCTTCATTTTCTTTTTCTTCGGGTTTTGAAAGAAAGAATACAGCGTCATAAATTGTTTCTATGAAATGTTCAGCTTTTGAAATTTTATCTTTTGTCCACTCCTCAAATTCTATAGGAATATTGTCCATAACTTTTACAATCATTCCCAATTGCATATACATTTTTTTTAATTGAGAAGATTGCATATTGTATTCGTCATCGTCTGACTGTGCTTTCTTCCAGGCATCTTTATCTGGCCTATCTGGATCTCCAGGTTTTGCTGGCTTGTATTTCTTTCCTTCTCGTTCTTTCTTCTTGCGAATATTTTCCCATAGTCCAGGCTTTGCTACAGAAATATCAAATTCTTCTATTTCTGATTCTTCAAAGAATACCTCATCTGCTGATACATAATCTTCTTCATTTGGCACTACAAAATTATCTTCTGTTAATTCTTCTGTAGAACCAAAGGTCTGTTCATAATGCAAGTCTTGCACTTGTTGACCTTGTTTGCCCTTTGCGGATTGCTGACATACAGCATACCTTTGGGAATTTTCTGGGTATTCTTTATTCATAGTTGGATCAGACATGCATCTAGACAAAAAGTCTGATCTATCTTCGCCTTCTTTTCTTTTGGGGATTGGCATAATTTACCTCACAAATCTTGCTCTTTAATAAAAACACCATCTACCATCCTACCTTTGCGGTCCTTAATATCATTATATGCTTTTGCAAGACAGTCTGCCATAGTAATATTATTTCTTTCCATGATATTAATCATAACAACCATCATGTCTCCAAGATCGTCAGAAATATCTTTACCTTTGCATACACTGTCAGACAATTCGCCAAGTTCTTGTAATAGTTTTAATGTTTGATCTTTATCTGTACTGCCTTCTATTAAGTTTCTATCATAATGCCATTTTATAATGGATTCTACTAGAACGTCAACGTAGCATGTCAGATATTTATTAACAGTTTCACTCATATTCCCATATCTCCAAAGTCCATATCACTCAAGTCATTTTTGCTAGCACCAATCTTGTATGAAGTAATTTCATGTTCTTGCGGTGCGACTTGAACACTCTCGCTATTCATCCAAGGTTCTGTCCATCCCGCAATTGGATTTCTACCAACGCTTTCGTATGGAAGTCCAATTGTTTTTCTTCTAGACATGCACAGCCAATCAATATACTGATGAAGAACAGTTTCATTAAGGCCAATGATAGATCCATCTTTAAATAGGTACGAAGCCCATTCTTTTTCTTCCTTGGCTGCGTTTTCAAACATCTTGATTGCATCTTCCTCGCACTCTTCAGTAATATTGACAAATCCCTCAGATTCTTCTTTCTTGAGAATTTTAATAATTTCTTGAGTATTAGTAAGATGTAATGCTTCGTCTCTTTTGATAAGCTTGATAATATCTGCATTGCCAATCATCTTTTTGTTTTCAGCAAATGCAAAACTACAAATAAAACTAACATAAAATCTAATAGCTTCTAGGATATTAATACTTACGATGGTCATGTATATTTGTTTTTTGATATCATTTAATTTTGATGATTCAGAGTCCATACCCATTAGATCATTATAATCTTGAATAGCATTTTTTGCTCTTTTAATGATTTGTTCATCATTGTATATACCTCCAAAAACTTCTGAACTATCGGCATATACATTTTGGATGATATAGCTATAACTTTGCGAATGAATCTTCTCAAAGAATTGCCATGTCATTAGACATGCTTCAAGCTCAGTGTTTGTGACATATTCTAGAAGCGTAGGAACACCGCGACAAATGACGCTATCAAGCATCGTTTGATACTTCAGGTTGGATGTAAAGATAAACTTTTCATTATCACTAAGGGTTTGAAAATCTCCGCGATCTTTTTTTAACTCTATTTCTTCTGGTCGCCAGAAGTTCATCATTTGTTTGCTGTCAAGACCCTTAAATATAGGATACTTAACCATATCATATCTTTGGACACCAAGATCTTTTCCTAAGAACAATGGTTGACTCATAGGATCTACATTTACTGTATTAAATATTGTTTTCATTAAACTACCTATTTGCAAAAAACGCAGCGAATACAATTCCGACAGTAATAACACCAGCAAGACAAATTGCTAAATTTTGAAAGCGAGCTTTCCACATTTCAAGTTCAACGCCAAGATCAACGCCACTTTGAAGGAAAATATCCCTATCGGCAAGTACTTGTTCTGGATTGAGAATAATCATGTGATTTGGAATATCTTCTGGATTTTTCTTTGCTCTTTCGCTAGCTTCTATCAATGATCCATCTGTGAAAAGATAATTAACGCCAGATAGGTCACGGCAAAAGTAATAGAACGGCTCTGCGTTATGATGTCTATTTTTATTGTCTACCTTAAAAAATCTGTTTTGAAAAAGTGTTGCCATTTTAAACTCCTCTATTCTGCATTTAGGACAATTTTTTGTATTACTACTCTCAAATTCATCTGTAACTTTTTTACATACAGGACAATGCCACCAGTTTGTCATATTGCACATGCTCCACTTTCGCAGTTCATTTCTTTTTCTGTTTCGCCATCTCCATCTGGAGTATTAGCATAGTAAAAATTTTTCAGTCCAAACTTATACCCATACACCTGATCTTTTATTAAAACACTTAATGGTATATTGCCATCAGGGTAATGTGCATAGTTGTAATAGAGATTCACACTCATACTCATATCAACAAATTTTTGTATTACTGCTGCTATATTCATGATTGGCTGATTACTCTTTAACGACCATGCTGTAGTATAGTAGTTTTTCCTGTTGTAAAAGTTTGGTACAAGTTGCTTCAGAACTCCGTTCTTAGCCTTCTTGAATGAAAGTAGATTTCTTACAGGCTCGATTCCATTTGTGCTGTTCTGTATGACTGAGCTACTCTCGCACGGCATTATAGCAGATAGAGTTGAGTGACGCAAGCCAAATTCCCAAACTTTTTTCCTGAGCCCTTCCCAATCCATTGTGTATTCTGGCTTCACAAGATCGTCAACTGATTTCTTGTACCAATCAATAGGAAGAAGACCTTTTGCATATTTGGTATCATTAAACTTATTGCATTGACCCTTTTCCTTAGAGAGATCGCAGCTTGTATTTATTAGATTCCATTGAATCTTTTCCATTAGTTCATGAATTGTAGTAAGTGCCTCTGGATCATCATAATGCAACTTATTTTTTGCTAGAAATCCTGCAAGGTTTGTTATGCCGATTCCAAGAGATCTTCTGTTTTTGGTGAAGTTTTCGCCAGCTTTAACTGGATAGTCTTGGTAGTCTATTACGGCATCTAGTGTTTTAACAGCTATATCACATGCGTTAGCAATATCATCATCGCTATGAAGCTCTAAAAGATTGAGTGCAGATAGTATGCAAATTCCAATTTCGCCATTTTCATCGTCTATTGACTGTATTGGTTTTGTAGGGTGAATAATTTCTTGGCAAAGATTGCTCATGTAAACTGGTATTGACCAAGATCCATGTTCGTTGGCAGAATCAATATTCATACTATAAATACGTCCTGTTTCAAGTCTTTCTCTTGCGTAAATTTCGGCAAGTTTTCTAGCAGGAATACTCTTCTTAAATTGAATACTCCTTGCGGATTCATACTTAGTGTATAATTCCTCAAAACGTTCATTGTCGCCAAATGCTTCGTAAAGATCTTTTGCTTCATGAGGACTAAATAGTGTAATGTTTTCATTCTTGATTAGACGATCATAGAATAGTTTGGAAAACTGAACTGAATAATCAAGCTTACGCACTCTATTATCGTCTGTTCCTGCATTATTCTTTAGAACAAGAATGTCTTCAATTTCATAATGCCAGAATGGAATATGTACAGTTGCTGAACCTCCACGCAATCCGTTCTGACTTGTTGATTTTACAGCAGATTCAAAATTCTTTAGATATGGTATGAGTCCAGTATGGATTACTTCACCTCCACGAATTGGTGAGTTGATAGGACGCATACGGCCAATATTTAGGCCGATTCCAGCGCGGCGAGCAGTATATTTACCAACAGCATGAATGCTTGAGAATATTGCGTCTAGATTGTCGTCAATATCAACCAATACACAAGAAGCAAATTGCCTGATATTGGTTCTAACACCAGCCATGATTGGAGTTGGCAGATTTATTTTAAATGTTGAATAACAGTCATAAGCTTTCTTCGCATCTTGTACAGTATCAAATAGACACATAGCAATAACCATATATGCAAACTGAGGAGTTTCGTAAATCCTACCAGTAGACCTGTTCTTTACTAGATATTTATCAATAAGCTGTTGTAGTCCTGCGTAAGTGAAGTTATAGTCTCTATCATGATTTATATACTTTTCTATAGTCCGAATATCTTCATTTGACCATTTATCTAGAATGCCTGGATCGTAGACTCCATTATCCACGTTTGTTTGCAGGAGCCGTATGAAATCAATTGGCTTATCTCCATACCCCCAAACAATTTTCCTTAGATGCATATTTAGAAGTCTAGCAGCAACATATTGATAATTTGGAGATGATTTAGATATTAGATCATTTGCCGACTTGATTAAGATGTGGTGAATTTCTTCGCTTGTAATTCCATCGTATAATGAAAGATTTGCATTCATTTCAATATCAGAAAAGGACACCCCGTTGATTCCTTTAGTGGCCCATTCTACTACTTTGTGAATCTTCTCAACACAATAAGATTCACTTTCACCACTTCTTTTCTTTACTTTCATTTGCAAAACCTTCTTACGTGGATACAACTAGACTGAAACGACTATTCATTATAGCCGAAGTGTTGAGCTTGTCAATAGACTATCTCAAGAAAATTTCGGTCACAAGCAGAAATGACAGAAATATGATCATAGAAACTGTATGAAATAAACAAGTGCTGCGGCTAACGCAGCACCAATGGAAGACAATCCTAAAATGAGAATCTTGATAGGATCTTTTTTCATGCTCGCCTCTTAGTTGAAGTAATTGTCTAAGAATTTTTTTACAACCCAGCTTATTACAGCGGGCAATACAAAGTATATAAGAATAAAAGTTAGAACTGCTGATTTGGCCTCAACGTCTCTAGAGGCAAGAATGTTTTCTTTCACAAATGCTTCGCAGTCTTTTCTGTACTGTCTTCTTGATTTTAAATCTTCGCATAATCCGTTTGCGGAAGCTATGCTAGCCCATTCTTGTGTGTACTTCAAAGCAAGTTTGGCTATAGTATTTCTTTCAGTATCTGGAAACTCTTTATTTATCTCACTCTTGATTCTATCAAGATCTACATTGCTTGAGCAAGAACCAAATCTTTCTTCACTCTGTCCATATGAGAATTTTATATCTGGGAAATACTTTAGCTTTATTGAGCCGCCATCTTCTCCTAGAGATATGCCTTGTAGCTGTGCCGTAATTGGTATGAATAATTTTTTTGTCTGAACGCTTGGAAGTCCAGTATTGAACTTTATACTAAGATCATTAGCTGTTTTCTCTAGAGATATTGATAAAGATGTTGGACAAAAGAAAGTGAAATTATTTATTTCATATCCAGCGTCTGAAAAAACCTGTTCTACAATTTGTTTTACTTCTGATAATTCCATTATGAACCCTCTACTAAAGCCCATGCTAATCCTTTAAATAAATTACTTAATGAGTCCTTTTCATCAGTAGTAAGTACGTGGTTTTCATCTGAAACAACGGATTTAAAAAGTGATAAAAGACCATCAGAAAAACCAGGATATTTATTAGCCTGAGTATTTCCAAAAAATATTTTAGCGGCTTCCGTATAAACATCATTAAGTTGCTGAACATCTGTTGGGTAGTTTTTTACTCTTTCTGCAAACTCATAATTAAATAGAGCAAGCTTTGCTTTATCTTCTGTTTCCTTAACTAAATCAGCAACTGGTTTAACTTGCGATATTATTTCTTCTGATGGTTTTTCTACGTTAATAATTTCTTCAATCTCATCTACTTCATTTGGAATAGGGTTGATATTAATTGACGGTACTGAACCGTAGAATACAAACCATAGTAGACCTAGTGCTACTGCTATTTTTAATATCTTCATATTAACCCTCCTCTAGATTATCATTTAGAAGTGGGAATACTTCATCTATTTTTTTAGATGCTTCGGCAAGCTTTGCTTCATCGCATTGTTTCTTTAGCATATACCATAGCTCTAAAGTTTTCAAGAATTGGCTATCTTGATCAACAACTGGAGCAACTGGCTTATTGATAACTTTTGGTTTGTCATTCTTGACAGTTAATTTAGCTAGTATATACGAAAAGTCTATGCTGCTAAATAGTAGTCCTACTGCTACTAACAGTGCTACGCCTTTTAATATTGTTTCTAAATCAAACATTACTTAATCTCCGTTTTTCTTAGTAGAAGTTCTACTTCTCCTTTTGCACACTGGCAGTCATCGCAGGCACACCTAGTTTCGCAACGGCATGTAGTTTTCTTTATTTTTACTAGAGGTGGATCTGTAATAGTTTCAACTTCAGGTTCAACCTCTGATTCAGGTTCTCTGCTATGGAAGGGGCATGGCGTGGTATGACCATCACCATGTACAATAGTCCCACTTCCTTTACAGACGCATTTTGCGGGATCTTCATGTGGTCCAACAACTTCATCTGGAGCTGGCACAACATTAAAGACATTTTTCTCAGCAGTATCAAATGCTGTTTTTATTTCAACTCTCCATTGCTCTACCATGCTAGCATACATTTTGCCAACGTCAATATCGGCCAGGGCGTAACTAGATGAAGACAATAGTACGATCACCAGGAAAAATCTTCTATACATTAGAATACCCCCTTTAATGTCCAATCTACTTTTCTTGCAGGAAATCCATCAACGTCGCTCATAACCCATGCTCCACCGCCAGACAACATGCCCCTTGCATCTTTTTCACGAATCCAGAAACTGCCATCTGGTTGGTCAAGTCTCTTAGGGCCACCATTCCAAACCCCCCAAGAATTTTGGACCAAGAATAAAGTTTCATTATGAATCTCACGAGAGTCGTCCATCGCTACCCATGCCATCGCGTGACTCCATCCCCCTTTTTGGGAAGCTATACCATGTTTATCTCTACGTGATGAAAAACCATAACCAGAGCATACACTTATAGCATAGCCATTAGCAATGGCATCACGAGCTTCTTCAACTGTTCTTATGTTGCTAATAGTTTTAACTTGATGTTTTTTACCTTCTTGAACTATCTCGGATGGAACACCTCTTCTTCCCCATCCAGCACCAAGCATACCATTATACTTTGATAAGTCAATATCGCCATATTTTTTGCGAAGTAAAACGCCTCCATTCTGGTGAACAAATCTAGCAGCACCAGAACAAGACATTCCTTGACCACCATGACCTCTTGATCCATAGATAGCTTCTGTAGCACTTCTTGCTACAAAGTCTTCACGATCCCCCCCAATAATTTCTGTACTACGTGTAACGTCTATGCAATTTCTAGTTGAGTGGGAAACACAATTATGAACCACGCATCCATTAGAAATGAAGGCATGTTCTTTATACTCAACTCCAATATCATAAACTTCATGTGGTCCTTCATCAATCTTGATTGAATCAACTAATATGTATAATTCATCATGTTTTACAAAAGAGTAATTTTTCTTTTTGCTAAAGATGCACTGAACTCTATATGATTGAGTTTCTTTATAAGCACCCTTTTTAGCTCTATGGAAATAATTTATTGTTGGCTTGTAACCCAATGCTAAATAAGAGTAGTATGCACCATACGCCAAAGAAGTTGAAGATGAATCAAAAATTTGTTTTCCATCTTTATTCATACCGTCCGCCGCAACTAAGCCATTTAGAACATCATTAGATCCAATAGCCCAATTGGGGAATATTTTTTTCTTATTATCATAACATATACTTCTAAGGAAAGAAGCTAATTCTGGACACCAGCATCTTAATCTGAATGCGGTTGTTTTTGATTTTTTATATTCAGACTTAACAACATTGAATCCAAATTGAGATAGATACTCTGAACACATATTAAAAAGCATCACTTGGTGTTCAGCAAATGTTATTTCTACTTGTTTATTATCACACCATCCATCGCCAAGAAAATAACCAAGAAACCATTCAAATCCATTAGTTGTAAACTTATTTACAGGCTTTTCTTCTTTGCTTAAATTAATCGGAGTTATTAAATAATCACCCTTTTTTATTTCTTGTGCTGTGACCCATTTTTTATTTATTACTTTTGTAATGGTAGAACCACTACAGTGGTCTTCTTTTCTTCCAATTAAAACTCTATGATCGGAAGTAACCTTTAGTGGTACGCTTCCTTTTGTTTTTATTGTGATTAGTGGATTATTAGATAGTTTTACCTGTGTGCTAATTACTTTAGTAAAATTACCTCTACTATCATAGATAGTATCACCAATCTTAACATCTTCAATGAACTTACAATATTTACTTAAAACTATAGATCCTTTGGATAAACAATCTCCAGTAACTTGTCGTTCTGATGGACCAAACCCAGCATCAAACTTTTGCACATTTTTAAATAGTAGTGCTACCTTGCCTTTGCCTGTCTCAGCTAAATTGTATGCAGCAGCACCAAAAAGAGGATGTGGTAATTCTCCTAGAAGTTTATCCAAATCCTCTGGATCACATATAGATCCAACAAAACCTTCTTTGTAGGCTTTGAGTAAATCTTTTGATGAATTAAAATCAGACATTTTCTTCCTTTTTGGTATTATTCTTAATCCATTTGACTAAAGTATCCATCGCCATTGAAACCACGGGCACTAACATAACACCTGTTGGTCCAAGGTCAACATTAGAAATTTCTTCTCCAAGAAAAGTTAGAACAGCGGCTAGACCAACTAGTGCTGCATTTTTTCCAAGAGTAACAAGATCGCTAGTATTTAACGTAAAAGATTTTGAACCTTCATTCATAGTATTTTCTCCTAATCTAAACCAAAAACAAATATTTTATAATTAACGCCAGATCCATGATCATCTAGATAGATGTATCTTTGACTTGGAGATACAACAAATCCAGAGTGTGGATCATTATAAGAAAAAAAAGAATAGGGTTTAACTAAGAGATTACCACTTCCTCCGTTGAATAGATTTGTACAGGCGTTGCTTCCGGTAGCCTGAATAGCAAAATCGTATCCCTCAGTTGTTGAGTTATTTAGAATCGCTATGCTCTTTATTCCAGTGAATTGAATAGTCTGTGTTGAATTAATAGTTTTTTGATCCAATGCGTAAAGATCAATTGTAGAAGATACTCCAGACGAAAGATTACCAGTAATAGCAACTGCATTTGTTATGGAGCTAACACCAGATGCGTTAGCTTCGTAGTAGTAGGTATTACTAGTAGATGAAGAGTCAGACAAGGAGATTGATTTATTTCCATCACTTTCTATTATACTGAAACTGGTAGCAAAATTAAAGGGTGCTGATATACTTATAGACATTTTATTACCTTAATGTTTGTATTGTAGATTGTCTTTTTGCTTGTTTTCATATATCATATCATTGATAGCTCTAGAAAGCTCTTTTAATGCAGTATTAGTTTTTTCCTGTCTGTGATTAGCATCCTCTCTCCATTCTCCACGTTCTTCTTTATGGAGATCATGCAGATTAGACATTGAATCTTGAAAACACTTTGCTCTTTTATCTTCTCTTCTATTTGATGAGATAACAATATAGAAAACTAAACTAATAAGAGCGGTTATTGTAAGACCAGTAATTCCTAGTTCTGTAGTCCATAGTGGAATATTCATATGTTAGCTCCAAGGTAAGAGAGGCCACCCCCAATTAAGGGGGTGGTTAATCAATTATGTATGTTTATTTTGCCGGATAATCGGACTGTTGAGCGTCAATAGCTCCATACATGTATGCTAATTCGCCAGGAACACTTCTGTATGTGACGAATTGACCTTGATCACTAGCATTTGATGAGTTATTAGTCGGAAGAACGTAATTAACATTATTAGTTGCTGGAGCTGAACTCCAATTAGTTCTTTGACCTGAAATGCCAACACCCCTCCAGTAACCACTACGATGAGCGGTTGAGGTTTTTGCACCCTTGGATTTGTTACTATTAAGTGTATGTGGACGATTGCCAAGCTGACCATTTACTGAAAGAACAGTGCTTGCTTGATTATTAATCTTTGTAGCGACGGTTCTGATCATGAATTGGACTTGCTTGTAAGCAAAAGTTCCACCAGTATCTGCTTTTTTAGCACTTGAAGCATGAGCAGCACCTGAAAGCTCTTGTACTCTAGTGCCTCTCTCAGCAAGAGTGATTGCATTAGAAGTTAGTGGAAAAGTTTGAGTGATAGGGCCGTTGGTTGTATCTGATCCAGATGTAATACCAACTACCGTACCACCATCTCTTTTTTCTGTTGGTGATGAATCACTGCCGGTTGTACCATAAACAATTGTATTTGGTAGTAAAGCCATGTTATTTTCTCCTAGCTTTAATAACCATTTTCCCGTTTATCCCAAAATATTAAATGTCCATATCCTAATAATAGTATACTCCATTACAGGCTGTCGTAGGTTATAATATTTCCGCTTCTTAAAGATTTTAATTTTTTCAACTTGTCATTATACTCGTAATCGTATTCAAAGTCTGAACTTTTGATAGCCTCTATAGTTCCGTCGTTTCCTATGTATATCGCCCACTTTTCAGATTCTCTAATACTAAAAATTGCATCATTTATTCTAGATATAACCATATTTATAGCTTGGTCTACATTTCCCGAAAAGTCAATAAGCTCATCATCAAATTCAAGATTATGGCATAAATCTTTTTGGATCTGTATTCTAACCGCTGGAAATGAAAACATCTTTTCTATCCCAATAAAGAACCTATAGGGTGAAAGAAGTTTCAGGCATCCTATCCCATCTATCTCATCGTCAAGTATATTAAAATCCTCAGTGGTCATTCTGAAATTGGTGTGACCTATCCAGCAATCGAACATATTGTAAGGTGAAAAGTCATCGTCAGCATCATAGTAGCCAAATGGAGTTTTTATTTTCTTCCTGAATAGAATTGCATCCATTCCATTAAGCATGGAAATAGCATTATTTTCTTGCTCTTCATTATCTTCTTCTACTTCTTCTTGCCATCCAGTTTCTTCTTCTGTTAGTTCTTCATTATCTTCTATCGGCATTATCGTATTGGCTTCATCTTTAGGAGTAAACTTCTCCCATGCTATTTTTCTGTTTTTAGCCATGCCTACTCCTTATTTGAAAGAACTTGGATTCAATAAGTTGCTCTTCTTAGAACCAGAAAGATCTGTATAATCTTCTGTAATTAAACTTATTAATTTACCTAATGACTCTATTTCCTCCATTTTGTTATCATTGATTAATTCTTTTTCTATTGTTTTGTATATAATTCCAGAGCCAGATTCAGAAATTAAACAAAACATCAATCTTTGAAAAGAATCTATACTGTCATATTCCATGCTTACAGATGGTTTTGAATCTATTAGTTCTATTTTTATGTAATTATTCATAGTTGTTTATTATTTGCAAGTCTGTATAATTCAATACTATTTTTGTCAAATACAGTATAAGCACCTTTTTTTGACTGAGTAGATATTGATATGTAATTATACTGTATATTTATTGTATTATCTTTCATTTCTATATCTGAAATTTGTCCGTTATTCACAATGTAGATTAAATCATCTTCATATAAAAACTCTGAAAGTTTTTCTAAAATCTGTTGTTTGTGGTTTTTATTTGAGTCTAGATTGACTATAGGAAAGTTGCCTTCTTCATCAAGAAGAACTAATAGTCTGTTATCATCATTGTTGTCTGATACGGTGACAATTTTAAGAACTAAATTAACTATGAAAGTTTGCATACAGTATCCTTAATAATTTGTGCTGTATTTTTCCAGCTAAACTTTTTTCCAGTTTTAATTCCTTCTTTGTTTATATCAATACTGCCATCTTTCCTTTGTTTATGAATACATCTCATGTATTCAACAGCTTGTTCTATTTCATTTTTCCCAAACTTTTTCCATTCGAAACTTCCATCGAAAAATTTTATATCTTTTGCTGGTTCGTATCCACTATCCATTTGAATTAGATGAGAATTTTTACTATTACAGAATTCTGTATGAGCAGTTGCATTTGTTATGATGAGATGCCTTCCTATTGAGAGAAGCTCCAATGCTTCTAAATTCCATCCTTCTGCTTTTGATGGGAATATGCCGCAATGTATTTGCCGCATAATATTATACACCATTTTTTGACTCTCTTGCCTGTCTATAAACAATATCTTATCGCCAAGTTTTGTTTCTTTGTATTTTTTTATCCAATGATTTGTTTCATCTTCTGTCAAGAAAAAATTATGAGGCATCATAATCAGTATAACATCATCGTCTTTTTCGAATGCTTTATTAAATATTTCTGGAAGAACGTCGTGACCTTTTCTTGCTTCGAATTTGCCAAAGTTACCAAATACAGTTGTATCTATATCGGGCATTTTACTTTCATGGAATATCTCAGAATCTACACCAAGAGGCACAACATAAGTATTACCTATAGAGTCTGGCACTTCAGACTCTATTACTTGCTTTGCCCAATTTGAGCAAACGAATAATTTGTCTGGATTTTGAAGAGAGTGTAATTCATATTTATTGAACTTTTCAAGTTCAAAAATTGGCATACCAATTCTCATTCCTTTTCCGCAGAAACTGCCAAGTTCATTTTGATGCCATATTTTAAGAGAGGGGGCATCAAAAGAATATTCCCAGCTTTGTAATACATCTATTATATCTGGAAGTATTTCTCTGTCTGGACCTGTCGGTCCAATTGGTATATGTCTCAGGTCAACATTAAGCTTCTTTAGTTCTTTAATTACATTGCAGGATACATATCCATATGAGGTTACATTTATTGGTGCGTGTATGTTAAGTATCATTATTTTTTCTGAAAGGTTCTAGTTTTTCTTCTTGTAATCTTTTAATATCCTCTAGTTCCTTTTCAAGCTTCCTGTGTGTTCTCATTGCGGTTTTTCTTCTGAGAAGCTTTTCCTTCACACGTTTTTTTCTATACTGTACTTTTCGTTCTTTTTGCTTTTTTTTACTCATCTGTAATATCTTCTTGTGTTTTTATGTAAAGAATTTCGTCAGACCTCAATAGTATAGTTTCCTTTCCTAGCTCTGTATTGCTTACTATTTCTATACAGTTGTCATCAAATTCACCAGAAAATACACTGTATACTTGATCTATCAATGCATTTGTATCATGATGAGATAAGTATGCGTGTATCTCCTGTGAATTTTTAAGAAAAATTACTATCCTCTTCTTATGTACTATCTTATGCATTAGAAGCTATTCTGAGCGTTTTCTTTCTTTGCTACTTTCATTATGCTACTAGCATATACAACTGGTTCACGACGCTTATTTTCATTCTTGTCAGTAAATTCTTCTATTGAAAGCCTACCGTAAGCAATAACTTTATCTCCCTTTTCAATGCTATGATATTCTAGATCGTTAAAGGCGTATCCAAAAAGTTTAACGTCAATAAAAAGGGTGTCTTCTGTTTCGCCACGCTTTGTGTTGCAGGCAATTCTAACCTTGCCAAAGTTTCCCTTTTCAGATTGGAAAACATCTGGTTCTTTTACTACATTACCTATAAGTCTTACTTCATTATTCAACGGCATTTTTATTCTCCTAATGTATTATAGTAAGATTAGGGGCTGAAAGTTCCAGCCCCTTTCTTTTTCTTTCACCATCCAAAAACTGTACTAAGCATCTTACCGCGAACAATTTGAGCATGTCCACGATTTGACTGCGAATAGATTGCTGTTGCAAGATTTGGATTCACGCCAATCTTTCGAGCGGCCTGAAGAGTACCTCGCTTAGTCGTTGGAAAAAACCCATGACCAAGATTGTACGCAACAGCAGTTACTGGATTAAAAGTCTTGCCACCACGAACACCAAGAAGTCGATTGTCTGTGTAGTAGTCCCACTTATATCCATTAGAAACCTTAGATAAAGCATTTAAAAATTCATTCTGATTCATAATTTTCCTCCTAAAAAAATCCCAGAGCCGAAAATTGCTCTTACCTTATTCTATCCGAAAACTGTTCGGTGTCAACTCGGTTTTCTGAAAAAAATTTTTTTTGTTGATTTTCTTCGGGTAAAGGCTATAATCTAGTAGTCAGTTGTTGATTCCTGGCGTACAGCCTCTATTTGGCAGACAAAAATCATCAGCTTGAAGGTCGTAGGCGAAATAAAAATCAGCTAAAGAACCTCCAACGGCAAAAATTTCTCTATGAGTTCCGAGCAGTCGGATTAAATTTTTGTCACGCTTTCAAGTTTTTTTTTCTCTTTTCTGAGCTTTTATTATTTTTTCACTATAATAGAGTACAGGAATCACTTATCCTTTACTTGAAAATATTGAGGTATAAATGAAGATATCGGTTTTTGGTCTTTTCAGAGACTCTGAAAGTACAATACATGAGTCACTCAAAAGACTTGATGATTTGCATGAAATTGACGATTGTGATTTCGAGTTCTTTTTTTACGAGAACGATTCAGTCGATAATACTAGATCAATATTAAACGAATGGGTAAAAGAAAGGGACGCAATATTCTTCTATGAGGATATCAATGCTCCAAAGTACGGATCTGTAACAAACGAAGAAAGACTTATGTTACTTTCTTATTACAGAAATAAACTAAAGAGCATGGCAGGAAATCTCACATCAGACTTCTCTCTTTTACTTGATACTGATATTGTATTTAGCAACAAGCACGTAAGTATCTTGTTAGATGAGTTAAGATGGAACCCTAATAGAGTTATGGTTACTGCGAATACTAGACAGGTTGAAATACCAGATGTTCTTTTTGGAGAAACTAGCGATAGTTATTATGACGTTTTTGCATGTAGGGATTATTATAACAATGATTGTTTCTATTTTGCAAACTGTCCTTTAATTCTTGAAGATGATAGAAATAAGTGGAATAACAATATTCCTGTTACTGTGTCGTCAGCTTTTGGTGGATTAGCAGTAGTATCGAATCTGGCATTTAATTATTCCAAGTGGTCAACTAATGGACACTCAGAGCATGTAAATTTCTGCAAGGAAGTTTCCAGGTTTGGCGAGATATGTATAGTTCCTTCTTGCACTCCAAGGGCTGTAATAGATATAAATACAGTAAGTAAAGAAATTATATCAAGAGCACAAGTTATTCAAAAGAAAAGACTCGCATATTGCAATAGTTTATTTAAAAATTCCGTCTCTTTTATTATGGAATTAGAGCAAAACAAAAAGGATTCAAAAAATGAGTAGACCCATAGTAATGTATAGTTATAATAGACCTCATTATTTTAAGCAAGTAATAGACGCATTAAAGCCACAAGCATCTAATACAGAGGTTTTTCTTTTTCAGGATGGTCCAAAAAATAGTAACGATAAAAAACTCACCGATGAGTCCGCACAGATCTTTACAGACGCTTTTGCTGATGGCAATCTTTTCTATAGCGATAAAAATCTCGGAGTTGCTTTCAATCAAAAAAGAGCAAGGGAATTCACATTCGACAGATTTGAATCCGCAATATTTATAGAAGATGATATTGTTCTTAATAGTTATTACATTGATCTTTTAAATGGATTGATGGATCTATTTGAAAATGATGATCACATTGGAATGGTTAGTTGCTTTGGGGAATCGCACAGGCATGAGGATGTTTTCCAATATTTTGAATATTTAACTCCAGACAATGATTGGAATAAACAGCAGGAAAATAATAAAAATCATTTCATGCAAATGGAACACTTGTGGGCATATGGATTTTTCCGTAGGGCTTACAATAAAATACGCGACGAGCTTGAAAATTATTACGCAATATTGCCAGTTGATTATGCTTACAGATCTCCGCAAAAAATATTATCATATGCCGTTTCTGTTGGTTTAGATCCCAGAAAAGTTGTTACTAGTCAGGACAGTATATTATCTGGTATTCTAATACTTAATAACATATACAAAATAAGTACATTTACAATGAATGCTAGATACATCGGAGAGGTTGGAGTACATGCAACTCCAGAGCATTTTGCTCAATACTGGGCTGAAGACAAGGTGACTCCATATCACAGTTTTGAAACTTCATATGTATGGAATAGTCAAGTTAAGCAAAGACTTATAAACATGTGCCGTCACAAATTCATATCGAGTTGCTAGTATGAAAAAAGTAATAAACTACACTCCATCAAGCTATAGCAATGGTTCTTTTGGTGGACTTGCTAGGTTTGACTATGAGTTAAAAAAGGTATTTCCAGATTTGATCTCAATGCCAAGAGGTAATACCAACTGGGGATATTTCAATCCTTCTGACTACATAATTATATCAGACCATACATATGTTCTTGAAATTCCAATAGAGTTTAAGGCAATAGCGGTTCATCACGGCATGGCCGGCATTCATAAACAAAGGAATGAGAACTGGCCTGGAGATATTTATGTTAATCTTCAGTCAAGAATGAAAGATCGTCCAAATACTTGGTTTGTTGGCATATCCAAGTTTACTCAAGATTCCGCAAAAAAACTTCATAATATTGATGATTATGCTGTTATTTTACACGGTGTCGATACAGAGTCAAATAGAATGCCGGAAAAAGGTTTTTCTGTAGTTGGTGACTGGAGAAACGAATCTAAGGGCGAAAAAATCATTAAAGAACTTAGAAATCAAAACACTATGTTTACCTTCAATCAATTGTCTTGTGGTCAATATGAAAAAACATCTGGATACATAAATCATAATATATACCTTTGCCTTTCAGTATCTGAAGGTAATAGCTATTCGATGATGGATGCTATTGCTTGTGGCCTGCCAGTATTATCAACAAATGTTGGTCTTTTCTATGGTGATAATACGGACATTCTTGGCGAAGTAATAGACTGGAATCAAAGAAATAATATAAGTTTGATACTCGATAAATTAATGTATATTTATCATGGATACGAAAGATATAATCCTAAGAAGTGGCTACAAGATACAATACCTTTTGATTCATGGATATTACAGTGGCAAAATCTAGTTAAGGAAATATCAAGTGTTTAGAATAGACGATTACCCAACAGGCGTTAGACCTGTTGTAAAGGATAGGTTTAAAAAATTTAGTACAGTACTAGATGAATTTGAGAGTAGAAATACCTCTTATATTCTTGGTGTTGTTCCAGCACTTGTTGACCAAGACGATATAGAATACTTACTATCATTAAAGTTTGCTTCCATTGCACTTCACGGATACGATCATAACTTTTATTGCTTTGATGAGCGTCAAGACAACCGTGAAGAGTTTAAGGACTCAGTTATTTCTGAAATATACGATAGGCTCAGTCATGGATTAAGTATACTTAAAGATTTTAATATTGACACATATATACCTCCATTTAATAGGTATAGCCAAAATCTTGTAGACGCAGTTGTAAAGCTTGGAATAAAAAGGATAACAACAGGAGTTAAACCAGACACTAGCATTGATCACAGAGGTCTAGATGTTTTAACTCCAAAAGATATATTTTACGGCAGATCTACAGACATAATTGACTATATGAGATATTTCAATCCAAACATAGATCATGTTGCTTTACATTTAACGTGGGAAGTTGATGAGTATGAGAAGCTTGGTAAGAATTGGTATCTCCCAAATTTAATAAAGGTTTATAATGACAGGCAGCGATTTAAAAGCATATAAAAACTGGGGATCATGGTCTAGATCTATAGATCCAAAAATAATAGGACTACTATCATGCAACCATCAACAGCATGATATTATACATGGGTTATTTCCTGATGCAGAAATTATTCAGTACGGTATCAATTCATGGAACTTAAACAATTGTCAAACAACAAAACATGATTTAATAGTAGCATGTAATGTATTTCATTATTCCGATAACCCTCGATTATGGTTTTCTAATGTCTTGTCTTGCACTAGTCTATTATGGATTCAGGATATAATAAATAGAAAGAGAAGCATTAACTCTGAATTAGGATCTGATGGTGACAGCATGAGGTATTACTATAAAAATCATGAGTCATCCTTCCCAGATGCTACAAACCTAGAGGATCTTGGATTGGTAAAGAAATTTTTTTATTATGTGTCAGAAAAAAATAATGAGCATTTTCTAGCTGAAATTAGTAAAAAATGAATATTAAACATCTTGGCTCACAATACGGCGGGTATCATATTGATATAGATTCTATTGATGATGGAGATAGAGTTTTATCGCTGGGCGTTGGAACTGATTATAGTTTTGATGAAGATTTAAGATCATTAAGAACGGTTAATATAATTGCCGTTGATCCAACAGAAAAATCTTTGATATACAACAACTCTAGAAATCTTGATTATATTACATTCATCAATAAGGCTATATACAAAGAAGACAATTGCTTAATAAGTTTATACAGAAATAGAAATCCAAATTACGTTTCCGATAGTATTGATAAAGAAATAAAAGACGTTGGAGATCAGGCATACTCGGCTGAAACAATTTCTATAAAAACACTAATAAATCAATATAGTCCAACTCTAATAAAAATGGATATCGAAGGTGCTGAATACATAGTTTATAAATATTGTCTTGGTGTTAAGCAAATATGTCTTGAGACGCATGATTACAGAACAAACAGAGATAATTCCAGAGACAAGGAAATGATAGATTTCTTTATGAAGAATGACTATCGAATAATACATCAAGGAAACCATATTTTTTCTTTTCTGAGGAATAACTAATGCAAATTATAGACACTCAGGGTTGCGAGTTTGGGTATGAAATAATTATGTCTATTCCTTATGCGAACTATTTAAAACAAAACAATCAGAGACTACAAGTTTATACAGCAAAAGATACAAGGTGTCTATATTACTTCCTAGATGACCATGAGCATTCTGAAATTTATTCAAATAGGAGGCATTCAATTCCCGTTGGAACACACTTAAAAGATATTCATTTTAGAACACTGGATAAGTCTAAGTTTTTATTTCCAGATTTCAAAAATTACTATACGCACAAAGACTTTAATTTCAAAACAGATAAAGAGCTATTGATAATAAGTAATAAATATAATAGCGAATGGCTTAAACCGCCGATTAATTTTTTGTCTTTGGAAGTTCTTGATAGTCTTTTTAGTACCCTCTCAAATAAATACACAGTTATATACAATAGATCAAGCTCTAAAAACCTAGTGAATGATAATTCGGATCGACTAGATTTTAAAGACTATGATATTGTTAAAAGTCATAAAGATGTTATAGATGCAAATGATTTATTTGAAGAATATGATATGAGTTTCAATCTCTTTCAGATGCTTCTTTATTCTAGGTCAAGTAAATTCATATCCGTTCAGGGTGGAACATCTCTTTTGTCTAGTATTTTTGGTGGAACCAATATTATTTATGCAAAGAACGGATCTGAGCTTGACTGCGGTGCTTTTGACAATTGGTATTCAGAATTTTCTTCGTGTAAAATATTTCACACAAATGAATACAGAGAATTGCTTTCATTAGTTTCACAAGAGTATTAAAAGCCACCTGTTGCTGACATACTCAATCTCCTAATAAAAATCCTCAATCGAACAAACTTCAGAGTGACCGCCACTCTAAAAGTATTATAGCCGAGATTCGGCAAGTGTCAAGTCTTGTTTTCTTCTGGTAGCCAAAAAATCATGTCGTTTTCTTTTTCATCCCAAGCACATTCCAACTGTCCATTCGCTGCCATCTTAGAAAGCAAAGAGCTTTGTACAAGAGAGATTACTTTGTTCAAGATATTGCAATGTGCATCTTCATTGATTACAAAGAAATTTTCCTCTTCAGTATGTCCAAGACATTCTTCCTCAATAACCTGCTCCATTTGTTTTGGTGTAATGTACTCAAAAACTTCTACTGGGTCTTTCGCACCAAAATCATCGGCAACAGCTTTTGCAATCATACTTCTATATCCACGAATATCTGTGATCGCATATGTTTCATTGTTGTCTTTCATTGTCTTTCTCCAAGTTGGGGGAATTGAACCCTCAACCTTCTGATTACAAATCAACTGCTCTGCCAATTGAGCTAAGGCGGCAAAATGGTGGGATTTAAAGGCTCCCACCTAACCATTATAATTACTCGGTCTTTGCTGGCTCGCTCTCTTCCTTACAGGAAGAACAAACTGCTTCACGCGAACATGCTACTGCAAGAGCTTCTGCCCGTGTTGCCCGTGTCTCAAGACGACATGCTCGCCTTGCTGCCGCTCTTCCTCGTAGGCCGCCAACAACACGCACAGGGGCTGTAACTACCCGAGTGGCTGTAGTAACAACCTGTGTAGTAACAGTCTTAGCACATGAACCACAATTGCCAGCAAAAGCCGGAACAGCCACAAAAGCCAAAATCAATCCAAGAAAAACGTTCTTCATAAAAACTCCTTTTTTTAGTAAAAGTGAAATACCACTCCCCCTATTATAGCTTATAAGGTAGGCATTGTCAACAAAAAAGACCCTAGATTTCTCCAGAGTCTAATCCTTATTCATCCTCTCCCCCACAATAATCATATATACTGCGATTACTGATAAGGGGAGAAGATAGAATACGAAAAACAGAGATAGTCCCATTATTCTTGAACTACTTCTCCACCAGCACGGGTAATTAGTGCAGCGAATACTCTTAGATCAATATCCTCATTAACATAGGCAGTTGAACCATCTGTTCTGGTTACATTCATGCCGCCAGGATGCCATGAAAATGCTTCGCCATTATTTGTCTTGTTCATAGGATGACCCATGTTTCTGGCAGCACCCTTATCACCATTAGCATCAATAGGATGAAGCTTAAAGGGACCAAGACTATCTGCCCAGCCAAGACACTGATTAATAACATCTGGAACAACCTGTGCTGGAGTACCCTTAACCCAGGTTGGTCTTGATGCACATTCTGCCACAAGAAAAGTCTTGCTTGTTCCATCTCTAAATTGACCCATAGTAGTAACACGGTCCTTAATTAAAGCACCATCTGCTTCTGGTCCCTTGTTAGCATATGGATCTGGATCAAGAACCTTATTCTTTACTCCAGTAAATACTTCATAGTCTGTACGACCAAATGGAGTTCCTGTGTTTAATGATGGTGCTGTAGAATCTGAATCCCTTGATGGGCCGTCTGGAAAGCTTGTCCATTCTGTTCCATCATAAGTATTAGAAGGACACTGGAATACCTTTACTTGCTGTTGTGCTACAAAAAGGTTTGGACCCTCCCACCAATGTAAATTCTTATCATAATTATCTGCTAGTGCTGCCTCTTCCATGTATGGTAGAAGATCAACTCTCCATGACCGTTCTGTTCGTGCCTTATTATCAGCAGGAGCAATTGGAGTTACTGATGGATCAATAGTATCAATAGTCCAACATGCTGCTGGAAACTTTTGTGTACCATTTTCAATATTATGTGCAGCCAATCCAAATTGACGCATATTACTCATACAATTTGCTCGTCGTGCTGCTTCTCTAGCAGACTGTACTGCTGGTAGAAGAAGACCAACAAGAACGCCAATAATAGCAATAACAACCAATAGTTCAACGAGTGTAAAACCTTTTTTCTTCATCATGACCTCTTTAATTAGGTGGGTAATCGTAGCAAAAATAAAAAATCTACTCAAAAAATTATAGACAACTAGTCTATAAATCAAGTGTTAGAATTGTGTGAGCTTAATAGATTAAGTGGAGGCGAGGGGAGTCGAACCCCTGTCCAGTATAAATGCCCATATAAACCTCTACAAGTTTAGTTTGTTCATATTATTTAAGATTGGATAAAGAACAAACAACAATCGCCAATCCGATCAACTAAGTCTTAACCTACCACCCGTTGATTATGATAGGAGCAAGGATATTTTACAGCGATTCTTCAGACCCTAATCCTATCGGTTCTTGGAATCGTCGCGGCCGTTATTTAGGCAGCGAGAGCAAATGGAGTTGTGCCATTTAACACTTTTAATCTGGTTTTAAAGTAGCCTCCAGATCAACTACTACTTGCAGTTCATATTTCTTTTTACCTGTCGATACCTTTACGCCCCCTTATTTGTATTTGTCAAGAAAGTATTTTGTCTTACTTGCACTATAACCAATAATTCTTGCTACTTCTTTATCATTCTTTTCAACTATCATTACTGGTATAGAATTCACCCCGTATTTATTTACCATTTCTTTTTCTTTATCAAAGTCATAGAGAATCAATTCGTAATTCCCTACTAATTCTACCACATCTGTGGTAGGTTTGTCAATAAGAAAATTCTTTAGAGATCTACATGGGCCGCACCAAGATGCGGAAAAAATAATTAGTTTTGCCTTTTGTTCTGCGACTGGCTCGTCTGCCATAAGAAAATCAAAATCTCTAGAATAACCATCTATAGATACTATAGATATCAACACGGAAATCAAGAGGACATTAAAAGTTTTCATTGCAGCCTCCAGAGTTAGTGTGTTATATCTATTAATACGCCTCAGTAGTTATAAGTTCTCTATCCCATATTCATACACTCTCCATTCTAAGTTGATCGGATCTTTAACAACAAGTTCTTTACAAATTTTTGGATTAATCCTTGTTGGATAATACCATTCAAGAATGACATATTCATCAT